>Ga0209536_100013765_pt1 | contig 11647 bp, 9 predicted proteins | sample DeeMarSeWOR28_12_FD_187461 | JGI IMG/M metagenome (GOLD analysis project Ga0209536, IMG submission 187461) | Marine sediment microbial communities from White Oak River estuary, North Carolina - WOR-2-8_12 (SPAdes) (version 2) | ecosystem: Environmental > Aquatic > Marine > Intertidal zone >... | reverse complement strand
ACATTAAATTTTCGATCAACCGAACACCTTCTCCAAGGCTGCACAGGGTAATCGGGACATCAAATATGCGTGTTTGTTGTTCCATTTTATTAAAAAAGACGGAGTGGCAGCGACGCCATTACTTCAGGCACTTTAGCTCATTTTAGGCACTTCTAGTAATTGAGGACCTCCTGATAGACCTGTTCTATTTGCCGGGCGTGACGGTGCGCATTCATCTCCTTTAAAATCTTTTTGCGCGCGCGTTGCCCGACATCCTGAAGCAATGCAGGATCTTTAATCAACTGTATTATTTTATCTGACAGCTGATCGGAATCGCCGGGTTCAACCAGAAATCCATCCTTCCCATCGACAATGATTTCGGGTACCCCCTCCACGCTTGAGGCCACGACAGCCACACCCATGGCCATGGCTTCAAGTATGACCATGGGAAGTCCTTCGCCAAAAAGAGACGGCAATACCATCAGGTTGGATTCAGCGAGTATCTCAGGGACGTCATCCCGGAATCCGGTGAATAAAATATTGGATTCAAGGCCAAGTTGGGACGTCCATTCGCGCAGGCGGTTTCCATAATCCGGGTCTTCCGATATATCATCACTTCCGACCAGGAGCAGATGGGTGTCGGGAAAACATTGCACAACCTTTTTCATGGCCGTAATCAAGACCTCAACGCCCTTGCGCGGCCTCAAAAGGGCAACCAGTACCAGAACAAAAGCGTCCGGCGGAATATTATACGCCTGTCTAACATACGGTTTGCTGCCGGGTTGCCGGCTGGAAGATTTTAGCGCATCCACATCCGGTACGTTGTGAACCGTCAGGATTTTATCGGGCGCCAAGCCCCGCTGAATCATTTCTTTTCGCAAACTTCGACTCACGGCAATGTACCTGGCAGCGATGGGCCGGGTGATGCGATCGATGACTTCATTGATTTTACCCCTTCTCAAATCGGCAAAATCCCTAAGTATGGGACTGTGCAGATGGGTGACACATTTTCGAAGGGTGCAAAAGGAAGCCAGGCGTCCGATTAAATTTGACCGCACGGTGTGGGTATGAATGATGTCGATCTGTTGCGCTTTGATCAGCCGCATGGTTTTGTACAGAGGGGCGATAATATCCGTTTTTGACTTCATGGGTATTAAAAAGTGGGGAACATTTACGGCGGCGAGTTTTTCCAGCAGAAGCCCGTCTGAAAGGCAGACCACCATAGGTCGGACGCGGTTGCGGTCATAGCTTTTAGAAAGGGTCAGCACGACCTGTTCTGCACCACCAAAATGCTTTCCCTGAATAATATGTAAAACGTTGATGGGCTTTGTGCGTGTTGTCAGCATATCATGGCTATCGTCTGAATGGTGTATACAGATAGTGGTAAAAGGTGTGACGAAATTTTTCTCTTACGCCGGGATATGAGTGGCGCATGCTGCATTGCCGGCAGATCCGCAGGGCCCCGCTTTTTTGCTGTTTTAAAAAACGGCGGTGTTTTTCATTCCCCCAGATGGCGTCCAGAGATTCTTCCTGATCTATGTTTCCCAGGATAAAGTCGGTATAGTTCGGACAGGGGACGACGTCGCCGGACGGCGTCAGGGTAACAACGGTGGTACACCAGTGACAGGGAAATTGCGGAAATATGCCTTTGCAAAAGGTTTCGGCCGTGTAGGGTTCAATATGATAAAGGTTTATGTTGAAATTAAGCTGCCGTTTTTTTGGCCGCATGCTTTTGAGCGCCGCGTTTAAAACCGGCAACTGTTCCTCGCGCAAAAGATTGGAATGGTCGGATGTGGCGGTAAACAGCGGCGTCGGTGCGATACCTTCAATAACCGAACTTTGGATGCTTTGCGGTGCCACTTCACCAACGATCTGCAATTCAAGAAAATCAAGCGGAAAACCTTCAAGATGCGCAATGATGGCATTGATTTCCTCTGCATTTGTCCTGGATACGGTCGTAATGATGCCGATGAGCGGCTTTTGGCACCCGGAATTCGATCTGGTGCGATAAACGTTCTCAATCGCCGCTTGCATGGTCGTATAGCTTTGTTTGACACCGCGGATGCGATTTTGGATTTCCGCGATCCCATCCAGCGAGAAATAAATACGTCCCAGTCCGGCAGCAACAAGCTGCTGTGCGGTTTCATCATCAAGCCGCAACGCATTGGTGGCAAAAAACGTATCCATTCCCAGGTCGGTGCATTTCTGGATCATGGCAATGGTAACATCTTTTCTCAAGAGGGCATCCCCGCCAAAAACCTCAACCGTACCCACACCGGCGCGATGGAGATTTTCGATGACTTGAGTCCATCTGGGCAGGGCCAGCTCCATTTCTTTTAATTCGGTTTTTTTGCCCTGTGTTCTTTGCCATATGTTGCACGTAATGCAGCGCGAGGTGCACCGATAGGTAATGAAAATAATGGAATTGGCAGGTCTTAGCCGCTTTGAATTCATCTCGCGCTTAAACACGTGTTGCCACATTTTCAGGTAGTTCAAAGCCATCGCTGCCCCCGTGATATTGTGCCGCAACTCATTTAACAAAGGCCTCGTGATTTGGTGATTTAAGAATGCGCTTTAACAAGGGCTTAATACAATTTTCCAGGAAATATAACAGCCTAGCGTAAAGTCGTCGATTGAACACCATAATATCCACATGAACTTTTATCTCAGATGTCCAGCGAAGTTTGTGCGCATAAGGTCCGCCGCACATATCATAGTGATTGACCTTGCTTTTAAATAAGCTTCGAACGACTTCAAAATCCAGAACCGATCCCGGGCCCCAGGGCCGATAGGCCTCATCGAAGGAGGAGCGCAGCGCATAAACAACGTTGCTTTGCCGAACGTGGTATTCGAAGGCAATCAGTTGGTTGTTGAGCCTCAACAACCAAATGTAAACCTTACCTTCAGGCGCCAGGGCACCGGGGAGTTGCGAAAAAAATCGCCGGTTCTGAACCGAGCTTCCAATGGCTTTGCCCACCCTTGCTTTCCAGCTGCGCGCACCGACAGCATAGATCTGTTCCATTAATTCTTTTACTTCCGCCGGAACATGTGATTCGCTGATGATGATCTCCCCCAGTTTGGATATTTTGTTCTGCATGTAGCGGATTCTTTTTTTGAATCGTTGGCTTTTTCCGGAATAAAAAGATTCCCAATCCGATTCGGTTCTGAGGAATGGTGAACTCAAAGAGGGTTTATCAAGCCATTTGTTTTTATTTTGATGGCAATGGGTTTTTATATAATCGATCTGCGAGATCCCGACCGGCATTTTCCGAAGCACTAAAATATCCCACGCCTTTTGGTGCGCGTAAATATAATCAAAAAATGCCGGAATAACGTCACAAACCGCTTTTTTAGGGACAACAAATCCACAATGGGGGCACTCATCGTTCTCAATGAAAGAAAAAATTTTGGCCGGCAGCCCTAAATGTCGCCCCGAATATAACATCAAAGGCGCAAGCCCAACCAGCCGGTTACCCTTGCGGGCGACCAATATACGCAACTTTTTCCCGTTTCCCCAGGCATCCCAAAAACATTTAAACCAGCCATGACTTAAAAATACACTGTCGATTTCATTGGAGTCCAAAAGCCGATTCCAGTCTTTTTCGAGAGAAACAAAATCTTCAAATCTCGAGATACACTGTATCGACAGTTCCTCTATCATTCTAAATTTCCGATCAGGCTAACGGATTTCGGACATTTAACATAGTCTCGAATTAATCCGGCATCCACCTTTTGCCAGGTACGTTTAATAATGGCGGGGGTTAGCATGGACCGTTGATACAACCTGCCCTTCGGTCTTAAGGGATACCGCCGGATTGAATTGCTGCGAATATCATCGATGGCATTGAGCACTGCGGTGGTGCCAAGCTTAACGACTTTAACATAAAGGGTTTCATGATTGTCGTCTTCACAGATAACCGGTCGACCCTGATTGATAATGTCACCATCATCGACGCCCGGGGTTACAAAATGGACCGTATAGCCGACAAATTCCGGCTCCTGGTTGTAAACTGGCCACAGCGTCGTCCAGGTACCCCGATACTTTTGAGAAAGTCCTGAATGCAGATTCAAGATGTATGGGGTAATACGGAGAACGGGTTCTCTCAGCAGAGACGTACCGCACACCGCGATGACATCAGGCTGCAGGTCTTTGATCCATTTTACGTAAACCGGACGGTTGGGGGTCTCTTTTCCCGGAACGAAAATTGTCTGGCAGTTTTCTGGCCGGAACAGCCCATAACCTTCTTTTCCGAAACCCTGCCGGGCTATTTTTTTGGCCTTTCTGGCGTAGTATCGTCGCGTTCCGACCGCGTAAAGTTTTCGATGCAGGCTAAGCGGGGATCTCAAATTTCGAAAAACACCCCCAAACCGATTTATTGCCCCGGCAATCCGGCGCTGTTGCTCAACAAGAACCCCGACGACGGTGGCATGCCGAACAATTTGATTTGCAAAATATAAATCGGAAGGATCAGAACTGACCAAAACGGCTATTCGCGGATTTTTCATTTTTTGAGATGGGTTCTAAATCTGTTTATAAAGTTTTGCCAGATGCTCATACCCTCCTGGTCATGGCCTTAATCTTTATGGTTGAAGCCCTGCGTCAATACCTGCTTTAATCCCGGATAAGACTCGAATTTAGAACTCAGAAATAGCTGCTTTTGTTCCGTTGTTGCGTTATTGCAGGCCAAACGCCCCAGCCGTATTTGGCGCAACACTTTAAAGATATCTTTAATGATATCCTCACGCGGGATTAAGAATGCGCGGTTTCCTCTCAACGGGAATTTATAGGAAAAGTAGGTGTAGTGAATGCTTTTGCGATTAAATACAGCCATCACATCCGTTATCCATCGAAGGGCATCTTCACGACCCCCCCAGGCATTTGCAGCAAATTCGCCGACATAAAGCGGTCTTTTTGTTGTGAGACCGGACAGAATGCTGTCGAAATATTTTTCGATCTGGCCGGCATCCCAATAAATTCCCTGATAGCTGCCGGGATAACGATAGCCCAGCTGGGCGCCCTTTCTTCCCTGTCTCGTAAATTGACCGGGTTTATAAAAATGAACACTTAAAACAATATTGGAATCATCGTATTCTCCGCCGAAATTAATATCCCCGTTCTTTCCCTGATTTCTCTGAATGATTAGCAGATGCTTCTGGTCATGCTTGCGTATTTCTTTAATGCAGTTTTGATAGAAACTGTGAAGGGCCTGTTTTGTCGGCGCAATTGGCTCGTTAATCAGATCATATCCTGCAACGGCGGGATTGTTCTGATAGCGTTTTGAAATAACCCCCCATAAAGCAACCACCCGATTCTGTAGTTCGATCTGGTTCCAAAGGATATGACCGTATTCTTTGTTATGATTTAAGCTGTTCTGACCGGCCGCATGTAAATCCAGGATTACGTATAATCCCTGTTGGGCGATTTTCGCTATGGTATTATCTAAATGCTGAAGTGCCGCCTGGTTATAGGTGAAAGGTGCTTTTTCCAAATGCCAGAGTCTAAGACCGATTCGGATGACATTGGCACCCATGGCCTTTATGGCGTTAAGGTCTTTTTCGGTACAGTAATATTTCGAGAACTCGATGAAACAGCCGTCTGATTGCGAACCGGAGCCTTTGGCGGCGTCATACATGCGTTTATCTAAAAAATAAAAGCATTCGTAATGAAAGCCTTTCAATTTTACTTCCTGATTGGACTGGTTTAAAATCTTGGCATCACTTACATGCAGAAACGACAGGGGCGCACGCTCTGCGCCGACCGGATTTGAAGATGTGCTTAATTGCTGCGCCAATGCAGGGCTGCCGAAGATGCCGGCATCAATTACCATGAGAAAAAGAAAAAGCAGAATGAAAACCCGTCTTTCAGGGTAGAAGCCGGCAATTTCATTGCGAAGAGCGCTGGGTTTTGTCTGTGAGTCGAACATAAAGTTTCTCCAGTTTGCGAATCGTCTTGCGGATGTCGAATTCAGCGGCTGCGCGCTCTAAAGCCGCGCGACCCATCTGCTGTCTTAACCGGGGTGAATCAAGCAAAGCCTTGGCCTTGTTGGCAAATTCTTCAACATCTCCATATGGGGCCAGAAAACCCGTACGCTTATCCACCACAGCTTCGTTGACCCCTTCGACATCAAAGGCAACGATCGGTTTTGATTTTGCCATGGCCTCAAGCAAGGTAATCGAAAACGCTTCTCCGCCCGAAGAAAATAAAAACACATCCATGACTTCTAAAAGGTGATGGACATCATTGCGGTATCCCAAAAATCGGACACGATCATTCAGGCCCATTTTTTGAACCAATGCTTCCAGAGGATCTCGATCAGGCCCGTCTCCAACGATAATCGTAAAGAACTCAGCCTTCTGTTCCTTCAACCCGGCGAGGGCCCTGAATAAAAGGGGGTATTGCTTTTCGGGCGCCAGTCGGCCCACCGTTCCGAGGATCGGAACGGCCGAAGGCAGGGCCAGAGATTGCTTCAGTTTGTTCATAAGGCCCGATGTTTTGGATATTTTAGCGACATCGATTCCATTGTAGATTAGCGTAATCTTGCCCTGAGGAACTTTTTCCCGGATGATTAAGCTTTTTTCCATATTCTTTGATATGGCCACGAAATGATGAATGAAGGGTGTCAGGAGACGATTGGAAAAAACAACGCGCGGTCTGCGTTTCACCGAAGCCCCGACGGTTGTACCGTGATCCGTGTGAATGACCACCGGCGGGAAACCCAAGATGGAACAAAGCTTGCCCAAAGGGTTTTGTCCGTGAACATTAACGACATCAATTCTTAGCCTGCGAATAAGCGGTATCAATCGCAATGCCCTGACACAATCAAAGCCATTGCGCATGCCCAGAACGCTGACCTCAAAATTTTGCCTGGATATGTCATCGGAAACCGTGCCGCCCGAGAAAAGAACCGCTATGGCAACATCAAAAAGACGTTTATCATGGTATGTGCATAAAGAAAGGACAAACTTCTGTGAACCGCCAATATCACCATAGGGCAATACGTTCAGGACCCTGAGTCTTTTGTCCATAGTAAAACCATTACAGGAAAAGATAAGGGGATGTGGGCACGCCTTTTCTTTTCAAAAACAAAGGATTATTTATAGGGAATTCTTCATATCCGATCTCGGTTGTACAGGCATATTCGAACCCTTCGTCTTGTAATAGATGAATGACCCCCTCTGAAATGTCATCACTTTTTCCATAAGGATAGGCAAAGGTTGTCACCGGCCTTTGAATTTGTTCTTCGATAATCTTTTTCGAATCGGCGATTTCCTGCTTGGCAAGATTTAATGGGATTTTGCTCATGGCCGGGTGGGACTTGGTATGACTTCCAAACGAAACCCCTTCTGCGGACATGTGTTTAACTTCTTCCCAGGACAGCATGGCGCGAAAATCCCCAGCAGGCCATTGTTTAACTTTACAGAATTTTGTCAATATATCTAGAATTTCCTGGCGTTCTCCATTGGAATAGGATTTTAAATGTGCACTGATGGACTGCAGGATTCGGGCCTGCCCGGAAGCATCCTTTAAAGGGAACTTTTCGACGTCGGGGATGATATCCTGCGGCAGGTCAGTTCGATACAGCTCTTGCCGGCTGAAGTTGGTGGTGGATTTATACAAGATCCAGGCCAATCTGTCGGGCCACAAAAGCCGATGGGTGTCAATCACGTCGGTGGTTAAAAAAATCGTAAGGGGAACGTTGTATTTTTTTACAATCGGAAATGCGTGTAAATAATTATCGCGATAACCATCATCGCTGGTCAAAACCACCAGATCCTTTGATGAATTTGCGTTGGAGATTGCGGATTTTAAATCTTTGAGATCGATAATTTTATACCGTTTTTTCAGGTACTGAATCTGTCTTTCGAAATCTTGTGGTATAACAGTCTCTCCCACCAAAGGCGGCGCCTTGGGCCCGATTTTGTGATACAGAAGTATAAATACACAGCGCTTTCCGGCAAGCTTGCGGGTCACAAACTTGAAGAAAGGATAACCGCCATAAAAGGCGATCGGCCGTATCGTTGTTTTGATCATCTTTCCAAAAGACCTACATATACCCGAGAGATTTGAGTCGTTCGATAACCGACGCGTCGACTTTTTCCACCTCGACGCGGCCGTCTATCTTGTCTTTGTTTTGCTGATAAAAATCTTCCATTCGCCTGAAATAGGTCAAAGCCTTCTCCTGCAGCAGTGAACAGCGATCATCATCGGGGTATAAATTGTGCATTTCCACAGGGTCTTTTACCAGATCATAAAACTCATGATCCCCACGGGATGAATGGATAAATTTAAGATCCTGCGTTCGAATGCTGAGCAGGCGGCGATCAAATTGATGGAGCTGCGCTTTAAACCTTTGGCGATCAGGTCCAAAAACTTTAACCAGCTCTGAAATGGCGATGTCTTCTTCGCGTTTGCCTGCCGCCTGGCCGGACAGATCATTGCCCTGCACCTGATTCCATGTCTGCGGATCATTTTCCTCTAAAAGGGTCAGTATGGTGGGCACGATATCAACATTCTGTGCCACCCGCGACACACGGCCGCGCCTGCCGGCGGCGGCCGGATATTTGATGAAAAGCGGTATTTTAATTAGTGTATCGTACAGGCACCAGTAATGAGACATCAAGCCGTGTTCCCCGATGTTGTCCCCGTGATCTGAAAGGATCACAACCATGGTATCGTCAAAAACCTGATTTTTCTTTAGCAGGTGAATAATCTTCTTGATTAAATAGTCGGAATAGCAAATTGCATTATCGTAGGCACCCCTTAAAATTTCAAAATCCTGAGACGTCATCGACGTTTGCTTGAGCATGTATTTTAAATGGTCATGATTGACAAATAACTTGTTTAAGTTGTCTTTGACCGAAAGAAATTTAGTCGTGAAATTTAAGGGGGCCCGGTACGGCGAGTGGGTTTCAAGCAGATGGATATAGGTGAAAAATGGGGCGGAGCGGTACTTTTTGAGCCAGCCTGAGAAATTCGATACGAATTTTCGGCCGCCGGAATCCATAACAACATCTACCAGGCGGGCAGCAATATTAAATAGTTTCTGCTTCCTGCGATTATCGGCATTTGCCGATCCCTGGTAGAGACGATTGATGCCCGGAGGCAACATATCATTGAGGAAACGGTTTGATATTTTTGCGCTAAGGGTTTTCAGGCGGTCGATTCCGGTGATCGAATAAAAATCATCAAAATAACGATCCAGTCCGGTATAGTCGGAAACATAGATATTTCTGCCGAAACCCGCGCAGCGATACCCATTGTTCTTCAGTATCTGCGGCAGTGTTAGCAATGCCTCATCGAGTGTATCGCGATCTGTTAAGAGGCCATGGCCGGATGTGTACATGCCGGTAAAAAGTGAGGCGATCGAAGGCATGGTCCAGTAACTGGATGAGACGGCGTTTTGATAGATGCAGAACTCATCCGCCATCGAAGAAAGAAAGGGGGTGGTGTTTCGGTTATACCCGTAAAGCGGCAAATTTTGAGCCCGGACGGCGTCCAGAACGATAATGACAATATTGGGTTTCATAAAAATATTTGGATATTAGGGTCTATTGTTTGTCGGTATCAGTTCCAGAAGGACAAATCCCTTCCCAATAATGAAGACATCTTTTGAATATCTTCAAAAAAAATATTATTCAAATCGGATCTTAAATCAGGATCTATTTTCCGGGGTATTATATCATCTTTCGTATTTAATTGCTTGAACCATCTATCAACCCCTGTTGCTTTTAGTTTTTCGACGATAGAAAATAATCTGAAGCGTCGAAAAAGACCTCTGACCGATAGCATTAAATATTCGGCGGATTTTGACTTTGGCATTCTGGAGACATGGATCTTTTCGTTTAAATTCAACGGCACGAAATTGATATCGATGTCCAAAAAACGATAAATACTTTGCAGAAAACCGGCGGCATCATTGCTTAAATCTTCATAAATCAAAATTAATATTTGATTGCGATCAAAGCGCGCTAAAAATTTTTCGATATGTTTATAATAAAGCGCATTTTCGATAAGAGAAGAATCTTCTTTTAATACATTCTCAAAAGAACCCTCATATCGTTGTCGGCTGACCCTGTACAGATACCTTGAATATATTTGGTCGACCGGGTTTCTCAGCGAGATGATCAGCCGGGCGTCGGGAACGGTTTGGTGAATACGCTCGGCAACCGGATCATCACTGAGGTAAGTAGGCGAATATTCTCCTATCTTTTTATCCTTATGACAATCCTCAAAAAATTTTTCATACCATCTAATTCCGTTATGGTAATGATAATTAAAGAAATTGACTTCTTTTTCCGGAGACATGCAAATTTGCGGATGCGCCTTTAACATCTCGTAAATCCAGGTGGTGCCGCTTCTTTGGGCGCCTATGCCGATTATGCTGGGTAACACTTTTTTCCTTTAGTCCGTGTTTTACGGATGATGGTGTTGCTTTATCAAAATGAGCGACGTATCATTTCTTTCGCTTCGAAAATTGATTTAAGTTGCGCACCGGAGCTGCTGTAAAAAAAGGCATCATCCTGCGTATGCATTCCTTCCAGGTCTGTTCGGCCGAATACTTCCGCAGCACTTACCTTGCCCTTGAGATCATAGCCGGGATTAGATAGGACCACCAGATCCGGCGCTGCGGATAGATAGGGACCATGAAACAGCTCATCTTTGAAGTAAACTTTTTTGACGACCGGGTCTCCGGAATCAGACCTTAAAGCTTCCAGGCCGGTTTTGATCTCCCGGCATAATTGATCGTAGTCTGTGCCGGTGACCGTCCCCAGGGGATACCTGGATTTTAGATTAATGTATATACGAGACGGATCAAGGGCGAAAACCGTTGACCCGGGGCCGATATCCATTATCGTTTCGGGCGGATTTCTCTGGAATTTAAGATAGCCATTCTCCTGAAGCCAGCGGTTGAGATGAACTTCAGCCTTGATTTTACAGAAACCGTGGTCGGAAAGCATATAGAATTCCTTAAAATCCGTATTTGAAAGGCTTGCGTTCATGAAACGGTCGTATATTTGTCCGATGAAATCATCCAGCTTTGTAAAGTAGTCCCGAAATGCCGGGTGGTAGGGGTGGTCCGGCTGCTCACAGGCGGTCCACAGAAAATGCATCAGGCGGTCGGTGCCGGTGATGACGACAATAAATAGATCCCAGTCGATTTCTTGCCAGAGTAAATCTACCGCACGCTGCCGGCCGGTGAGGGTGCCATCCAGATCACTGAACAACAGCTCGGGATCACGCCGCGCTTTGGCGGTGTCGATATCGATGCGGTAGTCAAAATCGTTTAACCTGGGGATCAGGGCAGTTGGGGTTACGGCTTTGTTGATATCAATGGCCACAAAACCGGATATCAGGGCGCCATTCATTTCCCTGGCCGGATATGTGGAAGGCATGTTGATGATGACGGATTTTTTACCATTTTTGGCAATCTCATCCCACAGGATCCTGGCTTTAACATCCAGAAAGTTGGGAAAATACATGTTATAGGTACCCGGTTCGAGATCGATGAACCCGTAAATTCCGTGTTCTCCGGATTGCTTGCCGGTCATAAAAGATGACCAGGAAACGGAAGATATTTCCGGAATGCTCACCTGCATCTTTCCAAAGTAACCCTTGTCGAAAATAGCGCCCATCTTCGGTATGAGGCCGGACTGCTTTAGATTTGCA
>Ga0209536_100013763_pt1 | contig 11650 bp, 8 predicted proteins | sample DeeMarSeWOR28_12_FD_187461 | JGI IMG/M metagenome (GOLD analysis project Ga0209536, IMG submission 187461) | Marine sediment microbial communities from White Oak River estuary, North Carolina - WOR-2-8_12 (SPAdes) (version 2) | ecosystem: Environmental > Aquatic > Marine > Intertidal zone >... | reverse complement strand
TAATGGATCAGTCTGTAGCTGATACCGGTATTGTGAAATAGAAGGTACTGCCTTTGCCATGTTCGCTATCGAACCAAATCTGGCCTCCCTGCATTTCAACGAGATGGCGGGTGATGTTCAACCCCAATCCAGTGCCGGGTACGTCTCTCACGTTTTGATCCCCAGAGCGGAAGAATTTGTGGAAAATCTTCGAATTGTCTTCCGAAGATATCCCAAAACCAGAATCGTTTACTGACACGAGGATCACCTGAGGTGCACCTTCGGTATCCCAAGAATTTTCAGTGACCTGACATGTAATCCGGATCTTCCCGTGCTGAGGTGTGTACTTTATTGCATTACTCAGCAGGTTGTTCATAACCTGAATAATGCGATTGTAATCCCCCCACACGTTTGGTAAGTTCTCCGGAATATCTACCTTCAGGGTATGCTCTTTGTCTGCCAGTTGCGCCTGGACAGAATTGGAGACCTCCTCGATGATATTCGTCAGAGACACCGACCCAAACTCCAATCTCATCCGCCCAGCTTCGATCCTAGATACATCTGTCAGATCAGATACCAGGTTCGCCATCCGGTTTACATTGGAACGGATTGTATTCAAGAAATTGAGTTGGATCTCGTTCACCGGTCCTACGGATTCCTGAGCAAGGAGATCTGTGTACCCTCGAATAGAAGTCATTGGGGTTTTCAACTCATGGGAGACGAGCGATACAAATTCACTTTTGGCTATGTTTGCGGTCTGTAAATCGGCGTATAGGAGTGCGTTAGATATGGCGATAGCTGCGTGATCGCTCAACCGGGTGAGAAAAGTTACAGCATCTTCCGTGAAATTCTCTTCCTCCTGGCTTTCCAATAAGATCAGACCGATTACGTCGGTTTTTCGGCGGATGGGGATGACTACCTGAGATCGAGATTTCTCCTGGAGATATATAGTATCCGCTAGATTAATTAAGGAACCACGAATCCCTTCTTCCCCGGTTAATAGTGGGAATTGACTATTTCCGCGTCTGCTCAAAGTGGGCTGACCATCATCGATCGCCGAGATTACTGTCGGTATTTCTATAATTTCGACGCTTTTCTCGTTATCGGCAGCTTTCATCTTGGATGGTTTATTAAAATTGGTATCTCCGAAACCTGAAGAGGAAATTACCTGTACTCTCGTTAACTCTGGGTTTTCACCTTTCTCTATAAACCCGATCAAGCCAGCCTCAGTGTTCGTATAACTTAGCGACCAATCCAGTGTGATCCGCATCGTGCGCTCAGCATCTAGGCTGGCATTTAAATCGCGGTCGATGCGCTGCATGACCGACATCTCTTCTAATCTGGCGCTCAAAGCTTCATCGGTATGTGTGTATAACCTGGCGTTTTCTACAGATATTGCAGCCTGGCTTGTAAAAGTAGATAGTACTTCTAAGTCATCCTGTGTAAATGGGGCTCCATCCAGCTTATTGATTACCTCGATAACGCCAATTGTCGTTTCTTTGACCTTCATTGGCACAGCCAGATAATCTCGTGTCAGGAAGCCGGTCTGTTGGTCGGCTTCATCAATCCAATTCTGCATATCCTCAGTATTGTTAAGGATTACGGGCTGACCAGTCTCAGCGACTTGCCCAACCCGTCCGGTACCAGGCGGCAGGCGCGTATTAGATATGTCGCTTGCAGTCGGTCCAACTGTCACTTTGAACACAAGTTCTCGGGTATTCTCATCGATCATGATGAGACTTCCAGCTTCGCAATTCAAGATCTCCACAGCGCTGTTCATAATTCTATTAAGCAGAGGGTTGAGTTCAAGTGTGGAGGTCAGACTGCGTCCGACTTCATTGAGTTTTGCCAGCTGCCGGGCGCGCCTCTCAGACTCTGATAAAAGCTGGGTTTTGACAATTGCACCTGCTGCCAGGTCCGAGATCGCCTGCAGAATCTCACTCTGCCTGGTGACATATATAGTTGCCGGGTCACGACTGCCGAGACTTATCGCGCCTATTGTCTCACTCCCAGCATTTAAAGGTACTCCCATCCAGGCATATATCCCGGGGGAGTTAGGGTAAACGCCATATTTACGACATTCAGCTGAATAGTCAGGTGTAATTATCGCTTGTTGGTTCTGGATAACGATTTCCTCCAGCCCATTTCTAGTGGGGATGTTGATATTCTCATTGTGAGCCATGCGCTCATCATCTTCCAAGAAGAACGCATGGAAAAATTTCCCATCGATTGGATTGCGTAGTGTTATCCTGAAATCTATCGCAGGGATTACAAGGTTAGTCTGTGCGTAGATAAGCTCTAAGATATTGTCAAACTCAAGGGTAATATTCACTCCTTGTGCGATGCGAGTGAGCACATCCGTCTCACGAACTCTGCGCTCCAGATTGGTGATTACCTGGGAGCGCTCTATCGCCACCGCTGCCTGACCGCATAGAGACTCTAACTTGGCGAGATCTTGCGGGTTATATCCTCCAAGACGCTTGCGTGGACCGAGTGCGAGCCACCCGACAAGGTCTTTCTGCCCTGGCAGCGGTATCAAGAGCACTGCACCCAGTAATGCAATTCTTACATGTTCGTCCATCAGCTCATCAGGGAGAGATTTCACCCCCGAAATTTCAAATGGTTTATTATTGGCATGTAAAAATTGAACCAGAGGACTCTGCGGTGGATAACGTAGATCTGAAGAGGGGCGTTCATCTGTATTTGGTACGGCTGTGTACTGATTACAGGTTGGGTCATAGATAAATAAATGCATCAGAGATGGTGAAAATGATTGCGCCACCATCCTTTGAAAGTTTCTAGCGGTAGTCTGGGCATCCGTATCTATGGATAACTGAATACCAGAAGTGTGGGAATTTTGGGGAGCTGAGCGCCTCGGATTCCACGTGTGGACTGCGTCAATAGTGTCCTGGATCCGGTTGCGTATAGGGAAAAGGCCGACAGCCAGGATGAATATCATCAAACCAAGCAGAATCGGGTGGATTTCAACATCCAACCCGACGAGTAATAAAGCTGCTCCGCTGACGATCAGGAGATAGGCAGCAACTGCCAATGTGGAGAGCAGCCGATGGGTGAGCGGTCTTTGCAGGGGGTTGGAAGCTTTCATATCTTCCCGGGATAGTAGTATTTCCCCAGAGTTATCCTCAGCAGGCTGGGATTGTAGGAATATATAGCCGAAAGAATACTTGCTCCCATTTTATAACCTCAGATGGGATATCCCGGGCTTCCAGTTTTGCAAGTTGTCTGATTTATAGAGTGGCGATATTTTCTAGATAATCATCAACAGCCGACATGTGGCCCACATCGCGTCTGGCTTTTTCCGATAAATACCATTTGTGTTCAAGCAGCTGGCAGTAGAGTTCAGCTGTATCAAAATCCGACTTTACAACTGTCTCCAACCGGACAAGGGTCGGCTCATATATGGTTTTCAACCAATGGTATGCGGCTGCACTCAGAGATACACTGCGATTGTTGTCCTGAGAGAGAGAGGCTTTCAGTTCCTGGATTTCATTCATGATTTTTTGTGCCTGTCTCTCTTCGGCCTCAATACCAGTCAACGTCTGAAGCTGGTCGTGGTGGAAATTCCTGTCAGTTACGAATACTCTCAGGCGAAGCTGGTCCCCCTGCAATGTATTTCGGAGAGCAACATCACCAACGGAAAAACCAAGCTCGTTCAGAGCCCTGATCCGTTCCTGTATGCGGTAGTGCTCTGAGCGATTGATAACCTGCTCTACCGTGATCTCTTCCCATAGTCTCTGGTACCTCAACCGGATATAGCTGCTGGCATCTGAGTGCGGGACTTCGGCAGGTAACAGACCTTCTGCTGCCAGGTCTGCCAGCTCACCAGAAATGTTATCATCCATGATCAACAGGTCATCGTGACGGAGTCTGGGAGAAATTTCTTGCTCGCTGTAGACTTCTGCCGTTTCTGCATCGACCAGGTACGCCTGAAGTGCACCGGCATCCCGGCGGAAGAGGGTATTAGAGAGGGAACAATCACCCCAATAGACTTCTGCCAGATGCAGTTGTACCAATAGCCCGGCAATCGCGTCCAGTAGGTGTTTTTGGTACTGGACCAGCCTTGTGCCGATGAATAGAGACCGGAACGGGATAGAAAAATCCAGGTATCGTGTAATGAGAACTCCTTGGGGTCTGACTCTACCGGGCTTCAAGACGTACCCAACAGGCGATACTGCGGGGAGTTTTAGCTCTTCTAATCTGACCAGATTGGAATATTCCATCTCAACAATTTCTGAAGGCATCTCTTTTAGCGAGTATAGAACGTTGGCATAATTTACGAACGCTACTGGATGTCGAGATATTCCTCTTGGTACCTCTTCCAATCTCTCGCATACGCCTTTCCAGGATGTTACCGGCAGGTGCCAGGGCAGGTCAGAGAAATCCGGATGACCAGGTCTGATCGATGTTGAATATGGTTTATCCATCTGCCTACCCTGCTAAAGTTCGTCAGGGAATGGCAAATAGGCGCTTAGTTTGTATATCCCATATTTCGGTAGCTGTTCAGCTGAAACGCGCCTTTTTCGCTCATTGTGCGGAGAAATTTTGTAAAACCTACCGTTCTTGTGTAAGAGTACGACTGCCCTCCGTAGCTTGTGATATATCTTTCGCATTAGATGCGAATGATAGATAAAATTTCTCTCCTCATCGGGAAAGCTGTTCAAGACGATCTCGTATGAAATGATAAATTCTCCAAAATAGGCGTCAGTGATGATATCTAAGTTGCTGATCACCCAGCAGCGATCTTCGTACTCCCAATAATATGACAATCCAAGGAAAGTGCCATCGCTAGAGTGATAAGGAAAAAATGGAAAGGCTCGGCAAGAGATCGAGCGGAAACCCCTCTGGCAGAGTAAGTGTCCATTACATTCGATAAGCAGCTGACCGTCGGGGGTTATATTCCGAAGGAGATTTGTATCTGCATCGTCTGCACCCTGCCATTGATGCCAGAGATCAGTGTGAGTGCGCAGAAAATCCCATTCGCTCTGGTACGCCGTGGGGACCATGTGCGCAGTATCACAGCAGAATGGAATGCCTCTCACATTATGTGGGGAACACTTATCCCCACAATCCAGAGCAGCAATTGGTGATTGAAATTTCGCGTATAAACGGGCAATATCTCTCTGATCCATAATTTCCAGCAGGTAGGATACCATATCTTTGTTCTCAAATTCAATACTGATGTATCTACGTGGTTGTTATCTTGTCTTGATCTAGGCATGTAGGTGTGGCGATGATTGGATGACAGGCGAGGTATAATCAGTTCGGTATGCTACGAGCCCGCTATCGCCGGATAGTTTTTTTCTTTGCACGAATTTTGTCAGGATTTATATTTTGGGACTTAGTTCTCCCAAGAATTGGTTTCCGAAACTGGTCTCGCAAGACGAGGCCGGATCGCGTTCGGCGGAGTGCAATTGCGTATCGTTTGCTGGCCATACAAATGGGGGGCGTTCTGATCAAAGTCGGTCAATTTCTCTCAACCAGAGTGGATGTCCTGCCTCAAGAATTCACAGATGAACTTCAAGGGCTGCAAGATGAGGTACCTCCAGTGGCTTTCTTTGATATACGCGAGGTCGTCGAAGGCGAGTTCGAACGTCCGTTATCGGATATATTCAAATCCTTCGAACACGAGCCGCTGGCTGCAGCATCATTGGGTCAAGTCCATCGTGCGCAGTTGATGGATGAAGACGCATTCATTGGATCCACACCGAACCAACCAGAGATTGTTGACGTTGTAGTAAAAGTGCAGCGTCCGAATATCGAGAAAATCATCGATACCGATCTCGCAGCGCTGAGAACTGTAGGAAGCTGGTTGAGGCGTTATCCACCAATTCGCCGGCGAGCCGATGTGCCTGCCCTGATCGATGAATTTGAACGCATCCTTTATGAAGAAGTTGATTACCTGGCTGAGGGACGGAATGCGGAGATATTTAACGATAATTTCAGCCAAGATCAGGGTATCCGTGTCCCCAAGGTGATCTGGAACTACACTACACAACGGGTATTAACCCTGGAGAATGTATGGGCGATCAAGATCACCGATTATGATCGGATCGCTGCTGTCGGGATCAGTCGATCTCAAGTTGCATCTCGACTGCTGGATACATACTTGAAACAGATCTTCGAGGACGGCTTTTTTCACGCTGACCCACACCCTGGGAATTTATTCGTTTATCCGCTGGATGAGCCAGAGATTGATTCTAGTGGTAGATCAGGGAAATCGTGGGTGCTCACATTCGTGGATTTTGGGATGGTCGGCAGAGTGCCAGTGAATTCTAGAGAAGGCATGCGGGAGATGCTGATTGGTGTTGCCACACAGGATTCAGCCAGGGTGGTTCGATCCTACAAGATGCTGGGTGTTCTTCTGCCCAGCGCAGATCTTGCTCTGCTAGAAAAAGCCGAGGCCCGTGTTTTCGAGCGCTTCTGGGGTAAGAATATGGCAGAGCTGAGCCAGATCACCCCAGAGGAGATCCGCGAATTTACCAGTGAGTTTCGTGAACTCCTGTATACAATGCCATTTCAAATCCCCCAGGATTTCATATTCCTGGCGCGCACAGTGGGGATCCTGTCAGGTATGTGTACAGGATTGGACCCCGAATTTAATATATGGGATCACATCACACCATATGCAGGGAAACTGCTTGTCGAAGAGGCTGGTTCGTCTCGAGATTTCTGGATCGGGGAGCTTCAAACCTTCTTCTCTGCATTGATTTCCGCCCCAAAGAGGATCAATTCTGTACTAACAAAAATAGAACAAGGTGATATTGCAATCCAGACGCCTGATCTCTTGAAGCGAGTCAGACGACTGGAGCTGGTTATGGGTCAGATGGTGATCGGGATTGTATTTGCCGCATTTTTTCTCGGTGCTGTGCAAGTGTACCTGGCTGGGGAGTTTGCGATATCAGTAATCCTGTTGATAATTGCTTTATTAAGCCTTATCTGGCTGCTGCTGCGCAGCAATTGAGATGTATGGCTTTGTATCTGGTCTCAGGAAATAACCTGTCTTCAAATAGCTTTGGATCAGGCCATAGATTATAATATTCCTCTCTCTGGAGGAAGGTCTGGAATCGACAGGAGAAAATTAATGAAATCCGCAGTGATTTGGATGGATGGAGAGTTTGTAGCTTACGAACAAGCAGCAGTGCACGTATTATCCCCGTCTATACATTATGGAGTGGGCGTTTTTGAAGGACTTCGATGCTATGCTACTGACCAGGGACCGGCTGTTTTTCGATTGCGCGAACACCTGGAACGCTTTCTGGAGTCTATCCACATATTAGGGTTTAGAGAATTTGAATATAGTGTTGAGGATCTGCGTCAGGCAGTACATAAAACGATACTGATCAATGGATTCGAAGAGTGTTATATTCGCCCGGTGATGTATCTAGATGGACCGCTAGGTCTGGATATGGATCGCTCCAGGCCGCGGGTGGGCATAGCCGCCTGGGAATGGGGTCCATACCTGGGAATGGAAGCCCGCGAAAAAGGAATCCATATGATGGTTTCTTCTTACACTCGCCTTCATCCCAATATTAACATGTCCAAGGCAAAGATATCGGGAAATTATGCCAATTCGATGTTGGTTAAGACCCTCGCACTTCGTTCTGGATATGATGAAGCGGTCATCCTCGATCCTCAAGGATTTGTGGCTGAATGCACCGGTGAAAACCTTTTTATGCTGCGGAGAGGGGTACTTTATACGCCTCCGCTGGCAACCATTCTAGAAGGAATTACTCGCGATACAGTTATCCAGCTAGCTGTCGACCGGGGTATCCCGGTCGAAGAGATGCGCATAACCCGCGACCAGCTATATATTGCCGATGAAGTATTCATCACCGGGACAGCGGCTGAGATTGTTGGCGCAAGGATGATCGATTTCCGGGCTGTCGGCGATGGAATCGTTGGCCGCATAACTAGACAGCTTTTAGATGCGTACCTGGACACGGTCCATGGAAAAGGCAGGCGCTCACCAGAATGGCTGGATTACGTTCAACAGGCAGAACCCGCCGTTTAAGGATATTAATCCATTTTTAATGCAACTTTTCAATTCTCTCAGCATCAATATTAATAGGAGTGACACATTTCTGGGGAAACAGAGACGATCTGAAATTTATACCCATTAACGAAGGGATGAGTATGGAATTTAATCTGATGGATACTGGCAAAGCCACAGATGATAATAGCGAGAAGCATGTCAGCGTACTGATAATCGGTTCAGGTCCTGCCGGATTATCTGCAGCTTTGTATACCGCACGAGCAGACCTGAATCCTGTGGTATTGACCGGGATGGAGCTGGGGGGTCAGGTCTCCCTTACTTACGCGGTAGAAAATTATCCGGGTTTTCCAGATGGTGTAGGTGGAAACGAGCTGGTTGAGAAGTTTCAGAAGCAGGCGGAGAGATTCGGCGCGCAGGTGGAGTTCGATACTGCGACGGAGGTTGATCTCAGCCAAAGGCCATTCTTGGTAAAGACTTATAACAGCAATTATCTTGCCGACTCGCTGATCATCACAACCGGAGCGACACCCCTCCATTTGAATGTCCCTGGTGAGCAGGAACTCACAGGTCGCGGGGTATCTTACTGCGCGACATGTGATGGTTGGTTCTTCAAGGATAAAGATGTTGCAGTAGTTGGAGGTGGTGATAGTGCCCTGGAAGAAGCGATATTTTTAACTCGTTATGCGAAGTCTGTGACCATCATACACCGCCGGGATGAGCTCAGGGCAGGGGCGATCTTGCAGAACAGAGCATTGGAAAATCCTAAGATCAGCTTTGCCTGGAATACGGTCGTAAGCGAAATAATCGGTGAGGATGCACTGAAAACCATTCGCCTCCAAGACAAAATTAGCGGTGAGGAAAGGGAACATCCGACTGATGGTCTATTCATATTCATCGGTCACAGGCCAAATTCTCAAATCTTCAGTGGTCAGTTGGAGATCGACAAACAGGGTTATATAATTGTTGATAACATGATGCGTACCAGTGTTCCTGGGGTGTATGCAGCTGGCGAAGTTGCCGACCCCCATTTCCGGCAGGTAATAACTTCCGCAGGAATGGGTGCTGCAGCAGCCATGCAGGCGATACACTATCTCGAAGAAGATTCTCCTTCTTCAATCCAGCAATCACTGGTTGCCGAGGCGAAACCATAGCTTTTTTCAGCATGAGATACCATGGCGCAATAAAACTCGATGATTGCCGAATTCTAAATGGTTGCAATTATCAAGTTTTATGCGCCTGATGCAGGTATCCGACATAACAATTCACGGAGCAAACAAAACATGAAGAATAAAGTATCCATCATCGGTGCAGGTATGACGGGTTCGACCACCGCTCACTGGCTGGCAGAACGCGAGATTGCAGATATCGTGTTAGTAGATATAGTAGAAGGAATGCCGCAGGGTAAAGCGTTGGACCTGTTGGAGGCCATGCCGGTGATTGGCTCAGATGCCATTATCGTGGGTAGCAATGATTACGAAACTACTGCCGGCTCGGATATTGTTGTTATCACAGCGGGATTACCACGCAAACCAGGCATGAGCCGTGACGATCTGCTGGCGGCGAACGCTGCGATTATCCGTAAAGCTACCGAAGAGACAATCAAGTATTCACCAGATGCCATCTACGTGATATTGACCAATCCCTTGGATGTGATGGCATATCTGGCGATGAAAGTCGCCAAACTGCCCCCATATCGTGTGGTTGGTCAGGCGGGTATTCTGGATTCAGCACGAATGCGGGCTTTCGTTGCAGCAGAGCTAGGCGTGAGCGTTGAAAATGTCCACTGCTATGTCCTGGGTGGGCATGGTGACGATATGGTGCCGCTCACCCGGCATTCGAACGTTGCAGGGGTACCTCTAGACCGGGCTCTATCCGCCGAGAGTTTGGCAGCAGTTGTGGAGCGCACCAGAAAAGGTGGAGGAGAGATCGTCAGCCTGTTGAAGACCGGCAGTGCATTTTATGCACCCTCGATTGCAGTTACTCAAATGGTCGAGGCGATATTAAAAAACAAACATCTGATTGTCCCAGCGGCGGCGTACTTGCAGGGTGAATATGGTTTGCAGGATATTTTCTTTGGTGTCCCGGTGCAGCTGGGTCGGAAAGGTGTTGAAAAGATATTAGAGTACAATTTATCGGATGAAGAACGGGCTGCACTGAGGGCATCTGCCGAAGGTGTATTGGATAATATCAAAAAACTCGAAATCTAAATCGGAGAGTATTGGATGACAATAAAAGATAAAATAGCTGCCAAGCTTCCCGAGTGGCGCAGCAGAGTTGAAAAGCTGGTTGAAGAGAGTGGTGATGTAGTAGTGGGCAATGTTAGCATTGCCCAGGTGTATGGTGGTATGCGCGGGGTCAAGTCATTGGTGACCGATATCTCCTATGTAGATCCGAACGAGGGGATACGCTTCCGAGGGCTTACAATCCCTGAAGTTCTATCGAAACTCCCGAAGCCTGAGGGAGCAGAGATGCCCTATGTTGGAGGCTTATATTATTTGCTGCTGCTCGGAGAAATGCCCACCACTGAAGACGCACTTGAAGTCGAAGATGAATGGAAGCGTAGATGGGAGATCCCACAGTTCGTCATCGATGTCCTGAGGGCGATGCCGCACGATGCGCATCCAATGCTGCTTTTTTCGTCGGCTATCCTTGCACTGCAGCACGGTTCGGTATTTACCAGTAGATATCGAGAGGGCATGTCAAAAAGCGAATATTGGGAGCCTATGCTGGAGGACAGCCTTGATCTCACCGCCAAATTACCGGTTTTGGCGGCATTGATCTACCGGTTAAGATACAAGGGTGGTGGCTATTTTACTCCCAAAGAAGACTTGGATTATGGTGCAAATTTCGCCTATATGATGGGGGTTGACGATCCCGGGTACAGCGAACTTTCCCGGCTGTATTTCATCCTGCTCTCCGACCATGAGAGCGGGAATGCTAGTTCTCACGCTACCCACCTGGCTGCTTCGACACTCTCAGATATTTATTTCGCGTTTTCCGCTGGTCTGAACAGCCTAGCAGGACCCCTGCATGGACTTGCGACCCAAGAATCGCTGCGTTGGCTGTTAGCTGCCCACGAAAAGTTCAATGGGGTACCAGATAAGGATGAGCTGCGGCAGTTTGCCTGGGATACACTTAACGCGGGTCAGGTCATACCCGGTTATGGACATGGCGTGCTGCGCATCCCCGATCCACGCTATACAGCCCAATATAAATTCGCTCTGAAGTATCTGCCGGACGATGACCTGTTCCAGATTGCCCAATTGGTACAGGAGATTGTCCCACAGGTTCTGATTGACCAGGGGAAGGCAAAAAATCCTGCTCCGAACGTAGATTCTATCAGCGGCACATTACAGTATTATTATGGTGTAGGAGAGTTTGATTTTTATACAGTCCTTTTCGGTGTTGGACGGGCACTTGGCGTTACAGCAAATGCAATTTGGGCTCGTGCCTTGGGACAGCCCCTGGAGCGTCCAAAATCGCTGACGACCGCTATGTTGGAAGCCATTGCAGCTGAGGCAAAGAAATAGTAAAAGCATTAAGGATGCAATAGCGTCAACTTAACCTGCCGCCTTTACAGACTCATCATAAACACGGGCTGGAAATTTATTCAGCCCGTAACTTTTTTCAGAACCTAATTATATTGACTAAGGAGTT
>Ga0209536_100013762_pt1 | contig 11650 bp, 10 predicted proteins | sample DeeMarSeWOR28_12_FD_187461 | JGI IMG/M metagenome (GOLD analysis project Ga0209536, IMG submission 187461) | Marine sediment microbial communities from White Oak River estuary, North Carolina - WOR-2-8_12 (SPAdes) (version 2) | ecosystem: Environmental > Aquatic > Marine > Intertidal zone >... | reverse complement strand
TTTGCACCTGTGTCACGTCTATCACACCAACCCGCCGAACCCGGACTGGGACGGCACCCTGCGAATGGACATCAAATGAGCTGCAAAAGAATGGCTATTAGCTATACTTAGAAGCGGGTTTGTGATGCTGCGCCGCAGCGGGTTTCTTGTGCTGCCGGGTCAGGGCACATTTCAAGTTTGGTCGCCAGTACAAGAAACATTGAATCTCCGGCGGAATGAGACGGGCATGTGGCGCGTGTGTTGAGCACGTGGTCTGTCGCCGTCTCGACAAAGCGTCGCCCTTACAACGAATAAAACAATGGACAGGGAGGCTGCAGGAGCAATGAGCGCCCGACTGCGGTTTATCACAGTAGCGTTTTCCCTGATCGTCTGCGCGCACAACCCGCCGACCTATGCCGCCGAAGCGTGCGCCCCCTGGGCGGCCAAGGCGGTTTCGGTTCAGGGATCGGTGGATGTTCAGCGGGCCGGAGGCTCTGCCTGGCAGGCCACGAGTCTGGGTGCCAGTATCTGTCCCGGCGATTCCATACGTGTCGGTGAGCAGAGCCGCGCCGGTCTTATGCTGCCGAATGAAACCGTTGTTCGCCTCGATCAAAATACGTTCATTACCCTTTCCGCCGTTGAAGAGGAAGCGCCCTCGCTGCTCGATCTGTTACGCGGCGCCGTTCACTTCATCAGCCGTGTCCCACGCACTCTCAAGATCAAGACACCCTATGTCAATGCGGCAATTGAGGGTACAGAGTTTCTGCTTCAGGTACGCGAGAGTGATACCTTGCTCGTGGTCTACGAGGGGCGCGTCACCGCCGAAAACCAGAGCGGCCGGCTGCTGCTGGCGAGCGGCCAGGCAGCGGTCGGCGCGCCTGGCAAGCCTCCGGTACTGCGCCTCGACATCGACCTTGAGGACGCGGTGCGTTGGACGCTTTACTACCCGGCAGTGCTCTACAGGCCCGCTTCGCCTGCGGCGCAGAACCTGCCGCGCGCCCAAGGCTTGCTCGGCGTAGGTCGAGTCGAGGAAGCCGCAGTCATTATCAATAGGGTCTTGCAAGCAGAGCCAGGCAACAGCGATGCGCTCGCACTCAATTCGATTATCGCGCTGGCTCAAAACCGTGTCGACATGAGCCTGGAGCTTGCTGATAAAGCGGTACGCAGCGATCCCAAATCGGCAAGTGCCTATATCGCGCGCTCGTATGCGCTGCAGGCACGATTTGACCTCAAAGGCGCCAGGGCTGCTATTGAGCGCGCGTCGCAATACCACCCTGACCATGCCCTCGCCTGGGCAAGGCTGGCCGAGCTTTGGCAGTCTCTGGGCTATCTCAAGAAGTCGGTTGAGGCGGCGCAGAAAGCGGCGGCTCTGGACGCTGATCTGGCGCTGACCCAGACGGTGTTGGGTTTCGCTTACTTGACACAGATACGGATTGGTCACGCAAGGGCCGCTTTCGAAAGGGCCATCGACCTTGATCAGGCCGCCCCGCTGGCGCGCCTTGGCCTGGGGCTTGCCATGATCCGGGACGGGCGACTCAAGGCCGGGCGTCGCAATTTGGAAATTGCTGCCGTCCTCGACCCGAATAACTCGCTGGTGCGGAGCTATCTTGGGAAGGCCTACTTCGACGAACGGCGCGAGCAACTGGCAGCCAACAGCTTTCAGCTGGCAAAGGTATTGGACCCCAGGGATCCAACGCCCTGGTTCTACGATGCCATCCTCAAGCAGACTACCAACCGCCCTGTGGATGCCCTTTACGATCTGCACCAGGCCATCAAGCTGAACGACAACCGCGCTGTTTATCGCTCCAAGCTGCTACTGGATCAGGATCTTGCGGCGAGAAGCGCCAGTTTAGCCCGCATCTACCGGGATCTGGGATTTGAGCAACTGGCTTTGACGGAAGGCTGGAAATCAGTCAACACCGCATCCGCAAACTATTCGGCGCATCGCTTCCTGGCCGATGCCTACGCAGGGCGGCCCCGCCAAGAGGTCGCCAGGGTCAGTGAGCTGCTCCAGTCACAGCTGCTGCAGCCGCTCAATCTCACGCCCTTGCAGCCACAGCTAGCTGAGAGCAACCTGCTCTTGTTGCAGGCGCAGGGACCGGCAGCGCCTTCTTTCAACGAGTTCAATCCGCTGTTTGTGAGCAACGGGCTTGCCTTGCAGGCCGCCGGCGTTGCGGGCAACAAGGACTCTTGGGGTAATGAGCTCGTGCAGTCCGGCATCTGGAACAAGATTTCGTACAGCCTGGGTCAGTTACACTTTGAGACCGATGGTTTCCGCGACAACAATAATCAGGAGACCAACCTTTACAACGTCTTCCTGCAGACCAGCATCTCGCCGACGCTGAGTCTGCAGGCCGAGTACCGGCATAGCACGACCGACCACGGCGATCTGGCCTTAAACTGGGATCTGGATGCGTTTAATCCCACCTTCGAACGTGACCTGCGCACCGACACTTACCGTGTGGGTGCCCGTCTGGCACCAAGACCGGACTCGGACATCATTGCTTCCTTCATATACCAGGATGAAAAGGAAAAACAGGAATTAACGCTTTTCGACACCCAGTTCGACTCGGACGGATATATCGCCGAAGTACAGCACCTGTTCAGTGGCCAACACCTTGGCACGACTGTTGGCATCGGCTATTACGACACCGACAGCGACGTGCAGGTAACCTCCGCGTCCTTCAGTTCTTCCACAAACTTCAATACGCAGCACAAGAACGCCTATCTTTACTCCTACATCGATGGTCCTCGTCATTTTACCTGGACGCTAGGCGGCAGCTTCGACTCATTGGATCACGGATCGCTCGGGGACTTCAACCAGTTCAATCCGAAGCTGGGTCTGATGTGGGAGATCAGCCCTGCCACGCTGCTGCGGGCGGCCGCATTGAGAGTGCTGAAACGCTCGCTTCTGACGGACCAGACCATCGAACCGACTCAGGTCGCCGGGTTCAACCAGTTTTTTGACGACCGAAATGGCACCGACGCATGGCGCTACGGAATCGCTTTGGATCAGACGTTCTCGCAACAGCTCTATGCTGGAATCGAGTTTTCTAGACGCGACCTCGACGTCCCGATCGTCGCGAGCGGCACCATTACCGAGGATTGGCAAGAGGATCTCTTCCAGGCCTATTTGAACTGGACGCCCCATCCCCGGTTTGCAGCAAGTGTGGCCTACGAATTCGAAGACTTCGATGCAGACGCCACAAATACCTCTATTCCTCACACCAAGACACGGCTCCTGCCTGTCGATCTGCGCTATTTTCACCCGTCGGGCTTCTTTGCGGGGGTGACAACCAGCCATGTCAAACAGGACGTGGATTTTTCCAGCAACGAGAAAGACGATGCCCGATTCACGCTGGTCGATGTTGCACTCGGTTACCGCTTCCCCAAACGCTACGGCATCCTGAGCCTGGGCGTGAGAAATCTGTTTGACAAGAATTTCAACTTTCAAGGGCTGGGCTTTCGTACTCTGGCCGAGGAAAATCCGCGCTTGCTTCCGGAGCGCACGGTCGCGGCACGACTCACTTTGTCATTTTGACTGCCACGCCCTGTGTTGTAAGCCGAGGCATTTTCCTGCGATGGCAGGCAAAGAATCAATCTGCAGTTGATGATTGATAAATACGCGTAACCCACAAACACAGGAGGTCTGAACATGTCTACAAAATCGATCACATCGAATTCTCAGCGCACTACGCTGTGCCATGCGACCCGTTACCTCGCTGCTCTGATGTTGCTCAGCTTTTCCCAACTGTCCAACGCTGGCCGGCCCGCCGAAGGCGAAACGCCCAGCTACGCGGGCTTACAGAAGCGGCTCGAGTCGGGCGAGTACGCTGCTGTGATGGCAGTTGACGCGTACGGGGCGATTAAGTTACTTGACCCACAGGGAAACGAACTCCAGCCGTGTGGACGCGTATCAGTACATGGCAGAATCGTCAACGACGAAACGCTCCCACAGGAGGAGCAGTGTAACTTGCAGGATCTGGAACTTTCGAGTGTCCAGACCATTCAGTTGTTCATGATCAAAAAGAACGAGAAACTGAGCTGTATAGTGGAACAGATTGGGAATTATTTGTATGTCGTACACTCTGGTCAGGACAAGTACCCGGCAGGGGCGCAGCCATGCCACGTTGGGCTGCACTAAATAGAAGCACCATTGACTTGAGAAACCGAGGACCGCATGGTAGTCATGATGTGTAGATGAGTGCGGGTTGGCGGAAACTGCTATACGGTCTGCAAGTAACCTGTTGCCATACCATGCAGAAAGTCGGCAAGCATGTCGGTCTTTTGCCTGGTGTAGAGAGCGTCAACCGTCAGAACATACGAGGCAGGTGTTAAGCCCCTGCCCCGTCCAAGATTTAGCAGGCGGAAGGACACTGGGACGCTAGCGACCGGGACGCCACGAAAACACGCCTGTGGGCCTAACATCCGTCGTCTTCTACCAGGACCTCACCGGTTTCTGGGTTGTGTTTCGGCTTGCCGGTTTCATCCGTTACGATGGTACCGGTGAACATCATCGCCTCTACACGGTGGAATTGTTCATCCAGTGCACGATTGACGGCGGTATCGGTTAATCCATGGTAAATCATGACACGCCCTTTGCTTTCCGCCTCAAGTTGCGCGTGAGTCGGTTCAAACAGGCGCGCCAGCTGCCAGGATTCCGGATCGGCGTGCGCGCACTTAAACGTTCCGGCGATCACCAGCATTAGCCCAAGCATCATTGCGTTGGTTGTATCCATGACGGCCTCCTTCGGCGTTGTCGGTACTTCCTCTACCCCACGCCTTCAGTGTATGCAGGCGGCCCTGCGATCTCTGTGCCGAATTGGAGTGCCAAACTGTGAAATATTCACATTCAGGCGCGCGAGCTGGCGGGTGTAGCGAACGGAAGGATATCCATCTGGCAGTCCCTTTCCGGCCCGGTGTATAGTAACCTGAGCGAGTGAGTCTGATCCGGCAGGAGACGGGATGGCAGACAAGTCACAAGCCGCAATATTCGAAAACGTGCCGCTGTTCTCGGGGCTGGAGGCGGGCGAACTCAAGGTATTGGAGGGGCACGCAACTGTCCGCACCTACCCTCGCAACACCGTTGTCATTACCGAAGAGGACGAAGCCAATACCCTCTATGTCGTCCTTTCCGGACAGGTGAAGGTCTTTCTGAGCAACGAGGAAGGCAGGGAGATCATCGTCAATATGCAGGGGGCGGGCGAACATTTCGGCGAACTCGCGCTGATCGACAGCGCCCCGCGCTCTGCATCCGTCATGACGACACAAAAAACCAAACTGGCCGCCATCTCCAAGACGGATTTCCGAAAGATCCTTGCCGGTCACCCTGATATTGCGCTCAGCCTGATAAGAGACCTGACACGACGCGTTCGAGTGCTGAGCACAAACGTCAAGAATCTTGCGCTACTCGACGTCTACGGGCGGGTTGCGAAGACACTCCTGTCGCTCGCGCGCGACCACGAGGGTAAACTCATTGTTGAAGAGCGCCTGACTCAGCAGGATATTGCCAACCGAGTAGGTGCCTCCAGGGAAATGGTGGCGCGCATCATGAAAGACCTCATCATCGGAAACTATATATCAATTAACCATAGACGTATCGAGATCAACGAGAAACTTCCGGACCGTTACTGAAACCCTGTTTCCATGCACATCTATGGTGTCCAGCTCGTGTCGCTTTTGCGTCATTCGAGATGCCGTCGTCAGTGGAGAAATCCGGTTTGAGAGTGCTAAGGATGTCACTATCCTCATTACCAGGGCCAGCGGCAATATTGTGGTACTAGACAGTAGAGTCGTCACAGTTGTGGCTAGCAGCGCGCGAAATAACTGCACCAGTAGGAACAATGTTGCTATAATTGTGGTCAATCTCGCTAACAGAAATCCCGTGGTAAACCGATCCAATTTTGCGGAGGTCAAGCAGAACGGTGTACTCATCTCCATTAGGCGCGCAGGAAATCTAGCGCGGGATGAGCGATTCAATAATACCGAGGGCGAGGAAAACTGCCGCCCAGATAAGCCCTGAGTAACGCTTCGTATCGACAGAAAGGTGCAACGCCGGGGGATTGTCTCGCGGCGCTGTTCTTTTCATCTCCCTTGGCTACAGCGACTCTCATTTCAGAGCTAGCGTGAGTTTACTTTCTCCGGACACGGCTAGCCCGCATTTGTCGCCGGGATCCCTGATGCTGGCGCAGGGCTTGTGTGTCCGGACTTGAATGAAGTGCAAGTCAGGGTGCGCGAGAACCAGCCAGGGCCGGGATAGGCATTGCCTGATACACACTGTCTTTTGCCTGATCCGCACTCTGTTCTTTACCTCAGTGCATTATGTGACTCTATCGCCGCCCGGTGAGAAATGCGGGCTAGGACTTTTTCATTTTCGGCTTCCCGCTATCCTTCAATCTTTTTTTCAAGGCTGCCCGCTTGCGCTTTAGAACTTCTGGCTGCACAAAATAAAAGTCAAAAAGTGATTCAATCACATCAAGAGTCCATTCTGCTTCTCCGGGTTCGACCTCAACAACCTCACCAACGCATGTAGTCTTAATTGGCTGGGCTGCAAAATTGCCTATATTCCGAACAGCATCGATCGACTCGGAAAGATAAGACGGCATGCCACCACCATCTATGATCTGTTGAATTTCATTTGCAAGATTTCCATGTGTTACATTCGCTTTTTCACGAAGGATGCGTTGTAGCACGCGACGACTTAATGCGGCACTTGCTTTCGGACTGTCCTGAAGAATTAAGCAGGCCTCACGATAGTCGTGTGCAAATTCATCAGGAACCTCGGAAGGGACGGGAGCGCGATTGACAACCTTTGGGCGCACAAGGGACGTGTAATGACGTTTCAACTTGGGCACCCCGGCACCGATACCCCGAGCCTTCTCGCTCACCAAAGTAAAAATGGCACGCTCACAAGCAGGACAATCTTGCTTAATGATGCTCCACTCCCCATCCACATCTTTGCCCAGAGGAACTTTGTGCGGTTCGTCACGGAAAGAATTCAAGCAATGTGGGCACTTCATCGACTTTCCTTAATATCGGGCTCTGAACCAAATCAGCTGTCATCGCGCCCTTCGCACCCTGCGCGGTTAACACAGCCACTTCGATGCGTTCTCCGGTAGGCGACAACTCGATAACAACGGATTGGTCGGGCCTGGAAACGCCTTTTAATTGTACACGGTTCCTTGAGTGCTACTGGAAAATCCAACAAACTACCGGGATGCTGGTCCTCTCTCAGGTCTCCAAACGCTACGAGGATACTCTGGCGCTGGCACCGACTGACCTTCAGGTTCCGGCCGGCGAGACTCTGGTGCTCATCGGACCGAGCGGCTGTGGCAAGTCCACCCTGCTGCGGCTGATTGTCGGCCTCAGTCAACCGAACTCCGGCACCATCACCCTTGAGGGGACAGCGCTGACACCCGCCAACCTCCTCCAGATGCGGCAGCGCATGGGCTATGTCATTCAAGAGGGCGGTTTGTTTCCCCATCTTTCGGTGCGTGACAACGTGACCGTGATGGCCAGATATCTGCGGCGCGATGCCGATTGGATTGACCGTCGGCTTGCCGAGCTGGCTCAACTGGTGCGTCTGCCCCTGGAACTGATGAGCCGCTTTCCCGCCGAGCTCTCCGGCGGGCAGCGCCAACGCGTCAGTCTGATGCGGGCTTTGATGCTCGATCCGGAGCTTTTGCTGCTTGACGAACCGCTGGGAGCCCTGGATCCGATGATCCGTTATGAGCTGCAACGGGAGCTCAAATCCATCTTTGCCCAACTTGCAAAGACCGTCATCATGGTCACCCACGACATCGCCGAAGCGGCGTTTTTCGGACACACCCTGGTGCTGATGCGTGATGGCCGCATCGTGCAGACTGGCCCCTTCAAAACACTGGCCCGGACACCCGCGGAGCCGTTTGTTGAACGATTCATCAACGCCCAGCGTGAACCGATGGAACAATTCACCAAGGTGTTTGGATGAACGTGAGCCGATTTACGGTGGCGCTATTGCTTGTACTGTGGGCAGCGCCGCTAGTCTGCTTCGCTAATGGCACCGAGGGGTCCGTGACGATCACCGTTGGCTCCAAGAGTTTCACCGAGTCGGTCATCCTCGGGGACATGCTCGCCCACCTAGCTCGGCAGGCCGGCATTGAGGTGAGTCACCAACGACAACTGGGTGGTACCCACGTGTTGTGGAATGCGCTGCTCAGCGGTGAAATCGACGCCTATCCGGAATACACCGGCACACTGATGCAGGAAACCCTGGCCAGGGACAACCTGCTGACGGAGGCGCAACTCACGCAGGCCCTAGCCACCCGTGGCCTGCGCATGACCCGCCCCCTGGGCTTTAATAACAGCTACGCCATTGGGATGCAGGAGGCGCTGGCCGACCAACTCAAGCTGCGCACGATCTCCGATCTGCACCATCACCCAGAGCTGGTGCTTGGTTTCGGGAACGAGTTCATGGATCGGGCAGACGGTTGGCCTGGTCTGCAACAACGTTATCAGCTTCCGCACCGAAACGTGAGGGGGCTCGACCATGACCTAGCCTATCGCGGGATCGAATCGGGTAAACTGCATGTAACAGATCTTTACGTCACCGACGCCGAGATCGACTACTACAATTTGCGTGCGCTTGAGGATGATCTGAATTATTTCCCGGTCTATGAGGCCGTGATCCTGTATCGCGCCGATCTGGAACAGCGTGCACCGGCAGTCGCGGCACTATTCAAACGGCTGGCCGGACGCATCGACGCACCCGTTATGAGGGAGCTGAACGCCCGGGTCAAACTGCAGGGTGATGCCGAATCGGCCGTGGCGGCCAGTTTCCTGGAAGAGAATCTGAAGCTGGATATAGAGCTTCAGACACCTACTGCGTGGCAGCGGTTCTGGCGGCACACCCGGGAACATCTGCTGCTGGTTGGGATCTCCCTGGGCGCCGCGATCCTTGTCGCCATTCCGCTCGGCATACTGGCGGCGCGCCGTCAAGGCATTGGCCAGATCGTGCTCGCCATCGCCGGGATTGTCCAGACTATACCCTCGCTGGCGCTCTTTGTGTTTCTGATACCCTTGCTTGGCATTGGGGGCCCGCCTGCAGTGGTGGCACTGTTTCTCTATAGCCTGCTGCCGATAATTCGCAACACCCATGCCGGCCTCAGGGACATTGCGCCAGCGATCGCGGAGTCCGCAATGGCGCTTGGATTGCCGTCACATGCGAGACTGCGTATCGTGGAGCTGCCCTTGGCGACTCGTGCGATTCTCGCCGGGATTAAGACCTCAGCGGTTATCAATGTCGGTACGGCAACGCTTGCCGCTCTCATTGGCGCAGGCGGCTACGGCCAACCGATTCTCACTGGCATCCGTCTCGATGACATCGGCCTGATTCTGCAAGGGGCAATCCCGGCCGCCGTGCTGGCGCTGCTGGTACAGGGAGCATTTGAACTCATCGAGCGCAAGTTATTACCGAGAGATCTTCGCTCAAGCGGAGAAACGCAGAACAAGTGTCTATAGTACGCATTTAACGAGCCACGCAGCCAGCGACGGCCTCAAATGATAAGGTCCGGCCAGTACACGTCATTCCCCAGGCCCCCGCTCAGGTCTGAAAAGCAGCGATAGTCGCCGTTCTCGACCTGTACTCGGACTTGTCAATCCGGTAGGGACGAAAATGCACTGTTCATGACTACCCTCCCTGACCTGGTTGATTGATTAAGGACCGTTTAGTTCAGGTTTTCGATGGTAGATACCATCAGTCCACTGACGCGGCCTGCATAGCGACGGTGATCTCCACCTCGTCACTGATCAGGTGCTCCATCGCGTTCAAGCCGAACTCGCTGCGCCGGATAACCGTCTTGGCCTGGTAGATGTCTGCGCCGTTATTCGGCTTTGCGCTGACCGACTCGAACTCAAAAACGACCGGCCGGCTCCTGCCGCGCATACTCAGGTTGCCAGCAAGCCGCATGGCTCCATTCTCGCCACGGTCAAGGCAAGCTCCTGAAAAAGTGATATGCGGATAGCGATCCGTTGCGAAAAAGCTGGGGCCGCGCAGAAAATCGTCTCGCCATTCATCGTCGGTAGTCACGCTGCCGGCGTCTATCTGCATGCGTACACCGGTTCTGCCGCCTTGGGTATCGGTCACGAACTTTCCGTACAGCCGATTGAAGTGCCCCATAATGTTGAGCACCCCGAACACCCTGACCTTGAAACGCACATGAACCTTGCCGGCATCGATCACGTCGGATGCGGAAGCCGCGGAAGGCTCAGTTGCCTGAGCACCCGCCGAACCGGCCAGCGCGGTGACAACGATCAGTGCCGAAGTCAGGGTCCAGATCAGTCGTTTCATGGCGCGCCCTCCGTAGGATAGTTGACCGGTCGGTTTATCCTAAGGGTCAAAAAAATCAACCTTGGGTCACCGGGACAGCCAGTTTCAACATGGCTGGTCCGAGCGTTCTGATGACCTCCGGGTCATTCCAGGTCTTCGCTATCAGGGTCAGTCCCTCGAGATAGGCCACCATGGCGCCGGCGGTGGCCCGGCTGTCCAACTCGGCCAGGTCGCCTGCCGCCATCGCCTCATCCAGAACTTCCTCGATGGGCGCTTCCAGGTCCCGGAATATCCGCTTCAGACGCTCTCGAATCACTTCGTCCTGGGTACTCATCTCGCCGGCAAGGTTGCCGTAGGGACAACCCAGGACCTGGCCGGTTTCATCCTTGACGGCCTTGTGGTGGCGATACTGGCTGTCCAGCAACCGCTCGATCCTTTTCAGAGGGGCAATATCCCGGGCAAAAACCTGTGCCAGCATGGTCTCGCGATACCGTTTCCAGGACTCGTCCAGGATGGCCAGTGTGAGGTCCCGCTTCGACGGAAAGAAATGGTAAAAGCTGCCTTTCTTGACGCCCGCCTCCTGGCAGATTTCCTGGACGCCAACATCCTCGTAACTCCGCGCGTAGAAGAGTTTCTGGGCGGTGTCCAACAGACGCTGCTTGGTGTCATGTACCTGTGTCATGAGCGAAACAGTAGTTGACCGGTCGGTCTATGTCAAGGCTCAACGTCAAGGAGAATTCCAACATATTGTTATCCTTTCAATTTTCAAGTTCCCGCTAACGCCCAGGGCCGCTTTCAAGGCCGGGTTCACCAAGTTCCCCAGTAAGATGTGTTGCACGACACCTGGAGCTACCGCAAGCGCTTCACCGATACAGCATCACTGCTTCCCGCTCCGCCATCCAGGCCACCTCGTCCGGCCCGGCCAGCGTTTCCAGGTCGCCCGGCGTGGCCTCGGGGTCATCCACCCACTGGCGCAAAAGCTGGCCACCATTGATAAGGTCGATAGCCAGGCGGTCGTATTCGTATTCGTAAGGGAAGTCTCGCCACAGCTCGTAATCCGGCTGCTGATGACGAATCGCCTTGAAAGCCAGCGCCATCAGACGCCAAGGGCGAAATGCACCATGGTCGTAGGCTCCGTCCTCCACATGGACCTGCACCCCGGCGCAAAGTCTTCCGGCGTGCTTGTGAAAGGTGGGCTCGAACCAGCACGCGCGCAAGCGGCATCCCTGCAACCAGTCGGGGGCCAGGCGCTGCATCTCCGCCAACAGCTTGCGGGGTTCCAGATCCGGGGCCCCGAACAGCTCCAGCGGGCGGGTGGTGCCGCGTCCCTCTGACAGGGTGGTGCCTTCCAGCATCACCGTGCCG
>Ga0209536_100013761_pt1 | contig 11650 bp, 22 predicted proteins | sample DeeMarSeWOR28_12_FD_187461 | JGI IMG/M metagenome (GOLD analysis project Ga0209536, IMG submission 187461) | Marine sediment microbial communities from White Oak River estuary, North Carolina - WOR-2-8_12 (SPAdes) (version 2) | ecosystem: Environmental > Aquatic > Marine > Intertidal zone >... | reverse complement strand
AATTTATCTGGACTCCTACATTATATAAATATAATTACTTAACAAGACTCGGGTGACTAACAGATACTAACTACCCTTCCTTTGGTTTCCCTATTATTATTATTATTACTATTACTAATAGGGAAACCAACTAGAATATATATATTAACAAGCGTTTAAATCCTAATTAATATATTAATAAGTAACTTAGGACTTAACTTGTTAAGGACTAATTAGTTAGTAAGATAGTAATGAGGATTTAAACGCTTTGATGATTGATTGGGTTGATAAGGGTTTACCCTTATGTAGTAAGCCCCCCTTTGGGGGGTTTGGGGGGGTGTATATTAGGGTGGGTGGTTGGGGTATGTAGTTGGATTGTATATTGATGATAAAAAAAAAGAAAGAGAGTAATTATTTACTCTCTAATTTAGCTTTAATTTCAAAGTACTCATTGTATAGACTTATTGGGTCTGTACTATGTTTCTTTGATAGCTTAAAGCACATGCCTAATATAGCATCATTTACAGATGATTTAGGCTGAGAAGGATTAGTTTTCTTAATCTCTTCTACGATCTTATAAGCATCTTGCTTAGTAAGATCATCTCTATACAAATCAGGTCTATGTTTCTTGATAGTATAGATCTGTGCATTAGTTGCTTTATCCATTTTATATACCTCCGTAACTAATTTTATCATTACTTGCTCATGGATAAAATTAGAGGAGGAGGTATTACTCATTGGATGAAGCAATGCTCAGATTATACTTCTAATCATATTGAAAGCATTTTCTAATTCTTCTTTAGTAGGACTATGACCAATATATTCATAGTATTGTATAATATTCAGTATTAAAAGTTCATCTTTTGTTAAGTCTGTTGGATCTTGCATTTTAGATTGATTTGAGAGAGGGGAAAACATGAAGGATGATGAATCCAATTGGAAGAAACCCCTCTCTCTTGTTTCCTTATTGAATAGGGGAAACTAGGATTGTGGTATTTGTTTTAGTTTGATTGTTACTTGTATGTTCTCGTCTCTTAGTTCATCAGCTGTGATGTCTATTACTTCATAGTTTGGTATGTTCATGTTCCAGACATTACCTATTAAATTATAAGTATCTTGTTTCATCTTATTCCTCCCTATTCATTTTATGTAGTATCCAAGTTACTAATACTATCCATATTATAACTAATGCTGTAATGAAACCTATATAAAAATCTACCATCTTAACCCCCTGATTGATTTTATCAACCATAAAAACTCAAAAGTTATCAACCATAAAAACTTAAAAGCTAACCATAATAAAAGAATTATTATTATTGTTTTGAATATATATTCTATCATGTTCTCCTCCAATCTACCATCTTAACATCTCCCTCCATGTTAGATTATATTTATTCTTTATTCTTAATCTCTTCTTATATTCTCTATCATCTAATTGTATGTGTATGTGTTTCATTCTTTCTCTTTCTCTATATGCTTTACTAATTTCTTTAGGAACTTTATTTTCTCTTCATATCTTTTGATATCTCTTTTTATATCCCATATCTGCCATCTCTTAGTTATCTTCATGTATGTATGTATGTATTAGAAGTATATAAACCTTTCTATACTATAGTAGCTCCTTTGATATCTCCTCCTTTGATATGAATAGTAGTAGTACTATCTGTTACTATTGGTGCTTGATACATAGCAAAGCAGAATGCTTCCTTTGTATACACAGATCCACTCCCTCCATTATGTTTGAATCCAATACAGAACCAGTCTGTTATTTTAGGACATCTATTGTTGCTGGCTTTATATCTATCATGTACTATATTCCATGGATTGAATGTTCTTGTTGCTGTTGTTGTCTCTGTTGTTATTATATCTGTACTCCCATTTGAGTATCCATATCTCACCCATGTATCTCCTGATGTAGTTGTACCATTGAGTGACCAAGTCCACTTGCCAGCTAGTAGATCATTCTGAACTGTGAGATCTCCACTTGGTCCATCATTGGGTGAGTCATTGGTTAAGCAGTAGCCACTATGTCCTGCATTATACTGGGCTTCAGCTGTATCACTATCATCTGATAGATCTGTCCATGCTCCTCCATCTAGATCATCTCCAGTGTCTGGTGTAGCTCCTGTCTTATTGACATCATATCTATAGACTTCCCAATCTCCTATGAAATCACTAGCTCCTCCTGTTCCTCCTGTCTTGAGATAGTATGATGATATGTATGTTACTGTTGGAAATTCTAATGGATCTCCTGGTCCTTGTTGTCCTCTAAGATATACTCTTAGATCTCCTCCTACTGCATCAGTACAATCTACTCCACTCTCATTCAATACCTCTACTCCATCTACATGTACTACTACATCACTAGGATCTGCTCTCTGAAATGTGAACTCTACCCTATGCCATGTGTTCACAGTAAATGGATTAGCTGTTGATCCTACCTCACTATTGGTAGCATCTAATATAGTTAAATAATGATTGCTAGCATCTGTCCTTCTTACTGATAGCCCACATATATTACTAGGAGTAGAATTAATTATCTGAACAAAATCTATATTATCTTCATCTGGTGGTAGCCTATCAAAATATACATAGCATCCAAATGTTATATCATTACTATCACTCCATGTTATGAATGACTGCCATGTATTATTTAATTTATCTTCTGGGAACTTCATACAATATGTCTTGTCTTGACTCGGAGTTGGGCTTGATACTATTACTACCTCACTCCCTATCCCTACCTTCTTAGCTTCAAACCTTCTGAATGTATTAGAATATTCAAATGCTCCAAAGTCTACTATCTCTCCTCCCATTATCCTGATGATACCTTAAGTGTACCACTATCACTCCATATCTGTCCTGCTACTCCTGGATCTACAGTAGGTAGATCTCCGAATACTATATCTCCATCTGCGAAGAGATCATTGAACCTTAAGGATGTAGTACCTAGGTTAATCTTCTTGTTTGTTTGGGGTTGTAGGTCTCTCTCTGTTGAATCTCCTAGTGTGATGTCACCAGCTACTCCAATCGTAACCTTAGTGTCTGCCTCTATGGTTAGCTCTCCATCTGCATTTGAATAAATGAATATAGCTGTATCTCTGAATTGAATCTTCTCAGTTGTATTCATTAGAATATCATCACTACTGATTAAGCTAACATGACCACCTGATGTCTCCCATAACCCAGCACTTACTGTCTGCCATGAACAGGTATCATCTCCATCCTCTCTTAAGAACTTAGTACCACCACTCTCTCCTGTGGATTTAATCTGTGTTCCTTCTATACCTGTGATATTACTACCATCACCATAGAATCCACCAGTTACTGTAACATCACCAGCATTAATATCATCTCCATCTGTTATGGTCACATCACTAGGGAAGATCTTAACTGCTGTAGTATCTGAGTGATATGGTACAGCAAAAGTAGTTGAGCTTGTTGCATCTGTCCTTACAAAGTTGTCTAACTCCTTATGCCTTGATACTCCTGAGTGATTAGGTATAAACATATCTGTAGCTATAGGAGTCTGAGGCTGTGGTCTTGATCTAAGCCCTGCTCTTATCTTAGCTTCCTTGCTCCATGCCATCTAATCACCTATCCCCACTCTCAATCTTTTAGGCACTAGCGTCCCATCAGTAGGATGAAGATACTTCTTACCTACTTGCTTGGTAGTAGCTGCTGTTGTTCCTATCTCTACTGGCCACTTGGTCTTGACTTCTTTCTCATTATGAGTTGCCATACAATATAGAAGTAGAGGAACTATTTAATCTTAACTCTGTATAATCTGTGCTCCTTCAAGAGCGAGAATAATATTATTCATCTTTGATTTCAAATTACCAAGCATAGTCTCTTCATTTGAAGAATAAGTAGAATCAGCTGTATCTGTTACAGAAACAATAGCTGCCTTTATGGGCTCATCCCTTTGATTTCTTGCCATCAGTCTTAACCTCCTTAAGACCTAAGAACTCATCAACATCAATATCTTTATACTTAACATGTCTAGCTGATTTAGTTTTTATTCTGTTTAACCAGAACTCCATCTCTTCTGTGTTGTTAGCTTCTTTAGCTATTTCATATCTTTTCTTACAAGTTTCTAGTGTCATACTACTGTGTCAGTTATCCCACATACAGCGTGTGGATCTGTAAGGAATGCCTCTCCTTCCTCCCATACTCTTATCTTCTTACCTATACCTGGATCATCAATAACTGTTGATGTAATAGGAGTAAATGCTTTCCAAGTACAAGCTCTATTAGGTACAAATACAACTGCGTAGTCTGTAGTAGCATTAGCACTAACTACAACTCTAAGTCCTAAGACTTCCATAACTACTCCAGTCTGTACTTTCTGACTAGCGAACTGAGGAATGCTTGATCCTTTAACTGAGATCAAAAATTCTAAAAGGTGTGAATGTTCAGTAGGATGAATATAAAGGATTGCTCCTTCAGGATTATATCTTTGATTTCTGATAGTTTCCTTTGCTAACATCAAGTCTTTAATAGGATCACCAGTAGCTGCATCATCCCATCCGTCTGCAGTAGCTGCATTAGATGTGACAGTTGATCCGTCAAATGGTACACTTGTAACTTGATCTACTATTACATGATAGATCCTAGTATCCACTTGAGCAGAAACAGCTCTTACTAAATCCCTAACATTGGTAGCGAGAATATCAATGTCAGTATCCTTAATATCTTCCATACTAATCAGAGGTGATTCAACAAAATATTTTCTTACATAACTTGTGTTTCTAGTCCAGCTTTGCTCTACTACTACTGGTCTAGATTTGAATGATGTGTTTGCTATCTGACTAGCTGTGATTCCAGTAGTGTCTGTACTATCCAAGAATCCTGCTGTCTTTTGATACCACCTAATCTCTCTAGCTTTAGTGGTTGAAACATTACAAAATTTCTTTAGAACTAATTCTTCATCAGCAAAACCTTTTGCTAACTTATCTATATCAATTCCACGAATATCTGCTTGTGCATTTCCGTCTGCCATTATGCTAAATTAACGTATGTTGGTCTTAACTCCATCAGGAATGTTTCTCCATCTGATGCAGTTTCCAACGGTACTCCTAATATTTGTTCTGCATTTACAGCTGCTGACTGAACATCATTACCAGCTGCATTAGTTGCGATTACTACAGGTACTCCTACTGTTACAGTACCTGATGCTGTTACCTTAAAGATCCCTCCTCTATACACATCTATCTTTGTCTTTCCATCTGAAGCTATCTTCTCTCCTGCTGCTATTCCTGCTGGAATATCATTAAGAGCTACTGCTTTAGATACAGTAAAAGGATCAGCCAATTTTAATATAGTACCTCTTTCAATACCTGTACCATCAGCACATGTCATTGCAATAGGTAATTCAGTTTCAATAATTAGAGTTGCTTCTTGAGCCATGTATTATCCCTAGTGCCTAAAATATATAAACCTTTCGTTAAAGAGCCTCATGAGTAAATCCTTTATGTTCTCCATCTGGCTCTGTAATTTCTCCATCTTCTCTGATTCCTATAGGGAGAATACTTACAAAATCTCTAACCCAAAGATATTTTTGTTCTGCCTTGAAGGGTGGAGCTTTCTTTACATCAAGTGCTTTTCTTAGAAATGCTAGTCTGAACTTACTCAAGTTAGGATAATTCTTCCCATGAAATCCCAATGTAGTTAATACTGCATCCATGTTTTCTTTGGGGAAGATATACTCATAGACTCCGAAAGGAAGTAATCTTATTACTCCTTGAATCCATCTACCTACTTTCTCATCTCCTTTAGTCATCTCAAGTAGGAACTTCTGTGACTCCATATCTCTTAGAAGTATCTCCACCTCTGACCTCTTTCCATAAGGCATGAATACAGCGTGCGTTTTAACCTACCCCTGCTGGTGGATCTTTGTTTTTCTCTATTTCTTCTAATTTCTGCTTGGCTAATTCCAACAATGCATTTTGTATGATCAAGTTGTTCTCTGATGACTTGATCAATACTTCTGCTTCCTTCATAACGTTTATCCATATTGCCTCTTCAGGAGACTCAGCAATCTTTACATCTTCATCTTCAATCATTCATCTCACCCTTCATAACTCTATCTTTGTATTCTTCAGGTGTTTCTTCTTTAGGTTCTTCTGGTACTTTACCAGCTTCACTCTTGCCACCTAAGCTATTCATTACTGCTAGCTTTTCAGCTCTCTTAACAAGCTCATCAAATCTCCTTATATTCTCCTCTAAGCTCTTGTTAATATTGTATGCCTTATCAACAACAGAAGAGGACTCCTCCTCTTTAGATTCCTCCTCTTCTGTTGGTTGTGTCTTTTCTTCTTCAGCCATTTTAACCTCCTTGTAATTCTGCTATTTTTTCGTTTAAGTAATTTGTTGCTGCATCTCTTCCTTGTTCATCCAATATTCTAAAATACTCCCCTTTAATATTAACGATCTCTAACTCTTCTACATTTCTTCTTCTAGTAGCATCATTAATTTCATCATTGATTCTTAACCTTCTCTCTTCAGGTGATTCATTATTTGCTTGATATGTTTTCCAATCCTCACCTATAGCAACTAATGCAACACCAGATCTTATATTACCTTCTGCCTTACGTGGTATATTCTCAGCTGCTCCACTTACAGGTATCCATTGGTTAATCCGTGAGAATGTAGTATCACTTACTACCTCATTTCTTGCCTCTGTTAGATTATCAAACTGTTCCCAATTACCAGTTTCTATACCTAATTCCAACGCCTGTCTTTGTACAATGTTTATTGGTTCTGGTACTTCTGCTCTTGCCCATAAACCTAAGAACCAACTACTCACAGCTGATGCTATTCCAGCAGCAGCTAAGATTGCTAATGTTCTCGGACTCCATATACCAGAAAGGAATCTCCTAAATAATCCCACGTTCTTGGGGTTGTATGATAATCCTTGTATGCCTGGTTTGGTGTTGAGTAAGCCTTTGACCTTTGTTAATGGTACGTTTATCTTGAGGGGTGTGCTACCTAATGATCCTGTTATCCTAAGCACCTCTCTTGTGGTCTTTGGTGCTTGAGCTATTACCTGTCTAGCTCCTGTTGCAGCTCCTCCTACACCTAGTGTACCCAATGTTAGCAGCTCTTGGGTAATGGGTGATATAGGTTCTCCACCCGGCAGGATTCTGCCTGAGGTTATATCATCCCAGATAGTTCTCATATCTCTCCCAAACTTTTCAGTAAATAGTTTTTGATTCTCTTGATCTACAGTTTGGACTGGCAACTCCCCTGTTTCCACTGGAACTTGTGGCTGTTGAGCATCTGGTTCTCCCACTGTAACAGCTGCTAATTGTCCACCTATCTTCTCTACTCTTGTAGGTACTTTTGTTGGTAGTGGTGGCTTAACAAATCTTCCCATAGTAGGAGCTTGGTCTAGATTTTCAGGATTTAATCTAGGAGTTTTCCTCTCTACTATCCTACCTCTTGCTGTATCTTGAGATTCAGAGATAACTCTTGCTCTTCTCTTTCCTCTCTCTGTTAATCCTTCTGTTGTCTTAACACCCTTAAATTCAAGATCTGTCTCTCTAAGTTTTCCTAATCTTCTCTCTCTTTCTATCTGAGCTGGTCCTCTACTAGGTTCAGTCTGCCCTCTCTTCAGCTCTTGTTTCTTCTTTGCCATCTACCACCACTTATCTCTCCCGTAATATTTAAACCATTCAATCAACAGACCGAATGCTATTAACAAGAATCCCCACATATCTTTAGTGAGTAACCATGTTGTACCTGTTGCAGTTAATGCAATAGCTGCAGTATTGATTATGGTTTCTATTACTGGCTTGTGTTGTTTATTCATCTTCTGCCCTCCATCTCAGCTACCATATCATTAGGTTGAAAAGCTGACTCTTTCTCCATTCCCCTGTTCTCTATCTTTGGTTTGTCAGATAGAGCCTCATTCTCTAGCGAGGCAGGGAATGTAAGCTCTATGACTATGTTGAGCTGGAGCCTCACTTGCTCCTCTATGTATAATTGTTCTTCTTCTATTGTTTGTTGGAATGCTAAGTATTTGATCTTAGCTGATGCTTCTGTTATATCTTTGGATGCACCAATAACAATATCTGTGCCACCTGTTGCCTGATAGAAGTATTGGTTTAATGATTCAATCCATCCTGCTGGATTGAGACTAGCTCCTTGTGCTAACTGCACTAGCTCAGGTGTGACTACTCCTTTAGGCACTATCCAAACTTCTCCGTCTTTCCTTGCACTTTCCCAATTTGATTTAATACCAGCTAACTTTGTGGTATCATCAGTATCAGCATGGATGATCCATAACGGATCTACATTTCTATGCAGCACTCTCTTCCAATCTGACATAGCTTCATTACGCATAAGTATTATATTCTCTAGGACTTTGATCATTGACACTCCATGAATCTCATCTGCAACTCTATTCCTTGCTAAGTGGAATATATCTTCTGGTTCAAAGATTTTGTTTGGTATCTTGTTCTTGGTAACCTGTTCGTACCTAATGATCCTTCCCTTAGAATCAGCAACTATTTTGATAGAGGAAGGATCAAGAGGCTTGAGGTTAATTAAGAGGTCATTAGAATCTCGTATGATTTCAGCGAAGGCATCACCACCAATGTAGTATGTTCGTATCATATTCTCTATGATAGTGTTGAATGTATCTTTGCCCCAGCCTGTGATTGTATCTAAGAACATGGTTGTGACTGGATCAGCAGTAAATCCTTTACCTACTGTCCATGTAGCTTTAGCATCTATTGCAGCTTGTAGCTCTGGGATCTCTTTGTAGTAACCGAATTGCTGAGACCAGTCTTGATTAATATATTCATTCTCTTTTGTTTCGGTTGCCCCGTCTGTTGTTTCAGTCGGGACTGAGTAATCCTCTTGGGTATTAGAGGTGATTACTGCTTGTCCTATATCTGTGTCTGGCATTTTAATTTATCTTGAATGGTGCTGTGAATAACATCACAGTTGATGCTTCTGCATCTGTGCTTGGTTTGATTGCAAACTCTGAATCTCTATTCTTTGGATCAAATCCTGTCTCCATATAATATGTTGAGTCAGTAGATCCTGATGTTACAACACCTAATTTTATTCTTATTAAATCTCCCGGTTTAAATTTCTGTGCAGTTGCTATTGATATGGATGCACAGAAGGCATTGACCTTAGCTCCTGCTCCTGATGCTCTGTCAAATGTTTCAGTTGTGAATGTAGATCCTAGCTGTGTTTCTGTTGAGCCATCATAATGGTAAAGCTTTACTGTGTAGCCTAGTGTGTATGTACCACTACCACCCGGATATATTCCTCCTGTCCATGAGAGGAAGGCTGTACCTTTCATGATTCTTGTTTGGTTAAAGGTAGGTGAATCTATTGTGAGTGTGACTGTACCATTAGCAGGGTTGGTTAATCTATGAACCACAGCTCCTGAGTAGAATGCAGTCTTACTCATGGCGTATGTATGAGTAGCTGCGTTTACAATAAAGCAATAAAGGGTTGTATGTCCAAAACCATCCTCTATATCTACATGATCGTAGGATGCTAATGGGGGTTGTGGTGTGGGTACTAATGCCATCTTATGCACCTGTTACGAAGTCTTGCACCTTCTTATCTTTTAACTCTTTGATTGCTCTCTGAGCATCTTCATCTAAAGCATTGATTAAGGTGACAGCTTCTGTGATGTTTGTATATCCTGCCATATCATAGAGTATGACTTTGATGGCTGCTAAATTACTGGCTGCTTGTTTGAGTAATCCTTTAACATCTGCATTAAGACCAGAGTAAGCATCACTCCAATTATAACGAGTGACATCATTGATATAACTCTCTGCTTCTGTCATGAATTGATTAATGTATGCTTCTACATTAGAAGTTGAACTAGCACCAGCACCTACTTTTCTTTGTACCTCTGCTGTTGTAGCAAAGATTCCTGTATCAGCCATTCATAAATTATAGAATCTTGAAATACTTAATCCTTTCTCTTTTAGGCACCATGCAGCTCGTATCAATCCTTCTGCTATATGGGTGTATTTGCCTGTGTATTTGACCTTTCCGTCCTTAATCTCAAACTGTACGGATTTCAAAGAAAGGAATATGTCATGATCCTTCAACAACCTCACTCTCTTTTGTTCCATTAATGAACGAAGATTATTGTAAAGCTCTTCTTTAAGCAGCTTCTTCTTTAGCTCCTTATTCACTTTGCCTGTTGCATCTGTATGATAGACTCTCTTTGCATTGTTGATCTCCACTACTTTCCTCTTTGTATCATCATTCAATCTTAACTGATCACACACTCCAATACCTAAACCACCTGAATCTACATAGATCCTCTTGAAATCATAGATGCGATTAAGCGATAAGATGTAGTCGGTGGTTTCTGTTGTTCGTGTTTTCTTGGTTACTACATGATCCACATGTTCAAGGGTATCATCACGCATTACCTCTACTATCTCAAAGGTGGACTCATCCTTGCCCATACCTGCAACATCAACACCTAAGTAATACTCTCTGCCTTTGATTACACTCTTACGTATTGGCATGACCATGCACGACTTGATCAATGCATCAGGGAACACTTGGACTAAAGCATCCAATGGCTCACCTAAATACTCTTGTGCATACTCAAGCGTACTCATCCGTCTCCTCTCTTCCTTGAGCCGATCAATGGCTGCCTCTCTCTGCCACTCCGTCCATGTGTCACATACCTCTCGCTCCTTCACAACCTTCTCGGAGTTGGTGCGAAAGCGTGTCCAGTTTTGGTATGCGTTGTCTTTGTTGGAGAGGACATCATAGAAGAATCCAGTTGTACCGAATGGAGTAGAGAGTAGAATGGTACGTCCACCTGTAGTAAGGAGCATGGGTGTAACAGCAGTCCATACCTCATGATCCACGTATGCAGCCTCATCAATGTAAAGTCGGTGGATGGTCAAGAATCTTATCCCCTTCCCTGACAGCCCAGCTGGTAGGCACCATATGGTTGTTCCATTCTCCAGTTGGATCTTGCTCTTGGTTGGCTTCTTGTCACCCATGAGTATCTTGCTCATGTGGTTGTTGTAGAGATGGTTAAGCACCTTGTCAAACAATGCGTAAGCCTGTCTCTCTGTTGGTGCTATGATGAGTATGTTGCTCTTAGGATTAGCGACAGCCCACTCTCCAGCATCAATACCACAAATCACAGACTTACCTACTTGTCTGCCTGTGCAAAGAATCTTATTCCCCTCAGTATCCAAGAACTTCCTCTGCCAATGGTCAAGATTAAACCCTGCTCTAAGACCTTGTCTCATCTTCCATCTCAATTATGTTAAAGTGTTCGTGGTGATCTTCCTTGTGGTTATTGCAGAATTTCCATTGTTTGTCCTCTTCAGGAGAAAGCATAGCCTGTATGTCAGGACAGAAGAAGGCTGGAAGTGCTATCTCTTTGTTAATGATATTATCACCTTCCTCAACAACTAACTTCCATCCTCTTCTTTCTTCAATAAATTCTAATTTCATAATTGAATACTCACCTTTGGTTTAGGCTTTTCCTTCCTATCCTTCAAACTTCTAATTATATCCATCAATTTCTCTGTATTTTCAGTCTTCTCCTTAGGAGGAATAAGAAGGTAATCTATCAAAAAGTCATTGATAAGGGAAGATATATTAATCTTACGATCTCTTATTGCTGTGATAACTTCTGTATCTAGGGTTATAGTAA
>Ga0209536_100013760_pt1 | contig 11651 bp, 3 predicted proteins | sample DeeMarSeWOR28_12_FD_187461 | JGI IMG/M metagenome (GOLD analysis project Ga0209536, IMG submission 187461) | Marine sediment microbial communities from White Oak River estuary, North Carolina - WOR-2-8_12 (SPAdes) (version 2) | ecosystem: Environmental > Aquatic > Marine > Intertidal zone >... | reverse complement strand
GGCAACCTGGACGCTTCGTCCGACTCTACTGGTGACATAACTGCCAGCAGCGTACCGGTATACATTGGCGACAACTCCGGGGCCACGGGCCGCTACTGGACCGGTCTCATCGACGATGTCCGGATTTACAAGCGGGCGCTGACGGACGTGGAGATTCAGGGTGTCATGGCGGGTGGTGGAGCGGAGTACCCGCTTGCTTCCGGTCCGACTCCGGCCGATGGCGATCTCGTCGAGGACACATGGGCAAACGTTAGCTGGCGGGCGGGCGATTTTGCCGTTTCGCATGACGTGTACTTCAGCGACAATTTTGATGACGTCAACGACGGCACGGCCGCTGCGTTCCGAGGCAACCAGGGTGACACGTTCTATATTGTGGGTTTTCCGGGATTTCCGTATCCGGACGGTCTGGTGCCGGGAACGACCTACTACTGGCGAATCGATGAGATCAACGATGCAGAGCCAAACAGCCCCTGGTTAGGGGACGTCTGGAGCTTCTCCATCCCGGCGAGAACCGCCTACAATCCCGTCCCGGCCGACGGAGCGAAATTCGTCGATGCCGAGAACCCTACTCTTAGCTGGGCGGCCGGCTTCAATGCCAAGCTGCACAACGTCTATTTCGGGTCGACCTTTGAAGAGGTCGACAATGCGACTGGAGGCGCGCCGCAAGCGGTCACAACTTTCGCGGTGCCGGGGCCACTCGACCCGGAGACGACGTACTACTGGCGAGTCGATGAATTTGATCCTCCCGCCACGCACAAGGGCCCGGTCTGGAGCTTCACCACCGCACGACTGGGTGGAGGCATCAAGGGTGAGTACTTCAACAATGAGAATCTGAGCGGGATGCCGCTGCTGGTCCGTATTGATCCTCAAATCGACTTCTACTGGAACCCGGGGCCGAACCCACCTCCAGGGATCAACGAGGACTACTTCTCAATCAGATGGACCGGGGAACTGGAAGCACCTTTCTCAGAGCCGTTCACCTTCATAAGTGGTGCCGACGATGGGGCACGCATGTACCTCAATGACAAGCTGATCATTGATGATTGGGGGGCCGGGCACGATTACACAGAGGTCCGTAGCGCTCCAATAGACCTCGTTGCGGGCGAACGCTATGCGATGATAGTAGAAGGCTTCGAGCTTGGCGGAGAAGCAGAGTGGAGACTGTTCTGGCAGAGTCCCTCCATGCCGAGGCAGGTGATTCCACAGGCCGCCCTGTCATTGCTGGTCCATGCGTACGGCCCGACGCCGGCGAACGGGGCCCAAGGCGTGAACCTGATGTCCAAGCTCTCATGGAACCCGGGGGAATTCGCTGCGTCTCATGAAGTGTACGTCGGCACCGATGCCGATGCCGTAGCAAACGCCACGAAGACCTCGCCAGATTACAAGGGCACCAAGGCACTCGGCGAGGAGTCTCTGGATATAGGCTTGCTTGACTTCGACACCACATATTATTGGCGTGTCGACGAAGTCAATGCGACCAATCCGGACAGTCCGTGGAAAGGCGGCTTATGGAGCTTCTGGACGGGTGACTTCCTTGTCGTAGACGATTTTGAGGCCTACAATGATATTGACCCGCCCGACCCGGCGAGCTACCGGATCTTCGATAACTGGATCGACGGCTTCGGGACCACAACAAACGGTGCTCTTGTCGGCAATGACCTTCCGCCGTATGCCGAGACAACGATTGTCAACAGCGGCGCTCAGTCGATGATCTATTACTACGACCTTGCCGGTAAGATCGCTGAGGCAACCCTGACGTTGGTCTTTCCGAAGGACTGGACTGCACACGGTGTTACGAAGCTGTCGTTGTGGTTCCAGGGCGCTGCCGCGAATTCAGCCGATCAGATATTTGTCGCACTGGGCAACTCAGTAGTGTACCATCCTGATCCCGCTGCGACGCAGATGACCGGATGGAACGAGTGGGTAATCAACCTGGCCGACTTTGCCGGTGCGAACCTTGCCAATGTCGGTTCGATCACGATTGGTATCGGCACCAAAAACGCCCCAGGCGCCGCCGGTACCGGGACGATGTACTTCGATGACATTCGGCTGGTTCAATAGGTCCACAGGGCAACCTGATGAAGTGACAGATTGTTAAGCAGTTAATTCGGGGCCTGTACCGGTCAGTTCGGTGCAGGCCCCTTTGCTTTTCGGTCAGTCCATGCGCCCTGACTTATGCAATTACCTCAAGCAGCACGTTCGAAACGACGATGTTTGTCCTTGACGGCGACCGGATCGATATAGTACAAATGAAGTATCGGATTAGCGGCCCTTCAATCGTGTGGCAACCCGGGATCTGGCCGAGCGCAGGTTAGGAGGCTATCTGGGATCGAAGGAGCATCTGCCCACGGAATCAAGTTGAGAAGCAAGAGCCATTGTAGGTCGCTTCATAACAAACTTTTACATCGAAGGAGGATTATTATGTGCCGAAGACTGATTTGCATCATTTCTTTTGTCGCGCTGCTGGGTACGAGTCTAGCGAGTCCGGCCAGCGCCGACCTGGTCGCTTGGTGGAGGTTTGACGATGGCTCGGGGACTACCGCTGTGGATTCGAGCGGTAGTGGCAACGATGGCGTCCTGGAGGGCGGCGCCCAATGGGTAGCCGGTCAGATCGGGGGAGCCGTTCAGTTCAATGGTTCCGATTCTCGGGTCGTGGCTCCGCACATCCCTCTTAATAATCAGAGTTTCACAATCGCCATGTGGGTTAACCCGGTGTTGTACACCAATGAGACAGTCGTCTTCTCCCAGGTCCAGACAAACTCGCAGCACTTGAGCATGCATTATCGGCTCTGGGGCGATGGTCGCGTTCGCATGGGATTCTATTCGAACGACCTCGATACCGTTGCCGGGACTGTTGCAGACAACAACTGGTACCACATAACTTTCTGGTACGATTATGATAGTCAAGACCGAAGGATATATATAAACGGGGTGCAGGCGGCTCAGGGTTCTGCTGCTCCCTATCTCGGAGCATCAGGTGATACCGTGATTGGCATGTGGGATAACACTGCTCAGTGGTTCAGAGGTATCATTGACGATGTCCAGATCTACGACCACCCGCTGAGCGAGAACGAGATTCAAGCGGTCATGCGAGGCCTCGAAGGCTTTCCGTATGCCTCGGGAGCAAGTCCGGAAGACGGAACACTCCTGGCTGACACGTGGGTAAACCTTAGCTGGCGGGCCGGAGATTTTGCCGTCTCGCACGATGTGTATTTCAGCGACAGTCTTGACGACATCAATGATGGCGCCGCCGACGCATTCCGGGGCAACCAAGCCACGACGTTCTACGTTGCGGGCTTCCCCGGATTTGCCTATCCCGAAGGTCTCGTCCCCGGGACCACCTATTACTGGCGAATCGACGAGGTCAACGATGCTGATCCGAACAGCCCCTGGCAGGGCCCGGTCTGGAGCTTCTGGGTTCCGCCGAAAGAAGCCTACGATCCGGCGCCGGCCGATGGAGCCAAAATCTTGGATCCGGATGCCACTGCTAGTTGGACTGCCGGTTTTGGTGCGAAGTTGCACACCGTGTATTTCGGCGATGACTTCGAAACTGTCAGCAACGCCGCTGGCGGAGTTCCCCAGGCAACCACTACTTTTGACCCCGGCCTTCTTGCAGCGGACACGACTTACTACTGGAGGGTAGACGAGTTTGATGCCTTTGAGACGCATAAGGGTGACGTCTGGAGCTTTACGACTCTTCCGGAGATATCCATAACGGACCCCAATCTGGTTGGCTGGTGGAAGTTTGACGATGGTTCCGGCACGCTTGCTCTTGACATGTCAGGCTACGGCAATCATGGCGCACTCCAAGGTGACCCGCAATGGGTGGCCGGGCGAGACGGCGGTGCGCTGGAGTTTGATGGTGCCGGCGACTACGTGGACTGCGGGAATACTCCGTCAATCAGTCCCACGGCAGAGCTTTCGGTGATGGCCTGGATCAAGGTTAACCCGTGGACCAAGACGTGGGAGGCCATTCTCGCCAAGGGGGACAACTCGTATAGGCTGAGCAGATCGGGAAGTGGTAATGCAACTCACTTCGGCTGTGGCGGCACCTCGGGCAACTACTTTGATGGAAGCACTGTCGTGACGGACAATCAGTGGCACCACGTTTGCGGTGTGTACGACGGAGCCAGTCAGACTATCTATATTGACGGTGTGCAGGATACGCGTATCCCATCTACGGGCAACGTAACTGCCAGTACCAACCGCCTTTTCATCGGCGAGAACTCGGGAGCTACGGGCCGCCACATCACCGGCCTCATTGACGACGTGCGACTCTACAACAGGGCTTTGACAGTTGACGAAATCAAGCAGATCATGCGAGGCGACACCTCACGCTCCTGGGACCCAAGCCCTGCTAATGGCGTGACTTCGGACGTACTACGCGCAGCGACGCTAAGCTGGCAGCCGGGAGATTTGGTCTCGCAACACGGCGTCTATTTCGGCACCGATAGAGATGCCGTCGCCGGCGCCGATGAATCGGATACGACCGGCGTATTTAGAGGTCTCCAGGCCGCCGTCAGCTACACACTGCCGCAAGGAGTCGAGCCGGCCGGTGGGCCGTACTACTGGCGCGTCGATGAGCACAATACCGACGGGACTGTCACCAAGGGCAGCATCTGGAATTTCACGGTAGCCGACTATATCATTGTCGATGAGATTGAGGACTACAGTTCCGACAACCCGACCTGGGAGAACTGGCTCGACGGGATTGGCTACGGTGTACAGGGTACGCCAGGCTACTACCCGGGCAACGGCACAGGCTCGGCAGCAGGCGACGACACGACGAATTCTACCACAGAAGAGAACATCGTTCACGGTGGTCTCCAGGCGATGCCGGTCTGGTACGACAATACTGCCGCAGTCATATCCGAAATAGAGCTGACGCTGAGCCCGGGACAGGATTGGACCGCGCACAATCTCCTGACGCTGTCGCTCTGGTTCTACGGTGACCCAACCAATGTGCCCGGACAACTGTATGTGAAGGTCAACGGCGCTCAGGTTCTGTACGACGGCGATGCCAGCAATTTGACGCGACCGGTGTGGCAGCCCTGGAATATCGAGCTGTCCGCCTTTGGCGGATTCGGCACAAACCTCAACAACGTCACCAAGGTAGCTATCGGTGTCCAGGGCAACGGCGCCACGGGCAAATTGATCTTTGACGATATCAGGCTGTATTCTCTTGCCCGCCAGTTGATCACGCCGGTGCAGCCCGGTACGGCCGGGCTGGTTGCCTATTTTGCATTTGATGGCAATGTCAATGACAGCGTCGGGGGCAATGATGGTGTCGGCGCCGGCGGTCCGCAGTATTTCCAGGGCCACGTTGGCCAGGCAATCAGCCTCGACGGCATTGACGACTATGTCTCAACCGGTAAGAGCGCCTCAGAACTGTCAATCTCAGGCAACAGCCCGAGGACTGTCACTGTATGGGTCTACACGCGAGGCTTCCTCAATGGCGGTATCTATGACGTCGGCAATCGCGCGACCGGTCAGGATTTCTGCCTAAGAACACTGGACGACATAGACAATCGCTGGCGAGTCCAATACTGGGGCGGCGATTATGACTTCACATACGATTCGAGAGACAGGTGGGTTCACTTCACCCATGTTCACGACGGCGCGCGCACGAAGATCTACGCTGACGGTATTCTCATCGTGGACTGGGAGAAGTCCATCGACACGACCGACGACAATCCCTTCCAGATAGGCCGTTACGGATGGCCGGAGAGCTACTTCAACGGCATGATTGACGAGTTGAGACTCTACAATCGTGCTTTGTCGGCGGCTGAAGCAGCAGGAGCAGCAGGAAGGGTCTTGCCGTTTGACGAGGCGTTCTGATGCAGATCGCGGTGGTGTATCTCGTGGGGTGCACTGACAGCGTGACAATTTGTACCGCTTCGGGGCCTATGCCGACTGACTTGGCATAGGCCTCTTCTCGTCGTGCGACGGTAGCAATCGAAGTGATTTTCCTTGACGCAAGGGTAGGTTAATTGGTATTCTGGAAGCTACGATGTCGGCGGATTTGTCGGCTGTGCAACACGATCTAAGGTCTCTTCAGGGCCACACAGACGGCTATGGTGAAGCAAGGCCTTGATCATCGGGACGGTGTGTCTCGGAGAGGGACGTCTTGTGAGTTTCGATTGATCGTTATTCTCACTAGGGAAGGAGGTTTTTATGTGCGGGAAATCTGTTCGCTTGCTTCTGTCAGCTCTGGTGCTGATTCTGATCCGAGCGGGCGCGGCCCGGGCTTTCGATCGAAGTGACCCCGCTCTTGTTGGCTATTGGTCGTTCAACGAAGGATCCGGCACCGTGGCTGTTGATCTGTCCGAGAATGGCTATGACGGCACGCTCAATGGCGGCGTGACCTGGACCGACGGCAAGTATGGAGGCGCGCTGCACTTTGACGGCAGCGGTGGGTACGTGGGGACCGGCCAGAGTATTCTCAACAACGTAGCCGGCTTCACATTAGCCGGCTGGATAAACGCAAGTAGCGTCGATGTGTATTCCAGCCTCTTTGGCCAGAATGACCTGATCGAATTCGGATTCATCGGGGGCAGCCAGATCGGAACATGGCTGTTGGGCAACAACTGGCAGCTTGTTTCCGCGGACTATCCGTTCGAGTATCCTTCGTGGCATCACGTGGCTCTAACGGGAGATGCTACGGGAGTTGTCATTTACATCGACGGACAGGAGGCGGCCAGTGACACAGGTGCTGTGTCGAGCGGCAGCTCCGGATTCACATTCACTATCGGTGCCAACGTCTTCAACGCGACCGGAGATCCGTTTCTGGGAGAGATTGACGATGTCTGGGTCTTCAGTCGGGCTTTGACTCTGGAGGAAATTCAGATCCTGATGCAGGGTTCCGGCGGATATCCGTATGCCTTGAGCCCTAACCCTGGTGATGGCGCCATGCATATGGATACGTGGGTAAGCTTGAGCTGGCGGCCGGGAGATTTTGCGGTCTCCCACGATGTCTATCTGAGTGACAGTCTCGACGAGGTCGAGACCGGCACCGAGGATGCCTTTCGCGGCAACCAGAGCGATCTACTCTATATGGCCGGATTCCCGGGTTTCGCATATCCTGATGGCCTCATTCTCGGCACCACATACTACTGGAGAATCGATGAGGTCAACGACGCCGACCCCAACAGTCCGTGGAAGGGTGAGATCTGGAGCTTCTCAATTCCGCCGAAGACTGCCTACAACCCCGACCCACCTGACGGCGCCGAGTTTGTAGGTGCGGATGCAACCTTTAGCTGGACGCCGGGCTTCGGCGCCAAGCTGCACACCGTCTACATGGGCACCAATTTCAACGACGTCGACAATGCCACCGGCGGCTTGCCGTCAGGCAGCACAAGGTACAGCCCGGATGCGTTGGAGCCAGAGAAGGTTTATTACTGGCGCGTTGACGAAACCGATCCCCCTTTCACCCATAAAGGCGATATCTGGAGCTTCACGACTCCGGGCGCAGTGGGCAACCCCCGGCCGGCTAATGGCGCGACCGACGTACAGATCAACTCAGCACTAAAGTGGACGGCGGCGGATAATGCCGCCTCACATGAGCTATACTTCGGGACCGATGCCGACAGCGTAAGGAATGCGACCACGGCGTCACCCGAGTACATTGGCGCCAGGGCGCTTGGCGCCGAGAGCTATGACCCCGGGGGACTTGCATTGGATAGCAGTTATGCCTGGCGCGTCGACGAGGTCTATCCGGCCGAGACTGTCAAGGGTATTGTATGGAGCTTCACAACGGCGGACTTTATCACGGTGGACGATTTCGAATCCTATAACGACATCGACCCTCCGGAAACCGCAAGCAACAGGATATTCGACAAATGGATAGACGGCTTCGGGACCACCACAAACGGCGCTATCGTCGGCAATGATCTGCCACCTTACGCCGAGCAAGGCATCGTTCACGGCGGCTTACAATCCATGCCGTATCTCTATGACAACAACCTCAAGACTTCTGAGGCAACGTTAACATTGGTCTATCCGCGTGACTGGACCATCGAAGGTGTCACCAAGCTGTCACTGTGGTTCAGAGGCACGTCGGCGAACACTGCTGAGCGGATGTTTGTTGCTCTCAACGGCAGCGCTGTGGTATATCACGACGATCCCGCTGTGACACGGGTAGGCAAGTGGACTGAATGGGTCATCGACCTTCAGGCTTTCGCCGATCAGGACGCAGCCCTGAAAAATGTGGACGCGATCACTATTGGCATTGGCACTAAGAATAGTCCAGCAGCGGGTGGCACAGGCACGATGTACTTCGATGAAATTCGGCTGTACCGGTCCGCTGGGAGGTAAATGAAGCAAAAACCTAATCTATTTTGAAGAAGGAGGACCATCATGTGTAAAGAATCGAATCATCTAATCTCTTTTGCTTTGCTGGTTGGTCTTGTTATAGCCAGTGCGGCTCAGGCAGATCTCGTGGGCTGGTGGAGACTCGACGACGGCTCGGGGACCACCGCCGTCGACTCAAGCGGCAGCGGAAACGACGGCACGCTGCAGGGCGATCCGCAATGGGTGGCCGGCAAGGTGGGAGGCGCGCTTGAGTGCGACGGTGGTGACTACGTCGATGTGCCCGGCGTGGCCAACATCAATCCGCAGGACATCACCTTGATGACGTGGGTCAATTTCACTACCGTCGATGGTGCCGATATGGAGAGACAGGATTATCTCTCACGAGGTGACGATTATGCCTTCTCGCTTCACGAGTGGGGATATCGTGACGGTACCGACGCCTCGGGAAAGATTAGTGCCATTGTCACAAGCGCCGGCGGCTGGTCCGTTGTGGGTGGTGCTACTGACGTGGAAGCTGATACGTGGTACCATACAGCGCTGACCTATGACTCGGGCACCCAAATGCTCACTCTCTATCTGGATGGCGAAGTCGACGCAGAATTAAACGTTCCGGCCGGGCTGGAGCACAGGCTCGGAGGAAGCCTCACCATAGGAACATACAGCGGTCGCGATCTGCTTGGCAAGATTGACGATGTAAAGCTGTTTGACCATGCCATGTCAGAGGCTGAGATCAAGGGTGAAATTACCGGCGAAGGTTGGCCCCAAGCCTACGGCCCCGATCCGGCTGACGGCGCCCTTCACGAGGCTACATGGGTGAGCCTAAGCTGGCGCCCGGGGGATTTTGCCGTCTCGCACGATGTTTACCTGGGTGACAATTTCGACGATGTTGACAACGGGGCCCCGGAGACCTTCCGCGGCAACCAGGGCGATTTGATGTACATCGCCGGCTTCGCGGGTTTCGCATACCCGGATGGTCTCGTACCGGGTACGACATACTACTGGCGCATCGACGAGGTCAACGACGCCGATCCCAACAGTCCGTGGAAGGGTGAGATCTGGAGTTTCTCGATTCCGCCCAAGACAGCCTACAACCCCGACCCGTCCGACGGCGCCGGATTCGTTGCCCTGGATACACAGCTTGCCTGGACTCCAGGTTACGGCGCCAAGTTGCACCACGTGTACGTGGGTGAGAGCTTTGCCGATGTCAACGACGGCACGGGCGATACTTACAAGGGCCCCTCGGGATTGGCAAGCTACAATCCGGGCGTCCTTGAACCGGAGAAGGTCTACTATTGGCGGATCGACGAGTTCGATGCCCTGGAGACACATAAAGGTAAAGTGTGGGGCTTCACGACCCCAGGCGCTGTAGGGAATCCGCAGCCGGCCAACGGCGCGACAGATGTACAGCTGATCGAAACGCTGAGCTGGACGGCGGCGGATAATGCGACCTCACACGAACTGTACTTCGGCACCGATGTCGATGCCGTAAGAAACGCCACCACGGCATCACCCGAGTATATAGGCCCCTGGGCGCTTGGCGCCGAGAGCTATGATCCCGGGGGGCTCGCATGGGACAGCAGTTATGCCTGGCGCGTCGACGAGGTCCATCCGGACGGCACTGTCAAAGGTCTGGTTTGGACCTTCGCTACCGCCGACTTCATTCTTGTCGACGATTTTGAGGCCTACAACGACATCGATCCCCCCGATCCCAACAGCAACACAATATACGACAATTGGATCGACGGCTACGGAGACCCGACAAACGGGGCGATCACGTCCAATGATCTGCCTCCTTACGCCGAGCAGACCATCGTCCGCAGCGGCACACAGGCGATGAAGTATATCTTCGATACGAACCTCATGATCTCCGAGTCGACGCTCACGCTTGTCTATCCGAAAGACTGGACCGCCGAAGGTGTCATAAAGTTGTCGTTGTGGTTCCGCGGCGCTTCCGGCAATCCTGCCGAGCGGATGTTTGTCGCCTTGGGTAGTGCGGCGGTGTATCATCCTGACCCTGCGGCTACGCAGATGACCGGATGGAACGAGTGGGTGATTGATCTGACGCAATTTACAGGTGTTGACCTGACCAATGTCGGTTCAATTACCATTGGTTTCGGCACCAAAGATACCCCTGCTGCCGGAGCCGCAGGCGAGGTATACTTCGATGACATCCGGCTGATTCGGTAAGTTCGGCAGAACGATCAAGGCGGTATGTGGCAGACTAGCCGTTGTGCTCGTAATCCGGGGCCAATACTGATTGACTCAATATGGAGGACTATTATGTGCAAGAGATTGCATTCTTTAGTGTATCTCATGTTGGTGCTCGGATTTCTGTGCAGCGCTGCTGGCCAGGAGCAGAAGGGCGAAATCCTGGTCGAGTGGTGGCTGAACTCGACCGGCAACGCCGTGACAGATATCCGGGGCCACGCCGGCTTTCCGGACAACCCTGACGGTACCGCAAAGGTGGACACCTTTGAGGTGCCGCGGTCGAAGCCAGCCGAGATGTCGGTGCTAACCGACAACTATGGAGCACGAATTATCGGTTATCTTTATCCGCCGGCCGATGGCACCTACACATTCTGGATCACCAGTGACAACGGCGGCGAGTTCCTGCTGAGCACCGATGACGACCCGGCCAACGCTGGGGTGATTTGCCAGGTGCCCGGCACCGAGTGGACCGGCGATCGCGAGTGGGGCAAGTTCCCAACTGACCAGAAATCAAATCCTGTCACGCTTTCCGGGGGCAACAAGTATTACGTCGAGGCGATATACCAGGAAGGCGGCGGCGGCGACGGCGTTGCCATCGGATGGGGAGGGCCGATTATCGGCGCCGGCCCGGTGATTATTGACGGCCAGTATCTGTCGCCGATGATCAGGCCCTACGATTATCTGGCCGACGATCCCGTACCTGCCCATGACACTGTGGTGGTCGACACATGGGTCAACATGCAGTGGTCTGTAGGATACAAGGCGGTCTCACACGATGTGTACTTCGGTGAGAACTTCGACGACGTGTACGCCGGCACGGCCGACACATTTCGGGGCAGCCAGTCTGATTCGTTCTACATTGTCGGTTTTCCAGGATTCCCTTATCCGGAAGGCCTGGTCATCGGCACGAGATACTTTTGGCGGGTCGACGAAATAGAGGCCGACGGCACAACGCACACTGGCAACGTATGGAGCTTCCTGGTGCCGCCTTTGAAGGCCTATAGTCCCGTACCGTCGAACGGCGAGCGGTTTGTTGCTCAAGATGTCTCGCTCAACTGGCAGGCCGGTTTCGGCGTAAAACTGCACCAGATATATTTTGGAGAAAGCTTCGCCGAAGTCGAAGCAGGCGCCGC
>Ga0209536_100013759_pt1 | contig 11651 bp, 10 predicted proteins | sample DeeMarSeWOR28_12_FD_187461 | JGI IMG/M metagenome (GOLD analysis project Ga0209536, IMG submission 187461) | Marine sediment microbial communities from White Oak River estuary, North Carolina - WOR-2-8_12 (SPAdes) (version 2) | ecosystem: Environmental > Aquatic > Marine > Intertidal zone >... | reverse complement strand
CGAGCAGTCAATTAACCGTGCCGGAGAGTCGGTGCCCTTCCCCGATTTCACCCGCGGGATGTGGAAGACCCCAAGACCGCTGGAGGTCATGAAGAAGGCCTAATCGGGTCTCCAGACAGACTTCAACTCGTACACTTGCAGTGTGTGGATCCGGATGCTGGCCGGATCCCCCACGATCAGCATACTTCCCCGAGTGAAGGGCTTCTTCAAGGCCTGGTCCTCCGTCCCGGATGAGCCACTCTACTGAAGAAGACAACCTGCGGAATGGACCGCGAGGGGGGGAAGACACGCCCCATGGCAATGCCTCGGGCCATTGACTCGCCGCTTCAGACCCTGATTCAGTCCTTCAATGTGTAGAGCCCACTCCGTCGACCCCCCGGCCATGCTGAAGTCCGCGTCACTCTCGGGCTTCCGTCTGTAAGAGCACAGAAGGTCACAGCCATCTTTTCCTCCTGAAGAAGAAGACCATACCTGCCGCGACAGCGACGATGACGCCCCAGAAGATGAAATAACTGTATCGGTAGTGCAGTTCCGGGAAGTACTCGAAGTTCGTCCCATAGATAACCGCAATACATGTCAACGGAATGAAGATTGCCGCAAATATCGTCAACACTTTCATGACATCGTTCATGCGGTTGCTGAGCGAGGAATGGTAGATGTTCATCTGGTCCGTCAGCATCTCGCGGTAGACCTCCACCACTTCTGTGGCGTGTGTTATCAAATCATGCAAATCCTTGAGAAACGGGCCCATATCATCGCTGATGAGATCGGTATCCAGCTTTCCCAGCTGGATGATCGCATCGCGGGCGGGACGAATCGACTTGCGCATGTAATTGAACTCCCGCTTTACACTGGTGATCTCTGCGATGATCTCTTTGTTGGGCTCCTCCAAGACTCTTTCATCAAGCTCTTCCACCCGTCCCCCGATTCGCTCAATCACTTGAATGTAGTTGTCAACCACTGTATCGAGAAGCGCATAGGCAAGGTAATCAACTCCCGACTGGCGGATCCGCCCTTTCATTTTCCGAATACGCTCTCGGACAGCCTCAAACACATCACCTTTGCGTTCCTGGAAAGTGATGAGAACACCCTTTCGCAACACCATGCTCAACTGTTCAGCGTGGACGACTTCCTCTCCCTGATCGTAGCGAAACATCTTTACCACGAGAAAAAGGAACTCATCAAATTCTTCCAGCTTCGGCCGCTGACCTGTATTCAGCACATCTTCAAGCACCAACGGATGGACATTGAACCGGGCACCAATTTCCTTGATCACGTCGACATCGTGCAGCCCGTATATGTTGACCCAGCTACAGGTGGACGAGGATTGGAGACCTTGAATCTGGTTTGCGTCGGTGAAGTCGAACTCGTTCAGTTGTCCAGCGTCGTAATCCATTACACGGATCGACGTGCGCTCGACTTTCTTTGTGCCGACAAAGATCAGCGAGCCGGGCACCTGGCCCTGCAATTGATCACGCTTTCTAACGAACCGTGCCATACGGATTGGTATGAACTGGATGGAGTGTGTCTGGCTCGATCACTACGAATATTACGCTCAGCATAAGACCAAGATCACCCAATCGCAAATAGTGAGTTCAAAAGAGCGGGCTCTGCGAGGGACGGTCCGTATGCTTCCAAGAGCATTTTGATCAACACCTAGAGGTTGCCGTAAGAGGACGGATGTCGATATGTCCACCATTCCGGTTTCCGGCACACCACGCTTGCTAGAGGGTAGCGCTGAATCCAGCGCCGCAGTTGGGTTCCCTTTCCCTCCAACCAGCTTTCAAGCATGTGGCCGGCCATGAGGAGTCCGGACGCTGATTGTATTCCTAAAGACACGAAGATCAGGCCGCCGGAGAACCACCCTTTCTTTGAAACCCGGGTCTGGGGAAGGTCCGTGCTACTTTTCCCTTCTCGGACACCTCCATTCCGGCACCACGTCATCCGACCTTGTGTCCCCGCGTTCTCGCCCCGCTCACCCTTGGGGCCCAGTGTATCCCGATCTCGACTGCTTCTTGCCGGTCGTCCCCCCATCGGACCACATCGCGAGAAGTAATCTGACCTGAAGATGTAGAAGGAGCTGTTTCCTTGATCCCATCCCCGGCGAAACGTACCTTCAGTGAGACTTGGCGAAATCCCTATTTGATCGGGGGGAATCTTCAATGAAGACTACTCTCTTCGTGCTGCTTCTTCTGTGGTCTCCCTGGATCCATCCTGCCGAGATCGCCCACGCCGCCGGAAACCAGACGGGGAGAATCCGGGTTGCATGCGTCGGAACCAGCATCACATTCGGCGCGGGGGTGGTCAACCGAGAGGTGAACTGCTATCCTGCCCAACTACAGGCTATCCTTGGAGAGAGATACGAGGTCGGCAACTTCGGAAAGACCGGAGCGACTCTCTCGCACCGGGGAAGCATCCCTTACGCTCAGCAGCCGGAATTCAATAAGGCACTCGAATTTCTCCCGAACATCGTCTTCATCGAACTCGGGACAAACGACAGCAAGCCGCAAAATCGCGTCGACAGTCCTTCCTTTCGCCAGAACTGTTTCGACCTCCTCGAAAGCTTTTGGTCTCTCCCCACAAAGCCGCGGATCGTGCTCCTCCTCCCTCCCCCCTGCTTTTCCACCGACACGACGGGAATCAGCGACACGTACATCCGGCAGCATGTCATTCCACGGCTGCGCGATGCAGCGTACGAAACCGGCGTCGAGATTGTCAATCTTCACAATTACTTCTTGGACGGGGCGGGCTGGTTCCCTGACCAGGTCCACCCCTCATCCATCGGGGCGGGTTTGATCGCTTCCCGGCTGTATGATCTGGTGAAGCTTGAAGAGGGGGATCGCCCAAAGATCGCTGGACTGATCGGACCTACCGCAGTGAAGAGTAACTACCATGGGTTCGAATGCGTCGAGTTTTCGTTCGCAGGGAGATCCGCAAAGATCGCAAGGCCAAAAAGAACCGCGAAAGGAGGCCCGTGGATCTGGCGAGCCCGATTCTGGGGACACGAGCCACAGACGGAGCTCGCTCTTCTGGAAAGAGGGTTCCACGTTGCCTACTGCGACGTTGCCGAGTTGTTTGGGAATGGTGAAGCGATTGAAATCTGGAATCACTTCTATGAATCTCTCACACGAGCGGGGCTTTCTTCCAGACCGGCTCTCGAGGGATTGAGTCGCGGAGGCATCTACATCTATCGCTGGGCGGCAGCCAATCCCACACGCATCGCATGCGTCTATGCCGACGCACCGGTGCTTGATTTCAAGAGCTGGCCAGGAGGGAAAGGGAGGAGCCATGGAAATCCGGAAGAATGGGAGCGATTCAAGCGAAACTTCGGTCTGGAAGACGAACAGGAAGCTATCATGTTCAGGGGGAATCCCATCGATCTGGCCCCAGAGATCGCCCGCGCCGGATTTCCGATGCTCCACGTTTGCGGCGACTCAGACAGAACCGTACCGATCGAAGAGAATACCGACATTTTCGAAAAGAAGATCCTGGAGACGGGGGGCAGTATCGCCGTGATACGAAAACCGGGCATCGGTCATCACCCCCACAGCCTTCGCAATCCACAACCGATCGTTGATTTTGTACTGAATGCGACGGGGCACAAGACCAACTTTGCAGTCGTGGCGGCCCCGGGGAATGAGTACCGTGAGGGGGCCGGCTGGAGGAAGGGATTCGACTGGCACGGAGTCTTCAGCGAGATGAACAGTAGCTGCGACAGCCTCGGCCGCGCAGACATCATCTTTCTCGGTAACTCCATCACGCAGGGGATCGGGGGGAAAGGCCGGTCGCTGACCTACACACCCGGAGACTCCGCATTCGACTACTGGTTCGGTAAATACCGGTGGTTGAACCTGGGAATCTCGGGAGACAGAACTCAGAATGTTCTCTGGCGAGTCACGCACGGCACCTGGGCGAAGCTACATCCAAGACTGATCATCCTGTCCATCGGGGTCAACAACTTCCCGAGTGATACGGGCGAGGAAGTTGCAGAAGGGATCAAGGTAATCATTCCAGAACTACGGGCAAGGGCTCCGAAGGCAAGAATCCTTCTGGCAGGACCCCTACCGGCAAAGGAGGTGGAGAGTCCGTTCCGGAGGAAATTCCTAGCGGTTCACCGACTTCTGAAGGCTGATGGCGAAACGGTGTTCACCTCCACCGTTCCTTTGATGATGCTCCTGCCAGACGGATCGTTGGACCCGTCCGTATTTGCTGCCGACGGGATACACCTGACACGAGACGGGTACGCACGCTGGGCCCGACTGCTATCCGAAGAGATCAGCCGTCTGAGACTGCTGGACTGACCGGCCGTCCGGCAACCGCATGCCTTTCAGCCGGATATCGGTTAACGAAGCGCGAAATCTCAGTCCATAGCTCCCGGCAAAGATATTCCACATCACGTATTGAAAGAGGGCCTTGATGTGAGGTGTGTGTGCTGAGGAAGTGAAGGGAAAAGAAACACCTCGCCCCTTCACATGGGGGAGGGACAGAGTCACGCATGTCCATACAAACGACGCCGATACTAGAGGGGCATTCCCTTGACAATCCACAATATTGCTGGCATTCGATTATGCGCAACACCGTCGGTTCCGCTTCCGGGCACGAAACACCGCTCTTCGGACGGCGTTCCTATTTGCAGGCACCCGATCACCAATAACCGATACCCGATCAACTGATAACCCGAATATCTGACTATCGGGGAATGACTACTTGCGAACCCACAGAGGGCCGCTATGTCTGTGGCCCTTATCTGCATCAATGCCAGAAGCCGTGACCGACCAGGCGCCTTTCAAGAGTGGGTCGAGCGGTCTTGCCAGCCCGCCGGACTGATCGTTGCTTGTGAACTCCAGACGCACTTGGGAGTGGTTGCGACAATTCCAGGAACTCTTGTAGTCCTGGCCTGTGCAGTCTCCTACGATAAACCGCCTCACCGCACAGCGGGAATATGGCGGTAGCTGACCTCGTAGACAAACTCCCGGTCACCAGTCAACTCTGCTTGAAGCATTGTAGGAATACCAGATCTTCCTAGCTATCCGTCGCGGGGGGCGTATGGGGTCCCTCAGAATCCCTCTTCAGTCTTCATGGTTACTTCTCTGGAGGGTGTGGTGCGCATATGCATGCCACATCAATGCGACCCTGGCTCCTCTCGATAGGATTGCCGGTGTGATGCACGCGGTGGAGTTTCTCCATTGAATTGCTGGCGGGATTTCGAGAGATTCATATACTGTTGGGAGGAGCCACGGAGAGTCCAGGAGGTACATTGAAGGCCGAATCCTCTCAGAGCGTGTCCCCAGAGAACCTGCAATACCCCTTTACTTCTACAGGTTCTGTTGAAAAACCCTTCGGAAATGGAATCCGTAGATAGCCAGTGTAATGGCCATTGAAAAACGCCGTGGTCGGCGAAACAATGACCAGAAGAAGAGTTTCCAGCAATACACTCGTTCCTTCCCGATGATACCGAGAAGAAGCATAGATTTTGACAGCGCCCGCAGAGTGGCAAGCCGGAGACGCGATTCACGTTTCCGGCGGGGTTCATGGATCCTCAGGAAACAAATGATGCGCTGGAAGTACTTCCTCGGGGAATAGATAGTCGTCAGCACTTTCCGATATCCTTCGAAGGGAGCCTGCCGGTTCATCACAGGGATGCAGTTCATGGAGAAGTCCGTATTGTCTCCTGAAAAAGCATTCAGCAGCCTGTCTTCCTTTCCTAGTCGATTGTAGAGCCGAGTTTTAACGGGGGCATTGAGCTGTCCTACCATGGCAACGACGATACCGCTCTCTTTCTTGCCATCAGATGTCTGAAAATTGTGTAGACAAACGGCTCTCGGCCTTCGGTCATTGCATTTCGGGTCAACTCGATCGTGCGACGGTCATGCCCGGCATCCCGGACCGTCAGATGCACCTTTGTCCCTTTGGGACCATACAGAAGGCAACAGACGCCCACGGCTTCATCAGCCTGTTTTGACCCCCGTGAGTGGCACTTGAGCACATTATCCTCAAAGAATTGCCTCACTGGAATTACGTCCCCCACTTCTAGAATTTCCGTTCCAGGAACAACATTCTGTGCTCTCATTTCCTCAGTCTCACCGGTTCGGATGATGAAGAATCTGTCATCGATAACCTTCACCTCAACTGGCGGCATGTCAAACCCCGGTGTGAAGCGCCCCCAAGGCGGGATGACTTCCGTGTGAGAATCCCAAATGAACCTGACCAGCTCCATCAATATCTTGTAGTAGCTCTCTTGGTCCTCTGCATCAATCACCCGCGGAATGAAAGCTTGAACTGTACTATCCCAGTTGACCTCCTTCAGCCTCTCTCTGTGTGGAAAGGCATACTTGGGTTGAGCCCAAATCGTCATCAAACCCCACACCTTCTGGTCAGTCGCATTTTCCCAGGAGCTAGCCTTGCTTGACCGGCCTGAGGGTTGGGCCATCACTGCCTGTTGAAAAAGGACGCATGCCATGACGGACATCAATGGCTGTTTTATAGGTTCCTCGCTTGATCGAAAGATGCCACTTCAAATCATAGTTGCGAGTGCGGAGTATGGATCGAATGAGGGAAATCGTGGCGACATGCAGAGAGCACCGAGCTTCGTCACGTCTTGACGGGTCGCTTGGGTGCCGCAGCCTCCGTTGGTATGTTGATGCGCTCCTCTTTCATTGTATCGATTTGACCACCCAGAAGTTACACCCATCGACAGTCCTTCCCACTGTGCTGTTCGCGGGGCCAGATGTGCGATAAGGCGAAATCGAAATCCTGTTGAGCGAATGACGATTCATCCATCTCGGTCCGGCGAATACCCTACCACAGGGAAATTGCCGCTAGACCCCACCACCTGCTGCACATTCCCCTGTTCGCAACATCGTCCGTTTCCGTTTCCAGGCTCTCTAGGCACACTTCGATCTGCTCTTAGCTGCGGCTGCATTGGTCTTCAGATGTTGCGAATCCGACACCTTACCCCTCTGGCCCACTCTCGACGACCGTGCTCTTGTGCTATCGCGGTACAGCTCAAACCCTGAGCAGGAGGAACCCCAGACTTCGGACTCTAGATATCTCCACAAAAATCGAAGATGTCCATGCGTGTCTTCCCGGGCCTCCACATCACGTTCTCTGACAGGATTGGATTCATAACAGCCACTCTCGCTCAATTCCAATATTGATGCTTAGCAGGACTCATTCCGACCTTCTTGTGACCGGACCCCCGGGCAGCGTTCTCGAAGAGATCGAGGAACTCTCCTGGTCAGATGCAATGCACGGTCAACGCAAGTGGAAGAGGTATTGCTGCTCAACCTTGAATTACACGGAACGATTGATTTTCCCGGGACGATCGCGTGGTGCAGTACTCACGCAGCCATGAGGGATTCAGCCGGTTGCCCCAGTCATGCAGGAGCATGACATCTGCTTTCTATCCGGTTTGACTCTGGCCTTCTGCTGCAGTAGCTTGATTTGCGGGAAAACGCTATTGCTGCGAGAACGACCCCATGCCAGGCAACCGCCGCCTCACACCTGAATCGAAGTACGAACTCCTGAGGGACATTTCCTTTCGGATTCGAGAAACGTTCGATCTGGAAGAGATACTCAATCACCTGTTGGACACAGTGCGGACGATCATGCCGTACGACGCAGCCGGCATCTTCGTTCTAAACAAGGACTTCCGCCACACTCGACGCCGGAACCCTGAGACCCTGATCGCAGGGATCGTCCAACGCGGATTCGATAAGCGTCCACCCCATACAGATCTGATGCTCACAGAAGCAAAGGGTATCGTTGGGTTCGTCATCAGCACCGGCGAATGTGTCGTTATCTCCGATGTTCGCCTTGATCCACGCTACATCGAAGGACGCAGTCAAACACGGTCAGAGATCGCCGTCCCGCTAATCCGGGACGGACGAGCATACGGAGCCCTAAACCTCGAGAGCGACACATATCGGGCCTTTGACGAGAGTGATCTTGAGATCCTCCGCTTCCTCGCAGACGCAGCGTCGATGTCGATCGAGAAATCAATACTTCATGATCAGATTCTCGAGAAGATATGGATCCAGGACCAACTCAGCATCGCACGCGAGGTCCAGGAGCGCCTCCTCCCGACTGAGCCGCCCCGTGTGCCGGGGTACGACATTGCGGGGGTCTGTCTCCCGACATATGAAATCGGGGGAGATTATTTCGACTACATCCCGCTGGAACAGGGGAAGATCGGAATCGTCGTCGCCGATGTTGCGGGTAACGGCATACCCGCAGCTCTCCTCATGACGGCTTTCCGGACCCTCCTGCGGACAAGCGCCAAGAGCCACCGGGATCCCTCAACGCTCCTCGAGATCATGAATAGGGCGATTCCCGGGTTCGCAAGGAAGAGAGATTTTATTACTGTCTTCTACGGCATCCTCGACCCGCAAGCACACAAACTGGTCTATGCGAATGCGGGCCATAACCTCCCCCTGATCATCCGGGCAAGCGGGCTCATCGAATCACTCCCTCTCTTCGGACCAGCCTTAAACATTGTGGAGGATCCTGCCCACGAGACGGGAACGCTCTCCCTGGAAGCTGGAGACCACGTGGTGATCTACACCGATGGCATAGTGGAAGTATTCAACCGGCAGGGAAAAGAATTTGGTCGAGAAAGACTCGAAGCAGCCATTCGGCAGACAGCCGGCTTCCCCGCCAGCCGAATCCTCGACCGGATCGTCAGTGCAACAGCGGAGTTCGCGGGAGCGACAACATCCGCAGATGATTCGACAATTGTGGTCGTAAAGAGAGACTCGAGGAAGCCGTCCAAGTGAATCGCTTCCTTACTCAGATCAGGATTGTTTGTTCGGCGGAACAGCGTCACCCTTGTTGGTGCGGGGGACTCCTCTACTATTTGGGCGTCTCCTCCACAATCCCCTTGTTCCGGGCCATAGTGTTCTTCGCAACATCGTCGCATCGTGGTCCGGGAACCAACATACGTCGGAGACGATGGATCATCCAGGCAAGACTCTTGTCGTGCCCTGGAAGGACTCACCCGTAGGAATAGAATGCCCGTGCGGGTACTCGAGGGGTTCAATCACGGAGTAGACTCTTGACGGCTTTCAGTTTCCCGTTCTGCTCGCGCGGGATGCGATCCACAACCTCAATACGGAATTTCGAGCGCCGCCCGCCGATGACCTTGATCAGTCGATCGATTATCTGGCCGTGACCCGGCACAGTCGCGCCAGGCATCGGCACCACCCGGAAGACGATGCTGTCAACGGCCTCCTGCAGGACCTGCGATTCCTTCAGCCACGTCATACCCTTCACGATGGAACTCGTGTGCACGGTTGTGAGGGTTCCATCTTCCATGACAAGCTGGTCTTTCAGCCGCCCGCTCAGGTGCTCGATGACCCTTAATGTCCGGCCGCACGGACATGAATCGTTCGCCGGGAGTTCTACAAGATCATCCGTCCGGTACCGGATGAGCGGCATCACGCTATTGTGAACCGTCGTGCCGACAACCTCGTAGAGGCCCTGGCCGACCGGCAAGTACTCCATGATGCTATAGAGCGGCGCTTCGTGATACGAGCCGTGCCCACATTGGAAGAATGCTGCAACGCGCTCAGCATTCCCATACCTGTCATAGACGCGCGTCTGGAATGCTTTCTCGATATCCCTTCGCTGGCTTTCGCTGAGCTGTTCCGACTGTGTGAACACCGCCTTCAGTGGAATCGTCATGCCGCGCTCCAGAAGGTGGTGGGCAAGGACATGCGCCGTCGATGGATATGCCCTCAGCGCATCAGGTCGAAATCTCCTTAATTCCTGGATATACGAATCGACATGCTCCGCCGAGAGGTGATGCGATGACATGGCGAGCTCCCGTTCGAACGGGTCGTACTTCCAGAAGGGGGGGAACGTCCGCTCGAGAGGAACCACCCGCCGCCCCACGAGGGAGAACCTCCTGATCGGCTGCGTCAGCCCCGCCCATCGGTCATGCATTCGTAGTGACGCATGCTCGAAGCGAATGTTGTCCAGACCGCGCAGGATCACGACAGGCGTCCCACTGGTCCCGCTTGTGTAGGCCTGGACCGCTGGCACAAAGCGCGAGTGCGACCGGAGCGATTGAAACTCCGATCTCAGGGTGAACTTGTCCATCAGCGGGAGGTGCTGGAGGTCGTCGGCGGTTCTGATGTCTTCCGGGCGGATGCCCAGGCCATTCAGAAGAGTGCGATAGTAGGGGACGGATTTGTAGGCCCTACCGATCATGTCGCGGAGGAGCGAGATCTGGACCTTCCGCACCTGCTCCGGAGTCCAGAGGTCGGCTTCTCTCAACATGGCATAGTACTTCCTGAACGATCCGGTCGACCGGATCGCCGACTGCAGCGCTTCACGGTACACGACGTGGAACCTCCCTGTCCCCCATAGACGCGGCGCCCTGGAGGACGCTGCGATAGAGCGCTGCAAGTGAATCCATGATAGCCAACCGCACACGGCTGCACCGGAATACCTCCCCGGCAGCCAGCCCGAGACGGCGCCTCAGTCCTGAATCCTTGTGGAGCCGTCGGAGTGCCTCCTGCATTTCACCTACCTTTCCCACTTCGGCACAAGGCACCGAATCATTGTGCGCCAAGAGCTCTGAACTACGGAATTCCAACTATCAGGGAATCGCGGTGTCCCTGTATGATGTTGAACGGTGCGGAGACCATAACGGCTGCCAGGCAGATGATCATGCTTCCCCACAATCACCGCCACCATCCACAGGCATAACCAATCACGTAGGTCAGAAACATTGCAGCCAGTATCTGGCCTTCCTACTCACGTCCCACAGGAAGTGGAGGCGAAGTGCCATTGAAGATGGACACAAGTTTAGGGCCGAACGCCAGGAGAAATTTGAGTGCCAGATGGGGCCCTCCATCCAAGGCCATAGACCGGAGGCGCTTGCACTCTCGAATCGATTGGCTATGAAGTATCGCCCCTTTTCGCTCTCGCGATGACTCCTGGCCTGTCAGGCAGAGGGTCGTCGTGGTGGGCTATACCAAAGAAGAAGCTGGATCAGGGTCCAGGGCGACGGCCCTCAGGCTGATGAAGACATCAGACACCGATGTGTGCGCCGAGAACATACATGGATCAAGGCCCAAATGCAAGGCATCTCAGGGGGGGTCACATCACCCATCTCAACTTTTCGGGGGCCTCTCTTCGACATGCGGTCTAAACTCTCCTCCAGGGAATCGTATCAGCAGCAGGGCCCGCCTCAATCCGGGTCTTTTCCTTTCGCACTAGTCAGAAAAGGGTTGTATGTTATGGGTGTTCACCCCATCCGCCAGCAGACCGCCGTGACCGAACATCACCACTGGCGAATGCACCAAAAGAGGGCCCGGGATCCCGAAGCAGTGGCGCGGACGTGACGCCAATGACGCAGGAATAGTGGCCGAGGCGTCCCGTCTGTGCCATGAGGTTCGTACCCGAGGGCCATAGGCCTTTGTTGCCGGTACTGTGACACTGCAGACTGGAAAGGTGGTCCACCATGGCACACCACATCTCACGCCGCTCTTTCCTGCGGCACAGCTTCCTCGCAGGCACTGCTGTCCTCGCCTCTGACACGCTCGCGGGCGTGCTCCCCGGCTCCCTCGCCACCCCCAGCGGGACGGGTCCGGCAGACCTGGCTGTTGTCTCCGGTTCGAACTATTACGATGCCACCGTACGGGCAG
>Ga0209536_100013758_pt1 | contig 11651 bp, 10 predicted proteins | sample DeeMarSeWOR28_12_FD_187461 | JGI IMG/M metagenome (GOLD analysis project Ga0209536, IMG submission 187461) | Marine sediment microbial communities from White Oak River estuary, North Carolina - WOR-2-8_12 (SPAdes) (version 2) | ecosystem: Environmental > Aquatic > Marine > Intertidal zone >... | reverse complement strand
TGGACGAGGCGCTGCTAGAGCGTTTCCAGGTGGACTTGCGTATGATCCACCTGCCGCCGGCAACTTCCCCGGACGCGATCTTTTTTGAGGAGGGGGAATATTATGCCTTCATCGATCGTTGGGGTTCAAAGCTGTATATGCCCATGAGAGGCGGGCTCTATTTCGACTGGGTCGACTTCCCCATCAAGGAACCGACCATGGAAGCATTGGACGATTTCCAGTGGCCGGTAGTCGATCCACCGGAGATCAACTTGAAGCTCCGCGAGCAGGCCAGATTACTATATGAAAACACCGACTACGCCCTGGCAGGCAGCGCCATCTTTGGCGGTGGCATCTTCGAGCAGGCTGCCCGGGTGATGGGTATGGAAGAGTTCTATACTTCCTTAATCGACGAACCGGCCTTCGCCGATCGACTATTGGGCACGATCACAGACATTTACATCGAATCGTGCAACAATTACCTCGATCAGGTGGGCGAATATCTTCATGTCTTCGCTTATGGAGATGATATAAATAGCCAGACCGGCTGGTTGATCTCACCCAAGTTATACGAGAAGATGATCAAGCCCAAATGGCGCCGCCTGGCAGATGCCATCAGGAAAAAAACGGATGCCAAACTGTTCTTCCATGGTTGCGGTGCGGTCTATGATCTCATTCCCCACCTCATCGACCTGGGCTTCGACATCGTTAATCCGGTGCAGGTCTCGGCCGAAGGCATGGATACCAAACGTCTGAAGGCTGCCTACGGCGATGATATCGTCTTCTGGGGTGGTGGCGTCGATACCCAGTGGGTGCTGCCGTTCGGTACCCCTGACCAAGTAAGCGACGAGGTAAAGCGGCGTATTGATGATCTGGCACCAAGTGGTGGGTTCGTCTTCGCCGCCGTCCACAATATCCAGGCCTTTGTGCCACCTGAAAATATCGTCGCCGCCTTCGATACGGCGCTAGCATACGGCCAATAGTCTGGATCTTCCCCCAATCTCGAGGCACGATTTATCTGCTATCAACCTCCCCGCAGCCCAGCCCAAAAGAAATGGCCCCTCCTTATCGCCATCCCTGCTGGCGACGATGCATCAGATTAAGCACGTCATCGCGGGTGGACCAGGATATGTCGCCATGATGGGTGAGCTTCAATGCCGCCAGGGCCATACCAAAAGCCAGACCGTGGTCTACAGTACCAAGAGGTTCGGCTAACATCGTCTCAGGTCGGTCCATTGGCCGACCATCAAAAAGGTATCCATATAGAAAGCCAGCGGCAAAGGCATCTCCAGCGCCCACCCGATCAACTATCTCTACCTCATAAGCCTCGTGGAAATGGAGCTTGCCGTCGTGGGCAACTGTTCCCCGCTCGCCTTCTCGAAGCACCACCAGATCGATGCTGAACCGGTCTCGCAGAGTGGCCGCTACGTCAACTGAAGTACCCTCGAAGCCAAATACGGTCTGGACCTCTTCCCGACCACTGAGAAGAATATCAACCGACGACAGGATCTCACCCAGCGCCCCGGCCGCTTCCTCTGGACTCCAAATCTTAGACCGATAATTGAGGTCAAAAGTCACTATCTGGCCCACCTTTTTGGCCACATCCAGAGCCCGCAGGATCAGGGTCCGGCAATTAGGGCTAAGGCCGGGCGTGATGCCGGTCAGGTGTAAAACTCGGGCATTAGCCATATAATCCCAATCCACTTCTTCTGCATTGACCAGCGAGAACGCCGAATGGGCCCGATCGTAGATCACCATGTTGGGGCGCGGGGGATGGCCAATCTCCAGATAGTATGTCCCCACCCGGGCCTCATCCGTCCACAGGACACCGGAAACGTCGACCCCTTGCTCGCGGATCTTATTGACCACCATCCGCCCAAGAGGATTCGCGGTCAAACGGGAAACCCAACCGGTCTGCAAGCCCAACCTGCTAAGGGCCACGGCAACATTTGATTCTGCACCGGCAACATCGACATTCAGGATAGCAGTCTGTTCAAGTCTTTGTGTCGCCGGGCTGGAAAGCCGTAACATCGTTTCGCCGAGTGTCACTACATCAAGCATAAACACCCCCTACCCGCCTTGGCGCCCATCGGCCACGGCAGCCATCAGCAGCCTAGCTCGTTCTCGTAAGCGCTCCAGGCCACCTGTTTCTAAGATATCTGGGTTGACCAGGCTTCCACCGATGCCGAGCGCAGCCGCACCAGCAGCCATGAAGGCAACCGCATTCTCGCTCGATACCCCGCCCGTTGGCACGAGCGGAATATGGCTCAGCGGACCGCGCATGGCCCGTAAATAGCCCGGCCCGCCGGCCGAAGCCGGAAAAAGCTTTACCAGGTCAGCACCCCACTGCCAGGCTGTCACGATCTCCGTTGCCGTATAGCCTCCAGGAATGGCTAACAGGCCAGCTTCTTTCGCCGCCTGGATGACGGCCGCGTCCACATTGGGGGCGACGATAAAACGCCCACCGACAGCGGCAATCCGGTTCACGTCGGCCGGATCGATGACCGTCCCTGCCCCAACCAGCAGCCGGTCGCCAACCGCCTGGACTAACTCCTTGATGGCCGCCAGGGCATCCGGGGAATTCATCGTCACTTCAATGGCCGGCACGCCTGCCTCAACCAGGACTTCAGCCATGGGGAGCAGTTGGCCTCGAAAGTCGCCTCGCACGATGGCAATAACACCACCGGATAGTATACGAGCCTTCACCTCTTCCGGCTGTAGGTACTCTTTTCCTTCGCTTATCGTATTCATAAACCTTGATCAAAAAAACCAGACATTCTTCGATTAAATGGTGCATTTCTCAAGTTCTTAAAAAGCTCTAGCTGGACGACAGTCCGGCGGATTGTCATCCGCCTAGAGCTTAAACAGACCAATAAAGATTTATATGGTTAGTTTTAGGCGAAACCGGGAAAGTTTTTGGATTTAGAATAGGCACCTCAAACCGGTTTCGCTCGAATAAACTCCAACATGGTGCGCCATTTTTCATTTAAAACTTTTTGGAGTTTACCTATTTATCCATGCTAACGCCTGGCGGGATCAATTCGCCACTCAAGCTATGGACCAGCTCGACATAATCGCCCCATTCCTGGGCAATAGCCTGAGCTTGGACATCCAAAAGACAGCTATCATTGTCGTTAATCTGCTGATTCGCCGGTCGCTTGACGTCGAGCCAGCAACACCTTTTCGGGCGTGATGGGCAGCGAGCGCAACCGTACGCCGCTGGCCCGCGAAACAGCATTGGCCAGGGCGGCCGGGCCGGGTATCACCGGTGGTTCTCCCAGACCCTTGGCCCCGAAGGGCCCACCTTCTACCGGGTGTTGCACGAGAATAGCTTCGACTTCCGGCACGTCGAAGATGGTCGGTAATTTATAATCAGTCCAGCTATTATTTTGCACCTTTCCATCCTGGTAGATGATCTCCTCCATCAATCCCATGCCGATGCCTTGCACGGCCCCACCCTGGATCTGACCGGTAGCCAGGTCCGGATTGACGGCAAACCCTACATCATGGGCACCCACATAGCGCAACACTTCTACCTGGCCCGTGCCGGGATCTACCTCTACCTCAACCGCATGGCAATAAAAACTAGGATAATGAAAAGCGGGGTAGAAACAAGAGATCATGCGGGATTGGTCGTAGGTTGCCGGTTCTGGATAAGAAAGTCCGTGGCTATGCAACCCGCCAACCGTGGTTAAGCTTTTCCGGGCTACCTCTGCCAGGGAGATCCGCCGATCGGGTACACCTTTCACCATCACGTAACCATCCCGCAGCTCCAGGTCTTCGGCCGAAACTTCCATCATCTCCCCGGCCAATTCCCGGATCTGGCGCGACAGATCATAACAGGCAAACTGGGCCGCCCGGCCGACGTTGAACAACGTACGACTACCCTGGGAACCCCAATCATAGGGTCCAGTGGCCGTATCGGCCACCCGAACGCCCACGTCTTCTAATGGTAAACCCATCACCTCGGCCACGACCTGGGGAACGCCGCCCATGATGGCTCCGGTACCGATCTCCTGGGTTCCCACGGTGACCACCACTTTGCCGTCCACGTCCAGCTTAACCAGACTACCCGATGCCTGACCGGTCGTCGTCCACCAGCCACAAGCCAGGCCCTTGCCCCGGTTGGGGCTGGTGGGCTGGTCCCACTCGATGGCCGCGGCCGCTTTTTCCAACGCTTCACGCATGCCCACCCCCTCCAGTATTTGGCCATTGCCTGCTTCATCGCCATCTTCGACCACATTCTTCAACCGGAACTCCAAGGCATCCATGCCCAGTTTCTCGGCCACAATGTCGAGATGGGATTCCAGAGCAAAGACGGCCTGTGGGCCGCTTGGACCCCGGTAGGCGCCGAAGTTGGTCTTGTTGGTATGCACGGCATAAGCATCCACTTTCAGATGGGGCGTCCGGTAGGGACCGGCCAACATCAAGGAACCGACAGAGGCCAGTTCGGGACCTGAACCGGCATAAGCCCCGGTGTCTAGGATCATCGTTGCCTGTCGCGCGACCAAGGTGCCATCACGTTTGACCCCGGTCTTAAGTTTTAACTTGCAAGGGTGCCTGGGCAAGCCGGCGATCATTTCATCCTCTAGAGGAGTTACCAGGCGCACAGGCCGGCCTGCCTTACGAGCCAGAAGAGCTGCCAGGGGCTCAATTTGCGGATACAGTTTTGAGCCAAAAGCGCCACCAATACCGGTGGGCACAATGCGTACCTGGCTCTCCGGCACACCCATAACCACGGCAACGTTGGTCCGGATCCAATAAGGAAGCTGGGTATTGGAATGAACCGTCACCTGGCCGGCCGAGTCGACGACTGCCACCGCTACCCGGGGCTCCAGGTGGGATTGGTGAACACTCTCTGTCGAAAAAACATCTTCGAAAATATGATCAGATCCCTCAAAACCTGCCTCGACATTACCTTTTACCAATGAAGAGTGGCAGCAGATATTGCCCTCGCGCACCAGGCCATCGGCCGCCTGATAATCGGACCAACTCTCGTGGAGAAGCATGGCATCGGCTTCCATCGCCTCTTCGGCATCCGTAAGGATAGGTAGTGGCTCATAGGTCACCCGGATCAGATTAGCTGCCGCTTGGGCGATATCCGGCGTGATGGCCGCCACCAGTGCTACGGGTTCGCCAGCATACCGTACCCGATCGCGGGCCAAAGGCGGCTGATCATAAACCATGCCCGGCATCATAACTTCTCCCAGGTCCCGGCCGGTGATGATCGCCCAGACGCCCGGCAAGGCTTCGGCCGCGCTAATGTCAATTTCTAAAAGACGAGCGTGGGGGTGTGGGCTACGTAGGGTGCAGCCATGAATCATACCTGGCAGGCTAAGGTCCATCCCGTAAACGTATTCACCCGTCACCTTGGCTCGAGCATCGAGCCTGACTTTTTTCTCTCCGACAACACGATGCTGGCTCATGCTCCTATCTCCCCAGATCTGGCTGCCGCTATTTTGCTAATGGATCTCCGCAAGGCCTGGCGAATCGAGGCATAGCCGGTACAGCGGCAGATATTGCCCGACACAGCCTCGAGCATCTCTGCTTCCGTCGGGTTCGAATTTCCGTCTAGCAAGGCCACAGCCGACATGATGAAACCCGGCGTGCAGTAGCCGCACTGAACTGCAGCGCTCTCGACGAAAGCTTCCTGTACCGGATGTAATCCCTCTGGCCCGGCTAAACCCTCTACCGTCTTGACCTGTTTTCCATCTGCCCGGACGGCCAGGTATAGGCAGGCGTTGACCGCCTGCCCATCGACGATGACGGTACATGCGCCGCACTCGCCGGACAGGCAATTGGGCTTGGTCCCAGTCAGCGCCAGATCCTCTCGCAAGACATCCAACAGGGTGCGGTTGGGTGCTAACTCCAACGGGTAGTCCTGGTCGTTGACCTGTAGAGTGATGGCTATTCGTTGCATCAGTTCACCCCTTTTTGGCATGCTCTTTCTGTAGCCTGCAGCAGGGCCCGTTCGACCAGGCTCTCAACCAATATTCGCCGGTAATCGGCCGATGCCCGAACATCGCTAACAGGAGTGGAGGCCTCGCGCGCCAACTGCGCCGCCTGCTGGGCTAGCCCGGGCGTTATTTCCTGACCGGCCAGCAGCGATTCGGCTTCCGTTGCCCGGAAAGGGTTGGGAGCAGCCGCGCCCACGGCTACACGCGCCTCCAGGCAAGTTTTTCCGTCCTCTGCCAGAGTGACTCGGGCGGCAGCGGCGACGATGGAGCAGTCGATCGCCCGGCGGCGCATGATCTTCATAAAGGCTGTTCCTGTCCCTGGGGGGATGGCTGGGACAACGATCTCCCTCAGGATCTCGCCCGGCCGGATGGCCGTTTGATCGGGGCCGGTTAAAAAACCATCTAACGGAATGACGCGCTGGCCATCAGGACCAAAAAGCCCTAGCTGCGCGTCCAGGCACAATAAAGGCGGGACCATGTCCGCACCCGGCGAGGCCTTGCAGATGTTGCCAGCCACCGTAGCCATATTCTGGATCTGCCGCCCACCCAGCAGCAGCGCTGCTTCCCGCAGAGCCAGCAGCGGCCGTTGTCCGGCCAACGTTTGTGCCAGCTCGGTGATCGTCGCCAAAGCTCCAATCTTTAGATCGCCATTGGCGCGAATGGCGTTCAGGCCCGGGATACCCCACAAGCTTATCAGGTGATCGGGACTCAACTCGCCGTTCTTGATATCGATCAAGAGAGCAGTGCCTCCAGCTAACAGGGCCGCTGCGGGACCATATTCGCCAAGGTAGCCCACTGCCTCCTCCAGCGATTCCGGTTGGTGATATTGAAATCGCATTTGTCTTTCTCCCTGAAAATAGACAAAATTCACAAGATTTGCATGATAAAAGCCCAAACCTATGGTTGTTCCCAACCTTTGGTTGGGCATGCGCCTAGCGGACGACAGTCCATCACCTCAAGCAGGCAAACCGGCATGGTAACCTAACCGTCGCGAGATTCTTTGGGCGGCCTTTACCACATAGGGCTCCAGATCTTGCTGCCGTTCGGCGGTCATCCGGAAAGCTGGCCCGGCGATGCTGATAGCCGCGATGACCCGGCCTTGGGCATCAAACACAGGAGCTGCGACGCAACGGACGCTCTTTTCGTGTTCCTCGTTGTCAAATGCCACCCCTCGAGACCGGATAGTAGCTATCTCTTCTAGGAGACTGATCTGGTCCACCAGGGTATTTTCCGTATAACGTTGAAGACCTCGCCGGGCGACGATCTGCTCGATCTCCTCGGTCGGTAAATTAGCCAGCAAGGCTTTACCGAGCCCCGTACAGTGCAGAGGCGCCCGCCGTCCAATCTCCGAGTACATCCGGATCGTATGCGGGCTTTCCAACTTCTCTACGTAAAGAACTTCGCCATTATCCAACAGTCCTAAATGCACGGTCTCCTGGCTTTGCTGCCACAGCTCCATCAGTATCGGCCTGGCCACCTCACGCACGTCAAGCCTGCCCAGAAATGAGGACGCCAATTCCAGGATTTTTGAACTCAGTAAAAACTGGCGTGTAATAGGGTTCTGTTCGACATATCCTTCACACTGCAATGTCTCCAGGAGGCGATGAACCGTCGTCTTGGGCAATTGAACAGCGTCGGTGATTTCAGCCAGGGATTGAGGGTTATCGCTGCGACCCATCGCCTCCAAAATTCGCAACGAGCGACTAACTGACTGTACCAGGTTTCGATTATCTTCCGGCATCAATTTTTTAACTCCTCGATCGGCCGGTATTCCAGGTCTGGACGGCCAAAGCGTGCCGGCGAGAAGGATTTCTGGCCTTGAGGCGAGGAGGCAGCCCGCCGCAATCGTGGGTGACAGGCTGTGCCGATCAAGGCTACACTCGTCCCCTCTCGAAGCTCTGTGCTCATCAACCCCCGGCCGGTAGCTGGATCGAGCATGCACACCAGATCCGGGAAGATGACCGCTAGCCGACCGTCAAGCTGGCAGAGCATCACTTCATTTTTGATGGTCAGATCGGCTGCCCGGCCTGACCACTCGCCGGACCCAGCCAGGGTAACGACGGTAAGATAAAATCCCGTTTGTTCCTTTTCTTCAAGCGCGGTAATCGTGCCGGTGAACAAATGCCTTCCTTTCAGCTCCTGGGCTGCGGCCGTAACCGGATCCACTCCCAAGTTTCGAGCCTCCAAGACCGCCTGGCCAATATCGCGGGCCAGGCTGACAGTGTTAGGGATGACCGCTTCCTTGAGCTGCCGGCCGGTCATCGGATAGTGGCTGTTGCCGCCCAATCCACCACCTTGGGTAATCACCCAGCGGCCGATTTCGTCGGCGTAGGTGGGCTCGACTGACTGGGTGACCACAATGGCGTTTCCCAGGGCATCTACCAAAGGCATCGGCGTCAGAGAAATACTGTGGCCGATGAAACTGGTCATCTGGGTTTCTGGTGCAGACCGGCCGAGTGCATCTCCATCAATCATGGGTATACCCAACCGGGCACATAGGGACATAATGACTGGTGTGTTCAACCCCCCAACCTCAAAAGGCACCACGTGATCCAGGGGGCCGCCCAGATATTCGGCCATTACCCCAAAAGCCTTTAACAATACAAAATCGTCTTCCCAGGATTCGACGACCTCATCGATGGACATGACGTCGATGATCTTTGTCGAGCCCATGATCCCACCACTGGATACACGGGCGTCATCGGCAATGGCTTTGGGATCGACGATACGCATTTCCCGACCGCGAGCAAATTCATTGTGCAGGATCAGCCGCCCCCAGCCTGGGGCTCCGCCGCCGCCGGTACCAAGAATCGTCAACCCTTCAAGTAATGGTTCTATATCGTCCCTTTGAACAATCCATTCGTCCATCATTCACTCACTCTACAGCACCCACGTGGTAATCCCAGGTTGGCAACGTCCAACCCGCATCCATGACAATGGTTTGTCCTGTAACAGCATCAAAAGGATGGCCGCAAAGCAGGACGATCATGTCCGCTATCTCCCGCCGGGTCACCAATCGTTTGAGGGGCGACCCCTGGCGCAGGATACGTTTATAGTTCGGATCGATCTCGTCGATGAGTTCACTATCCTCGATCTGGCCTGGGGAGATCGCGTTCACCGTAACCTGCGGGGCAACTTCCACAGCTAGGGCTTCAGTCAGATAGATCAGCGCCGCTTTCGCCAAACCATATACCGAGTGGGAACGAATAAAGGCCGAAGTAGCGCTGATGTTGATAATGCGCCCCCAGCCACGTTCGATCATGCCCGGCGCCAGTTGCTGGGCCAATACATAAGTGGCCTTCAGGTTGGTATTGAGAATCCAATCCCAATGATCCTCGGAGAGCTCCAAAAAGGGCGTGTCGGCATAAGGACCCAAGTTGTTTACCAATATATCGACGCCGCCAAATTGTTCGCAAACGGCCTGGGCCAAGGCCCGCATCTCATCTGGTCGCCGGCCGTCAGCACCAAAGGCACTGGCCTGTAGGCCCTCCCTCTGAAGCTGTTGAACCAGGGCTTCGGCCTCATGTCGGGATGTGTGGTAGTGGATGGCTGTTTGGGCTCCAGCACGGCACAAAGTCGCCGCAATCACTGCGCCTGTGTAGCGCGAAGACGCTGTTACCAGGGCAACCTTGCCAGCTAGGGGTCGTGTCGCCATGTTGGCCCCTCCTACTAATGGAACGCTATTCCGTATAATAGAATGCTGTATTTTAAGTTAGTTATTGGGGAATTGCAATATGGGTATGTAAATGTAAAGTCAATGGGTGATAGAAGTTCTTAAGGAGGGGGGATAATCGTTGTCCATTATTAATCTGGACATTCTGTTGAGGTGTGGTTACAGATTCTGAGATCTGCTAGTTTGGCTTAGAATTCAGGCAATCCACACTTCATGCGCTGGACCGTTCAAAGTGATCTCTAGCTGGTTGAGAACGTCGCGGCCAATGATGGCTTCTGAACCCTCAGGTCTGGCGATTGCGCGATTACCATGAATCACGTGGCCGGCAACATGGATAGCTGCTAGATATAGATTTACCGTTGTTGGCTCACCCATCACGCCTCGCATAAGGCGTTGCTGAACGTACCTGGTTTTTGCCGACTTCAGCACATCCACCGGCAACATCGTAGCATCGGCTCCGGTATCTACGAGAGCAACGATTTCCTGGCTAGCGCTTGTTTCTCCAGAGCGGCTGAGTCCAACAGGTATTGTCGGCGCTGGCGGTTCATATTTGGTATCGTAATCGTAGCTTGCTGGCATTTTTATTCACGGATCAAGCGAGGTGAACGCATGCGCAAATCCGGTTCAGGCTCTGCAGAAACCTTTCGCATCAGTACGATATCGTCAGGATATTGAGCGTCCAGACGGCGTAAAAGGGCGAGTTCATCTGAATCGTGGTCAATCAGTTGACCATTGAATATGGCCACATATTCGCCTGCGTACTTGGTTTTAAGTTCGTCATACATAGTCTGGTACGCTGCTTCTTCTCTGGCCATCCGTTGTTCATCGCTGGGAGTTGCCATATCGGCTTCAACTAGGGCGATGGCCTCAGCCAGTAAATCAGCTACTTTCTGATTACGCAGGATCGCTAGTTGCTTGACGCGATCATACACTGCTTGTGGAATGGTCACCGTTACTTGATTTGCCATCAATTATTCTCCAACATGAAATCACTATCTATGCTACTACGAATTATACCAGATAGCTGGTGCGACAGGACCGTAAATCAGGTCATGCTAACTAATCAAAATATGTGATAGCACGCTGGCCCAGAATCTCATGCGAATCCGATATTGTCTTGTCGTAACCTGGTTGGATATTGCACTATCAACAAAAGCTGCGCCCACCCAATCGTCGATTGACCCACCCTCGCCCAAAGGTTATAATTTATTGCACGTTATAGAACGGCGTTCCGCATAGCAGAATCTTATTACGACTAGCACGCCTTTCTTGGCTGTGCCTCGGGAGTTGGGATATGCCAGCCAGACTGATGATACCCGGTCCTGTAACAGTCGAAGAGGAAGTCCTCAACCAAATGGGCGGCCCAGTTCAGGCCCATTATGGTCCTCACTGGACGGCCACTTACAACGAGACCCGCGATCTACTGAAACGTGTCTTCCAGACCCAAGGCGACGTTCATATTCTGGTTGGTTCGGGATCGGCCGGACTCGACGCGGCTATCGGCAGTATGGCTGCTCCCGGCGACACCTTTGTGATCGGTTGCAATGGTTTCTTTGGCCAGCGGCTGGTAGAAATTGGGCGTAGCTACGAGCTTGACGTTGTGGTTGTCGATGCACCTTTGGGCGAGCCACTTAACCCTTCGGCCGTGGTGGAAGCGTTAAATCAGAACCCAGAAGCAGTCGCTTTGGCTGTGGTTCACCTGGAGACTTCTACCACCATCGTGAACCCCATCGCAGAGATAGCGGAGGCCGCCTACCAACACGGGATACCGGTCATCGTCGATGCCGTTTCCTCTCTCGCCGGTTTAACCCTGGCCATGGACGAGTGGCATATCGACATCTGTGTGGGCGCATCGCAAAAGTGCCTGGGCGCGCCTCCTGGCCTGGCGCCGGTGGCTGTCTCTTCTCGCGCCTGGGAGGCCATGAACGCCAAACCCAAGCGGGGGCATGGCTGGTACCTGAATTTGCAGACCTGGCAGCGCTACGACGAAGCGTGGGGCGAATGGCATCCTTTCCCGGTCACCATGGCCACCAACAATGTCC
>Ga0209536_100013756_pt1 | contig 11651 bp, 14 predicted proteins | sample DeeMarSeWOR28_12_FD_187461 | JGI IMG/M metagenome (GOLD analysis project Ga0209536, IMG submission 187461) | Marine sediment microbial communities from White Oak River estuary, North Carolina - WOR-2-8_12 (SPAdes) (version 2) | ecosystem: Environmental > Aquatic > Marine > Intertidal zone >... | reverse complement strand
AGGCAGCAACTTTTCAAGCGTAAATGCAGGATTAAATATCTGATCTTTTTTAAATCCCAGATGACCTCCAGCCATAGGTCCTTCGACTACTACCATATCAGGAACATGATTATATTTTTTTTGCCAGGTTTGAAAGATCAACTGTGTTGCCCGGGCTGAGGAAACGATAACGGCAACTTTTGTTGCACTGTTTTTCAAACGATCTTTTGTAATCGACTCGGGAAACTTTATTGGTAATCCAGCTCCCAAAAAGACAATATCGATCTCTTCGTCAAAGGCAAGTTGCAGCAACTCATCATAATCTGATATAGCAACCATGATGTTCAAGCCTAAAACCCCATCGGTAAGTAAGCGGGCTTTGTGGATTTCTTGTTTTAGTACCGCTTGATTACCACCTTTGAAACCGGTTTTGGGATTATCTCCTAACAGACCGAGTGCAACGGATGAAATAACACCGATCCCACCTTCTTTGGCAACTGCTGAGGCCAGGCCGGACATAGAAATTCCCACGCCCATACCGCCCTGAATAATCGGTTTTTTAAGTATTAGGTTATCTATAACTAAAGCCGGCATTGAATTTATGCACATTTTATATTCTCCCCATAGTGCTAATTTTTACCTTAGCCTACCTATTAAAATGATGAATAAGCCATTAATTTTTGGCTCTTTGACCCTTAAGCTAAATATACAGAATCCTTGGATCACTACTATTACATGGTCTGTAAAAGTAATGTAAAACTTTGAGAATGCGCTATATCATTTTCAGGTGTGATGTCAAAGCGCGATGTGATATCTAGGTTGAGAATTTGATAGATAGACTGGTATTGTGCAATTTCCTCTTACAAATACTGTAATAAATCACGACTTGCAGAATTTTTACGAAGTTTCTGTAATGCCCTTTCTTTGATCTGGCGAATCCGTTCCCGGGTAAGTTTGAATTCCACCCCGACTTCTTCCAGTGTTTTGGCGTTTTCGCCATTTAAACCATAGTATAGTATTATTATTTTAGATTCTTGACGCGTCAAACTCTTGAGTAAATAAAGAATTTCAATTTTTAATGATTCTTCATTCAGGGCGAAATCTGGTTCTTTTCCCTCCCGGTTAACGACCACATCGATTAACCGATTTTTAGTCTCTGATACGACGTGTGAATCGAGTGATCTGACATGAGATGACTTTTTTATAATATTTGATACATCATCTGTATGAGTATCTAATTTGATCGCTATTTCTTCGTTTGTGGGCGAACGTTCATGTTTTTGTTCAAGATAATTTTGAACCTTACCAATTTTGGTAAGTATGCTGATTTGATTGAGGGGAAGACGAATCAACCGCGTTTTTTCAGCGATAGCCTGTAATATCGCTTGTCTTATCCACCAGACTGCATATGAGATAAATTTAAATCCCCGGGTTTCATCGAAGCGGTGTGCCGCTTTGATCAGCCCCAGATTTCCTTCATTAATTAGATCTTCCAGGGAAAGCCCATGGTTTTGATATGTTTTTGCAACACTGATCACAAAACGCAAATTTGAACTAACAAGTTTTCTTAAGGCAACCGGGTCATTCTCTTTTATCCGTTTGGCCAGCTCAATTTCTTCCTCAGCAGTAATCAATTGAATCTCGCCAATATCTCTGAAATACTGATCTAATGGTTGTTTTTTACTCAAATTTATATAACCTGCTCTTTCTATCTTCAACATTTTAATGATGTATAATGCGGATTTAAAATTCTAGTTAAATGGGGCAAATAATCTCAAATAGCATTTAGTAGGCAACCGAGAAATATAATTAAAATAAAAATACTTAATCAATAATTTTAAAAATTACACGTTTACCATCTTTCTTTGAAACAGCACCAAGGAGTGTTCTAATTGCATCGGCATTTTTTCCATGCTTTCCGATTACCTTGCCATAGTCGCCTTCACCGAACCGCAACTCATAGATACAGGCTGTTTCGCCCTCTTTCTGGCTGATCTTTATCTGATCAGGATTTTCATCGATCGATATTATGAGACTTTCCAGAAATTCTTCGAGCATATTAACTACCAAACGTAAATTTGTCTTTTTCCATTTTTTCCTTCTTCTTCTGTTTAATATCCGCCTGCTTTTTTGCCTTCTGTTTTTGCATTTTATTATGATCTTTTTTTCCTTTGTCGCCCATGGCCTAGCTCCTCTCGAATAAAATATTTATAATTTTAAAAAATGAAACTGCACAATTTTTTTCAACTCATCCGGGCGTTAAATTGATGGAATCGCGGATCACGCCTAAGAAGGATTCTGCACACGGATACCCGATCAGTTTTATATTGGCACCGGATTGATATAAATGGGCCGTCTCACCTTATCCATAAGAACAACTATTTTCAGATTTGGGAGTTCTTCCAACAAATATCGACAAATATTTAGTTCTTTGTTGGCTTTAAGCGGTGTTACGATGACCATATCAATTTATTTTACGCTTGTGGCTGCTATCAATATGAATTGGATCAACAATTTTCCCCAGAAGCATCATATTATATAATACGCCTTGATAGAAAGTTCTGTATAAATTATCGCTAACCTGCTTTCGCAGGTATGACAAAATCATAATGATTATGCTATACCACCATCCAATTTAAACAAATTGAGATAGAATACTATAGACACAAGGGTTCAATTTAATCAAAAGGCAGGTTACAAAAGTACTAGTACTTCTACTAGTTATTAATGATCCTCCCCAAGCAAGCGATTTTCATCTGCAATAAAGACGCGTATAGGTTCAATATTACAATACCCCAAAGTAAAATGATTCGCTCTCACTGGTCCGACACACATGCATCGTTAAGATTATAAATGCCCTTAATGGACCGGAAAAAAATTTATAATATTATATTATGATGGAAGAGGCAAAGAAATAAATCTAAAATCAGGATCAATACAAGGGGATATCCTACTTTGTTGATCTTGGGAGATGCTGAGTAAAATAACTTTTGCTTTCGATAATAATATATGGTATATTTGAGATCTAATTATTGTACGTAGTTTTTTCTGCCTTTCTGTACTGGTATAAGGCTGTTAAATAAACGCTGTTATAACCGTAAAGAACTCGTGGAAAACAGTACTTTAGACTGTTTGAAACGATTTTTTTTTGTCTGGAAGAGTTTGAAAGAAGAGATGTACATGAGTTTAAATTATTTAAGTGAGGTTTTCTAAATGGAAACAGGAATTGTAAAATGGTTTAACAGTTCAAAGGGATATGGTTTTATCTCCAGAAAAGAAGGCGAAGATGTTTTTGTACATTACCGCGCAATAGCTGGTGACGGATATAAATCACTTGATGAAGGTGATGAAGTTGCCTACGAAGTTGAACAAGGCGATAAAGGTCTTCAGGCTGTAAATGTCTCTGTTATATAATTTTGTTTATACCGAAAAAACCCCGTCTGTATAAGCCGGGGTTTTTTTATTTTATCGTCGACCACGATGACCGCGCCGTTTTTCCCTCTTTGGACGTGCTTCACTTATTTGTATCCTACTTCCCTTCAGCTCTCCTCTGTTTAATGCCTTTATCGCTGCATCTGCTTCTCTATTACTTGGCATCTCAACAAATCCAAAACCCTTGGAAAGATGACTGAAATTATCTTTTATAACTTTTGCAGATGAAACCTCTCCGTATTCTGCGAATGCTTTCTGCAGATCTTCATCAGTGACTTCATTTGCTAAATTCCCGACATACAGGTTCATCTTTTACTCCTTTCAAATTAAAGATATCTGATAATAGATATCATTTAAGCAAAATAATGAGAAAACGAATAGAATCAAAAAGTTATTTAGTTTCTTGGAAAAATCAAAGTGATGAATATGCCGCTTGCCTGCAATAGGATAGTTTTTTAAAACTTCATCTTTTTCCTCCAAAATAAACAGTACATCGACTGTCGTTTCCAGTTTTTTTGCCAACAATAAGGCAAACTTTACCGAGGGTGCATAGCCCCCTTTCTCAATAGCCACTATCGTTTATCTCGATATTCCAACCATATCAGCTAATTGTTGTTGGCTGATTTCGCTTCAGTTAAATCTATATTTTCGGAACTTTGTTTTCATGATCCGTTTTATTATTTTGACTTTTTGTATTGATTCACTTTTATTATATTTTAAAGAAGAAAGATCCCAACCGATTATTCATTTAGAAAACCATGATGAATCTAAAAGACAAAATGCAGAGCATCTATCGTAATTCACCGCCTGATGCCATTCCATGGAATATTCAATCTCCGCCAAAACTGCTTGTTGAACTCATCGAGAGCAATAAAATCGCCCCCTGTTCTGCAGTAGATCTGGGCTGCGGTACAGGAAATTATGCCATATGGCTGGCGAAAAAGGGATTCAGAGTTACCGGTATTGACTTTTCAGAGAAGGCTATTGAATTGGCTTCAAACAAAGCAGCGCAGGAAAATGTAGATTGTCATTTCATGACAGGTGATTTAATCGATCGCGATTTTAAAATAAGTACAGAATTTGAATTCGCCTATGATTGGGAATTACTCCATCATATCTTTCCTGAAAATAGAAATGATTACATTCAAAATGTTGCAAACATATTAAAAAAAGATGCACCTTATTTTTCCGTAGGCTTTAGTGAAAAAGATCCGGATTTCGGAGGTAAAGGAAAATATCGAAAAACACCCATGGAAACCACACTTTACTTTTCATCTGAAAAAGAAATTGAAGACCTGTTAATCGATCATTTTGAGCTGGAACAATTATCAACAGTTGAAATAGCCGGAAAATACGGCCCACATATGGCCATCGTTGCCTTTGCCTATAAAAAATGACCGTTGAGGCTCTACATAAACATTTTTTTACCACGGAAATACACCCGTAAGATGGCCCTTCAGCCGGCAAAATATACGGATTATGACTTATTTACTCTCTCGCGAAGGCGCAAAGGCGCAATGAATTTTTTATTAATTTTTCCTTTGTATCTCGGCGTCTTGGCGAGATAAATAATTTTAGAAATTCATATTTCAGTGATATTCCGTGGTTAAAGAGGAAGCTTATAATGAATTACCTGGACTGGTTCGTAATTACTTTATATTTCGCCATGATTATTGGACTTGCTCTCTATTTTACCCGCAAGCAAAAAGATACAAACGACTACTATTTGGCCGGTAAAAAAATAAAATGGTGGCAGTCCGGTGCCTCAACCATGGCTACGCAATTGGGAGCGATCAGCTTTGTCTCCGCCCCCGCTTTTGTCGCCCTCAAGGAGGGCGGCGGGTTGAAATGGCTGGCCTATGAATTCGGGGTACCTCTGGCTTTAATCGTTGTCATGGCAATCATTATCCCGGTCTTACATCGCCGGAATTATATCAGCATTTATCAATACCTGGAAGAACGATTTGATCCCGGTACGCGTTCGCTGGTCAGCCTATTTTTTCAATTAGGTCGCGGCCTGGCAACAGCCGTCGCTGTTCTGGCCGGTGGACTGATACTATCAACTGCACTCAATATCTCAACGATACAGGCGATCCTATTGATTGGCATCATCACCGTGATTTATGATGTCCTCGGTGGTATTCGCGTCGTTATATTAAGCGATTTTCTACAAATGGTGATTATCATCCTCGGCTTGCTGATCTGCGGCAGTGCAGCATTAGCCGTGGTCGGTTGGGAAAATGCCTGGTCCGGTTTTCCGGGGGAACGGCTCGTCATACTCGATTTTAAACACTGGGGACTGACAGCTGAAGGGACCTATTCGTTCTGGCCGATGCTCATTGGTGGTTTTTTTCTCTATGCTTCCTATTACGGTGCTGATCAGAGTCAGGTACAGCGTGAGTTGACCGTGGGGACGGTGGATGACGTTCGTAAATCTCTGATGGTCAATGCCCTGGGACGATTTCCCCTTGTGTTACTTTATTGTATCATGGGTGTTCTGGTCGGGGCGGTAATTGCCCTGCCGGAAAGTCATTCTCAGATTGCAGCGGCCATGCAGATGGATGCATCGTCTGTAACCCAAACATTGCAGAATGATCCGGACCGGATGGTGCCCATGTTTATTTTAAGTTTCTTACCACATGGCATCATCGGATTTATTTTTGTGGCGATTATGGCCGCCCTGATGTCCAGTCTCGATTCAGGGATTAATTCCCTCAGTGCCGTTACTATGAAAGATTTTTATCAACGATACATGAAGAAAGAGGCCAGCGAAACCCATTACTTATGGGCATCAAAATTGATCACCTTTCTCTGGGGAACATTTTGCGTCTGTGTGGCCATCTTGTTATCCGTATCCGGTGACGCCGCGCAGCAGACAACCATTGTTTTGATCAACGCTGTCGGCAGCCTTCTGTATGGCCCGATACTCGCCGCATTTTTAATGGGCATGCTAACAAAAAGTATCAGCGGTATAGCCGTTAAAGTCGGTATCATTAATGGTATCGCATTGAACCTCTTCCTCTGGTTATGGACACCGATATCCTGGATGTGGTGGAATTTAACCGGGTTTCTGATGTCTGTTTTAGTCGCTTTCCTTTATTCTCTCATCGCGGATAAGGTGACCTTTTCTTTTAAACTGGATTATTCTGTCGCAGCAGATATAGAATCTTCTAAAATAAATTGGCTGTCAATTTATAAACTTGTTGTTCTTTACTTTATTTTACTGCTCGCTTTTGCATATCTGATTGAATAATGTGTGAATATAGTAGAATATAATATCAAAAGTTTGTATCATTTGACGACACGTAAGATTTTTTTAAGACAGGATAACCCCGATAAATACGGGATTATCCTGTCAAAAAAATAATCTTCCTCTTTCAGATGACACTATTATATATATATATTATGACTAAAGGAGTGTTTATAAAATGAGTGAAAAGATGAACCGTAAAGAGTTTCTCAAAAAATTGCCTTTAATAGGAATCGCTTTTGTCGGTGGTGGATTATTATTGCAAAGTTGCGGTCAATCAAAAACGGATGAGGATCCCTGTTCAGACCTGTCAAAACTGACCGAAGAGGAAAAACAAACCCGAAAAGACTTTGAGTATGTAGCAAAGTCCCCTTTTCCTGATAAATTGTGCAGTAACTGTGAATTGTGGATTGCACCGGGGGAAGGAAAAGTGTGCGGTGGTTGCGAAATCATGCAGGGACCAATTAATCCGAATGGGTACTGCACCGCCTGGGCCAAGGCTTCTTAGGCTGATCTGACAAAAAAAGCAAAAGTAATATCAAGATTCAAATTGACTGAGATGTTTGAGTCCCAGTTGTAAACCGGTTTTTATTTTTTCTTCCGATCTTTTCCAGACAGGATCTTCATGTTCAATGGAGAGCAGATGATCACAGCCATTTTCCCGCAAAGTGGATATAAACAGTTTCCAGTCAATGATGATAATCAGGATAATTTTTATATCGATGTCCCCCGCTTTCCTTCCATTAATGAACATAAAGAGCCATTGTATTTACTTTATACGGATTATTGAGTATTATATGTGGCAATATTGTCCATACTCCTCCGCGAGTTCCCATAACCGGCGTACGCGCCTGGGTGGCACTTTCGGCGCGACAGAACATGCCGTGCTTAAAATATAGCGACCACCTCGCATACCGGTTTGAATTGTTTCTTTTATCACCTGATCGACCTCGGCGTCTTCCCCACGAAGCAGAACGTTAACCGAATCGATATTACCCTTTAAAAAGATATAATCGCCAACTCTTTGTTTCGCATCCGATAAGAGCATATCCCCGAGAGGTGGCGGATCCATACATTCGATCCCATCTACTTCAGTTTCGACAAAGACATCGATCCGGTCCGCAATAAAGCCGCACGTGTGTAGATATGATTTACCTTTCACAGATCTGATCGCCTGAGCCAGCACCCTCACTGAATTTAACACCAGGTCTTTGTAAGAATCCAACGATATCAAAGATGATCCGGCATACGGAGAAGAAATCTGGAGGCTCTCTAATTTACCAAGTTCAATCTGTGCTTTTGCCGAGGCGATGCTTTCCTGATCAAAATAGGTAACCAATGCCTTAAATTTTACCGTATCTTGTACGGAGGCCATCATTGCCTCACCGAAATTCGGGAACCACTGAATCGCTCTTGAGAATCCATCAGGAACCCATCCCCCGATGTGAATATCGCTACCTAAAATTTCTCTGGTTAGATGGCTACTATAAAAATCTTCCTGTGTAAAATTTGTTGGTTCATATACCCAGATTTCAGGATCAGCCGCGTCAAAATCATGATCGGAGTCACCTTCCGGGAGACTTTGAATGGATTTTTTTATAAGTTCGCAGACGGGTGTTCCTTTTTTTAGAGATGGGAAATAAACTAAGGTTCCATCAAATTTATATTCTTTTGCTAATCGACATTCAGCCTGTACAAGTTGTTCGATCGTTTGCGGAATCTTACCATCCTGGGTGCCATGATTTAAGATATGTTCGAGACTTAAAAGGCACCAGACAGGTACTCTGTCTGGTTCTTCACAATTCATCACCTTACTAATGCGTTCTCTGGAGTTCATATATCTCATCTCTATATTGTGTCGTAACGTCTTAGCGAGAAAGCGATGAAACGTTTAATAACGACCATAATGTTTCGCTGTTTCGTACATTGCAATGATGGTCTCCGGTTCAACATCCATCATATGATTGCATGGTGCCAGTACGAATCCCCCATCTGAAGCAAAATCATCAACTCGGGTTTTTACTTCTTGAATCACCGTTTCAGCTGAGGCACGATTGTTTATACTTTCAATTGTACCGTGAAAAACAATATCCTTGCCATAGACCTTTTTTAACCGTCTGCCATCCATACCTCTGGAAGATGTCTGAACCGGATTTAGTACATTGACCCCGACTTCAATCAAATCCGGGACAATGTCAAAAACGGCACCATCGGTATGATGAAACACTGCCGCCTTTGGTGCTTTATCATGAATCATTCGATAAAGATCCCTTTGAGCCGGTTTGATGAATTGCCGATATAACTCGGGTGATATGATCAGGTTCTCCTGACTTCCCAGATCGTCGCTGACTTCTACCATTTGAACATAGGGCCCTATCGCATCTAAAAACATTCCGTAAATATCTTTATATATTTTAAGCAGATGTTGAATTAATGCCCCGGCAATAGCAGGAATTGCCATTAATGCCATCAGGAATTCCTGCATTCCCATCAGATTACAGGAATGTTCTAAAAAGCCGCCTGTGGTTGGATTCCGGGCGACGAGGGCATAATTTGTTGACTCATATAAATCTCTTGCCTTCTCAGCCAGACCTTCAGTGATGAACATATCACTTGCTTCAGGCCAGGGGTAGGTTTCGACATCTTTGACAGACGATGCATTTGCCAGTGGAAATTTGACAATATTGACAAGTGAACCCGTTTTTTTATAACGGATTCCCCAGATATCTGTAAATGACATATCATCGTGGTAAATAGGTTTATTATCAGGATTTTTGCTCATAAATATCCTTCGAAAATCGATATCAAATCTCTCGAGAATTCTCTCATCATAATAATTCGCCGTTGTTCCCGACCGAACTGGAGGAATCGGTGACAGCCGAAGATGATCACGTAGATTCAAATAAGTTTGATCCAACAACATTGATGCATTACCCATTAAATCTAGCGGAATCCGATCCGTTGTTTCATGACGAAAGGTTGCAATTACCCGATTTCTGTGCATAGGATATTTTTCTCATATAACTTCATTAAATTAAAATTCGGATTACAGAATCATATTTTACGTCTGATTAAGAGGTATTGTTTTTCCGATACCCGATCTTACCTTCACCAGGACTAAAATGCAGGGACAATCCGAATCATTTTGAATAGAAATAGACTCAGCAGCAGCCGGAATGATCATTGATTCCAGATAGGCCAGTGAACTGGTCTTGCCGGATTTTGCCTTGACTGTGATCCGCTTACCCTCGACCAAATTGACAGCATATGCCTGATCATTTGTTTCAAAATCATAACGGTCCTTAAAATGTACACGATAGATATTATAAAAGGTCAGAGGAGAATCATAAAGAACATATTTCTTCCAGTTATCACCTTCCTCAACAAGACGCGGTTTTGCGATCAAATTTTTTTGAACCCAGGACTTCCTTCTCTCAAATCTAATATTGTTGAAACCATGCTCGATATTTATGGGACGTAAGTTACCATTAAGATCTTTTCTCAGATAATCATACAATTTGAAGGTAAAGATATATGGCGTAGCGCTAATCTCTAAAACGAGATTATCCTTTCCACTACAATGGACTGTTCCGTTTGGAATGAGAAAAAGGTCGTGAGGTTTTGAAGGCTCACTGTTCACGTACCTATCAATATCAACTTTTTCTCCAGCCCTTTGTGATTTTTCTAATGCCTGACGGAATTCATGTGGATCGCAATCTTCATTAAAACCTAAATAAACGCGAGCATTCGGTTTCGTGTTCGCCATGTAGTAAGTTTCATCCTGGGTATAGGTTTCACCAAATTTTTCTCGGATATAATCAGGTTGAGGGTGACATTGGAGCGAAAGATTGCCACCATCGACCGTATCTAAATAATCAAGTCTTATTGGCCATTCATAAATAAACTGTTTTGCTGCCTCTTTGCCGAGCACACGGTTGTTTTCCTGATACATAACGTAATCAAATGAACATTCAAGAAACCGATCATTTTTTTTGAACACGATACTATTCTCAGGAACAATTATTTCATAAGACCAGGCCATATTTGGTTGCTCTGGATCTTGCCCCATATGCCCTTGTGTGTATTTTCCACCCCAGGGTCCGGGTAAAAACCATGGACGAACTCTGAAAGCGTTTTCAGATAACTGATGAAGCACTGATCTGAAGTCATCTCCCGATAAAAAAGTTGGTAGTTGAGGATCTTTTAAGTCGACAAAAAGATCAATTTTGGGCAGTAAATCTCTCTTATGTCTGTTCAATGCCGGCCATTCAACGAAATAAGAACGTTTATAAAAATTTTCAAATGATTGCTTCTTTTTCAAACCTAAATTAGTCAATTTTCCATTTTTTGCCTGAAACTGAATTGTATCTTTAGGGATATCCAGGTACCATATTTGATCCCATAATTCCAATAATCCCGCACCACTACCGAAGAATACAGTTAAAGAACCAGCTGCTTCCCCCCTAGCTTTTGCGGCACGGATACGATATTCAGAGATTTTGAAAGGATCAAAAAAGACATCGATTCCATAGCCGCCATATGCAGAGAAATGAAGACCATCTCCTGGAAACTCGGACTGGCGGGTGAAATCAATCGAGATGTGGCGATCGCCATGATCGAAAAGGAACCCGCATTTAATACCAGCCACGGATTTGTCATGATTTTCAACTGGCTTCACTCGGGCGGTAAAACCGCTTTTTTACAAGATGGAAACAGTCTGATAATGCCCACCGATAAACTGATCGATGTTTTGACCTATTTGAAAAGATCGCTTCCCTCGTTGGAACGGGTAACCACATACGCCCGATCAAAAACGCTTTCACGAAAAAGTCTGGAAGAACTGACCGGTATTTACAAGGCTGGCCTTACCCGACTGCATGTGGGTTTGGAAACCGGAGACGATGCTTTATTGAAAAGAATTAAAAAGGGCGTTTCGGGAAAAGAACATATCCGTGGCGGCCGAAAGGCGATAAAAGCAGGATTTGAGCTG
>Ga0209536_100013754_pt1 | contig 11654 bp, 10 predicted proteins | sample DeeMarSeWOR28_12_FD_187461 | JGI IMG/M metagenome (GOLD analysis project Ga0209536, IMG submission 187461) | Marine sediment microbial communities from White Oak River estuary, North Carolina - WOR-2-8_12 (SPAdes) (version 2) | ecosystem: Environmental > Aquatic > Marine > Intertidal zone >... | reverse complement strand
TTTTTATTTCTGGGCATGGGCATTGTTCTTGGTGTTGATTTGTGGCTATATGCCCACAGGCCGGCCACTGCACATACCAATGATCTGATCGTCACCATCAGTCCGGGGCAATCTTTCAAATCCACAACCGAGGTTCTTTTTGCCAAAGGCGTTTTGAAGAGCCCTTTGAGATTTGGTTTAATTGCACGCCTGAAAGGTTACGACAAAAAACTGCAGGCCGGTGAATATCTGATTTCCGGCTCTATGTCACCTTTGTTGATATTGAATAAATTGGTGAAAGGAGAAGTTCTTCTTCACAAAGTCACCATCCCCGAGGGATTCAACATTTACCAGGTAGGGGATCTGATTGCCAAGTCAGGATTTGCCGAAAAAGCCGAGTTTCTGAAGGTTGCAACCGATGCACAATTCGCTCGCGAATTGGGTATTGAGGGCGAAACACTAGAAGGTTACCTGTTTCCGGAAACTTATTATTTTCCCAAGGGCATCGGCGTCAGGGCTATAGTTTCAACATTCGTCACCCGCTTCTGGTCGGTCTTTGAAGATCAATGGAAAAATCAGGCAAAACAACAGGGTTTTACGGTTCATCAAATCGTAACACTGGCATCAATCATCGAGAAAGAAACCGGTGATCCTGCTGAACGCCCGCTCATATCTTCGGTGTTTCATAACCGATTAAAAAAGGGAATGCGCCTGGAGTCCGATCCGACGGTCATTTATGCCCTGGAAAATTTTGACGGCAACTTAACGCGCAAGCACCTTGCCACCGCAACGCCTTACAATACGTATAAAATCAACGGATTGCCAACCGGACCGATCGCCAATCCGGGACGGAAATCACTGGAGGCGGCTCTCTTTCCGGCAGATACCCCGTATATCTATTTTGTTTCCAAAAAAGATAAAACCCATCAATTTTCGACCAATCTCAAAGATCACAACAAGGCCGTCAAAAAGTATCAATTAAAACGATGACACGCGCCATTCATTTAAGCAACCGTTGTCAGCTGCGCATGCGTCCTCCAGCTGCAGGGATATGCAAACCGCCTTGACACGATGCATGGTTACCATTAGATTGTGCTCAAAGGGCTTCGGTTGAGCCATATGCCCCATGGAAAGGAGAAAACAATGGTATCCGGATCACGTCAGGAGCACAAGTCGATTATCGATCTTTTAAAATTGAACGAATTGAACGCCGAAGGCTGCCCGGCCTGCGGCAGGAAATTTACACTGGGAGAGCCGGTTGTAATGGCCTGCGGCGCCTGGGACGGCGGCCCGAAATATATCCATGAGAATGAAGCGATATTCGACATAAAAACAAATACTTATTTCGAAAGACGCTGTTACGATGCCAGAAAAGAAAATTGATTTTTTGTCTATGGCGATTCATTTTTGAAAGCCTGGAGATGCCTGGCCGAGACAATCAACTAAGAGAGTTCGTTGTCAACTCCGGTAATCATCCGACCACTCTTTGTCCGCGATGCAACCCCCCGGAATCAAGCTTATTTTTTGCAAATCCACCCGGCCATAACACCGATTTGACATTTGTCCTTGCGAATCAGGCTCTTAGGTATCCTGGTAAAACAAATATAGCTTAAGTGCCGGCAAGTATTGGCCGATATAGGTTATATGTCTTAAACTGGGTTCAGCCTTTGCTGTCGGCGATTTGCGATTCAGGAAATATTTTTATGGATCGGGCCGGGTTCGCAGGCGAAACAGCTTATCAGAACAGATCAAAACGGGCACAGAATTCGTAAATTCACCTCCAGAGGCATGATATGGCCAAAAAAAGAAGACTGACTCTTTTGGATAATCTGGGTCTGATCATCATCGGAACCGGAGCGGCGCTGCTCTATTACTATTTTGAAAAAACCGTAGCGGCCGGTCAGGACATCACGGTCTTCATCACCATGGGGATCATAATATTGATCAGCATGTTAACCCAGCTGTTAATCAATTCAATTAACCGTTCAAAGCAAGCCTTGGCCCTGACCAACGAAAATTTGGAGATAAAAGTCAAGGAACGCACCGCGGAGCTGCGTGAATCCGAAATTAAGTACCGCACCATTTTTGAGAACACCGGAGCAGCTACGGTTATTGTCGAAAAGGATATGACCATATCGCTTGCGAATTCGGTATTCGCGAATATGTCGCAATATAAAAAAGAAGAAATCGAAAATAAAAAATCCTGGCTCGATTTCACTGACGAGAAAACACATCGGAAACTGATGAATGCAGGTGGTATTTCAATCCGGAGGAACGGCAGCGATCCCGGCTTGAACAATTTCGAGTGTGAATTTTTTGACAAGCACAAAACCAAAAAAAATATCCTTTGCAATCTGGCGGCGATCCCGGGTACAGAAAATTGTGTTGTCTCCCTGGCCGATATTTCCGAACTCAAAAAGGCGGAGCGCCAGATATACCACCAGGCCTTTCATGACACCCTGACCGGCCTGCCCAATCGCGCCCTGTTCATGGAACATTTAAATATGGCGATCAAACGTTCCAAAAGAAGAGACGATTACTTTTTTGCCGTACTCTACCTGGACATCGATCGTTTTAAACTCGTCAATGACAGCCTGGGTCATAATGTGGGCGACAACCTTCTGATAGCCTTTGCCACCAAGATAAAGGATTCTCTGAGGGAAATCGATACCCTGGCACGTTTTGGCGGAGACGAATTCGTTATTCTCCTGGAAGATATTGAAGATAATGATTATGCCAGCCAGGTTGCAGAGAGGCTTCAACAGGAACTCAAACGACCATTTATGGTCCGCGGCAAGGAAGTCTTCGCCCCTGCCAGTTTCGGGGTGGTATCCAACACCAAAGATTATGAAAAAGCCGAAAACATCATTCGCGACGCCGACGCTGCAATGTACCATGCCAAAGAAAAAGGCAAAGCGCAGTTTAAAGTCTTCGACAAAAAATTGCATGAAAAAGCCATGCACCTCCTGCAAAGAGAGACAGATTTAAGAAAGGCTATCCATAAAAAACAGTTTGAGAACCATTATCAACCCATTGTAGACCTGAAAACGGCATCCTTGATCGGATTCGAAGCGCTGATTCGGTGGAAACATCCGCAACTGGGTCTTATTTATCCCGGGTCGTTTATCTCTATTGCAGAAGAAACGGGGCTGATTATCCCGATTACACGTCTGGTTACCGAAGAGGCGTGCAGACATTTAAAAGGCTGGCATGAGATTCTGAAAGACCAGGTTCATTTGTCGATGAATATAAATATATCCAGCAAACATTTTTTGATGCCGTCGCTTCTAAATGACATTAAGAAAATTCTGAATAAAACCGGTCTGCCGCCTGAACAGTTGAAACTGGAGATAACCGAAACGGCGCTTATGGAGGATGCTGATGAAACCATCCGATTGGTTCAACGGCTAAAAGATTTCGGCCTGCAACTGGTGATCGACGATTTCGGCACCGGCTATTCTTCGCTGAGTTACCTGCAGCGGCTGCCTATCGATACGTTAAAAGTAGATCGCAGCTTTGTCTCGCGAATCCAGGACGAGCCCGATGGAAACAGAAATATTGTCGAGGCCATTATCTCCCTGGCCCATCGATTGAACATGATCGTTGTCGCAGAAGGTGTCGAGAGTCAGGAACAATTATCCATATTGCAGGACATGAATTGTCAACTGGGCCAAGGGTACCTGTTTTCCAAGCCCATGAGCAAAAAAGGGGTTGATGATCTCGTTGAAGCCATAATCGAGTTCTCCCGGCGCAATCCAAATCAGCGCTATGCCCTGCCCGCCATGATGACCAATTAATCACTCCTCATTTTTAACCTTCCAGCCGATCAGCAGTGTTGACGAAGGACGACTCATAGAGTAGACTTCAGGGATAACTTGATACTCAATTTGCAGGAAAAACCATGGATGTCAAATCGCTTTCCAACCTTCAGTTAGCCGGCCAGCGATTGATGGTGGGCTTTGACGGAACAGCGCTCAATGAAGATTTGAAATTTCTTATCGGCCGATTGAGGGTAGGCGGCGTTATTCTCTTCTCCCGCAATATCGAGGGGCCGGATCAATTGAAAGACCTCTGCGCTTCTATCCAGGAATATGCCCTCTCTTGCGGAAATCCAGCTCTGTTTGTGGCTATCGACCAGGAAGGCGGCCAGGTTGCGAGGCTCAAAAAGCCTTTTACCCAGTTTGCCGGAAATCCGGCCATGAGCGGCGTAGAGGATGCGGTACATTTTGCCGAGGTTACCGCGGCAGAGCTGTCAGCTGCCGGCATCAACATGAATATGGCGCCGGTAATTGATGTGGCCCGGGACGATATCGAGAGTGTGATGGCCAACAGAGCGTTCGGGAATGATCCCGGATGGGTTTCACATCTGGGCGTGAAGATCATCACGCATTTGCAACGGAATAAAATTATGGCCGTTGCCAAGCATTTTCCGGGCATCGGACGCACAGCCCTTGATTCTCATGTGGATATGCCGGACCTTGATACGGATCTGGCGCTGCTCCAATCATCTGACCTTATACCATTTGAGGCCAGTATTAAAAATGACGTCTCCGGAATCATGCTCTCCCATATACGCTATCGTAAAATCGATCCGCAATGGCCGGCGAGTCTATCAAAGCGAATTGCAAAGGATCTTTTGAGAGATCAGATGGGATTCACCGGACTCACCATAACTGATGATCTTGATATGGGAGCCATTGTCAAGCATTATGGAATTAAAATCGTCGTAGACCGACTGTTGACCGCAGGCATCGATATTTGCCTGATATGTCACAAAGGTCCGAATATTGAAATCGCGTTTGAGGAAATCTCAAAGCATCTGATCGATTCACCGGAAATGAGAGCCGGAGGCGCTGAATCCGTTCAGAGAATCATGAGAATCAAGAGGAGATATATCGGGGTTTGAAGACTGGTGGATTCAGTTCCGGGAAAACACGTCATCATCCATATTGGCGGTTATCCCCGCCTTTAAATAATGAAACCCGACTGCAGCGATCATGGCAGCATTGTCGCCGCAAAGATGCAACGACGGTATGTGAACCAAAAGTCCTTTTGGGCCCGCGTCCGCTTTGACCTTTTCCCTGAGCCGCGTATTTGCCGCCACCCCCCCCACAAGGGCAATATGGCGACAATCCTTTACATGGGCAGCCCTGATGATTTTGTGGGATAAAACCTCGACCACGGCCTCTTGAAATGCGGCTGCAATATCTTTTGTCTGATGCTTATAGCTGTCTTTGTGGCTCATGATATAGCGATTGACCGCTGTCTTGATTCCACTGAAACTAAAATCAAAACTGCGCCTATCCAAATAAGTTCGCGGAAATTCGATTTTAGTCGGGTCACCATCACCTGAAATTTCATCGATCACTCCACCCCCCGGATAGCCAAGATCGAGTATTTTCGCCACTTTATCAAAAGCTTCACCTGCGGCATCATCCCGTGTTTGCCCCATCAGTTCAATAGCGGTATTCGAAGTAACATGGTAAATGCTGGTATGCCCGCCTGATGCCAGCAGCGCCACGAAAGGAAAAGGTGGTGGATGGGGTTCCAGAAACACAGAATTGACATGGGCCTCCAGATGGCTTACCCCTACCCAGGGGATATCCAAGGCCCAGGCATAGGCCTTGGCAAATGAAAATCCGACCAGCAATGATCCAACCAATCCGGGGCCGCGGGTTACGGCAATTGCATCAACCCGCTTGGCGCTCATTCCGGAGGTTTCCAGGGCTTCCCGAACGACCGGAACAATGGCTTCGATGTGTTTTCTGGAGGCAAGTTCGGGGACCACACCCCCATAGCGATGATGCAGCGAAATCTGGGAAGACACAACGGAGGATAATATTGTCGTGCCGTTTTTGACTACGGCTGCGGCAGTTTCGTCGCAGGATGTTTCAATACCGAGCACAATCATATGGAATCCAGCATCAATCCCATATTACCCGGTTATCGGATGCTTTGCAATCAAGCACCTCGCCAATCAAATATGCTTTTTCTTTCATTGCCCCAAGACGCTGCAATACCTCTTCATAAGCATGATCAGGTGCGATCACAACCATTCCAATCCCGTTGTTAAATGTTCTCATCATTTCAGGCTCTGAAATCTTACCTGCAGCCTGTAAAAAAGAAAAAATCGGTGGCACATCCCAGCTTCCCCTGCGGATCATAACATTGCAGGCTTTGGGAATTACCCGCAAAATGTTATCGACCATACCTCCCCCGGTAATATGGGCCAGCCCGTGTACCGGTAAATCCTTGATAATGCTAAGAATAGATTCAGTATAGATTCGTGTGGGCAGAAGTAACTCCTCACCGAGGGTCTTGTTAAGCTCGGGTATCTGCTGATCGATATCTAATTTGAGAACATCGAAGCATATTTTTCGAACCAGCGAATATCCGTTACTGTGAAGCCCGTTTGAAGCGAGTCCGATCAGTTTATGGCCGACCCGAATTTCAGTCCCATCGATAATTTTACTGTTATCGACAATGCCGACAGCGAATCCGGCCAGGTCATATTCATTTGCCGGGTAAAAGCCCGGCATTTCGGCGGTTTCGCCACCAATAAGAGCGCACTGGGCCTGTTTGCAGCCCTCTCCGATACCCCTGATAACAGCCGCGGCAAGATCACTGTCCAATTTACCCATTGAAAGATAATCCAGAAAAAAAAGCGGCTTGGCGCCCTGGACGATGATATCGTTGACGCACATGGCCACCAAATCGATGCCGACGGTATCGTGCTTGCCGAGCTTAAAGGCAATTTTCAGCTTCGTTCCGACGCCATCGGTGGAGCTGACCAGCACCGGTCTTTCCAAATTAACCACATTGAGGGAGAATAAGCCGCCGAATCCCCCAATCTCCCCTATCACCCCCGATCGAGAGGTTTGCTTGGCAATTTCACTAATGGTTCTGACCAATTTGTTGGCTTTATCGATATCAACCCCGGCATCGGCATAGGTTATAGGGTCATTCATATTTCTCTCCTGATAATAAGGCCTGGCGTGGAAAAGTTCTTGAAAATTATAATGATTCGGCCTAAAAGTCAAAACAATTTTTTTGACATTGAGCCCGCCTGCCTGTATGAAAAGGCAAAGCAAGACAATTCCATGCTCGGGTGGGCGAGAAAATCGGCGTCCGGCCCGCACACCTTGCCTGAATTAGCCACAGTCGAACCATAGCGGGCAGGATCTCGGCATGCGAATGCCCTTTTGGGCAAGAATGAAGACGTTGTGTTGGAAAGGAATCCTATCAATGAGAGAAATTAAGCTGGGCCTGCTTGGCTTTGGAACCGTGGGTACAGGGGTGGCAAAGCTGCTGATTGAAAATCGAGGGATTCTCTGTCAACGGCTGGGGGCCATTTTGACATTGAAACGGGTAGCCGACATCGACACGGAAAGTGATCGCGGAATCCAATTCGAAGACGGTGTGCTGATCAGTGATGCAGATAAGGTGATCGATGATCCCGATATCGATATCATCATTGAAATGATCGGCGGCGAAGGCATCGCTAAAGAACTCATCATCAAATCTATTGAAAACGGCAAGCATGTTATAACTGCAAATAAGGCCTTGCTGGCCAGCCAGGGCAACGATCTGTTCAAAGCAGCCGCGCAAAAAGGTGTTGATCTGGCCTTTGAAGCAGCGGTTGGCGGGTGTATGCCGATCATAAAGTCATTGAGGGAATCCCTTGTCGGCAATAATATTCATTCCATGACCGGCATCCTCAACGGCACGTGCAACTATATCTTATCCAAAATCACAAACGATGGAAGTTCATACCAGACAGCCCTTTCAGAGGCTCAAGCCAAAGGCTATGCCGAAGCAGATCCGACGCTGGACGTCGAGGGATTCGATACAGCCCATAAGACCGCCATTTTGGGGGCTCTGGCCTATGGCATGACCATTAACCTCAGAGATATCTATGTTGAGGGAATATCCAAAATTACCCCCCTGGATATTCAATATGCCGGCCAGTTTGGGTATCGGATCAAGCTGCTGGCTATCAGTAAATTCAAAGACAATTGCGTCGAAGCGCGCGTGCACCCCACGATGATACCCTTTAACAACCTGCTTTCAAATATCAACGGAACGGTGAATGCCGTTATGGTGACCTCGGATGCCGCTGGAGATATATTGCTGTATGGACGGGGCGCCGGCATGATGCCCACAGCAAGCTCGGTGATCGCAGATATTGCAGACATCGCCCGCAATCTCTTATCCGGCGCCAGCTGCAGGGTTCCTCCGCTTGCTTATCAGATGGATCAGATAAGACCCATACCGGTGAAACCCATTGACGAGATCTTTACCCATTATTACTTTAGATTTTCTGCTCTGGACCAGCCTGGTGTTCTGTCGAAAATATCCGGCGTACTGGGCAGTCACGGCATAAGCATCCAATCGGTACAGCAGAAAGGGCGTAAAATAAACGGTTCGGTGCCGGTCGTTATGGTTTCCCATCTGGCCAAGGAAGCCGATGTCCAGAAGGCCATGTCGGAAATCAGCTCACTTGACATCGTCGATGATCGCCCGGTGCTCATAAGGATCGAAGATGAAGATGGGTTGGAATAGGAATGGTTTCAATTACAAAATTCGGGGAAAGGTAGATAAGGGATAAACATCACATGTACATTGTTTGCGCAGACATGGAAGGTATCTTTACGCCTGAAATTTGGATCAATGTGGCAGAGATTACGGGCATCAAAGCATTGCGGCTGACTACCCGGGACATCTCCGACTATGATGTCTTAATGAAAAAGCGACTCGCCATTTTAAATGAGCATCAGCTCAAGCTTCGGGATATTCAGGACGTCATTGCCAAGATGGAACCGCTGGATGGAGCAGTTGAGTTTCTGAACTGGCTGAGGTCGAATCTGCAGGTCGTTATCGTATCCGATACCTATGTGGAATTTGCGGGACCATTGATGAACAAACTGGGGTGGCCGACTCTCTTTTGTAACACATTGTCGGTAGGGCCAGACGGGATGATCATAGATTATCATTTGCGCCAGAAGGATGGAAAGCGGAAAGTTGCACTGGCATTAAAAAGCCTGAACTACAGGGTGATTGCCATTGGTGATTCATACAATGATATCACTATGCTCAAAGCGGCTGAAAATGCAGTGCTTTTTCGCCCTCCCGACAATGTTAAAAACCAATACCGTGAGTTGCCGACTGCGTTCAACTACGACGAATTGAAAAGCAGAATTAAAAAAATCCTTAAAGATGGCCATCATGCTGACACATAAAACAAAATACCGGGTCATATACGGTGATACGGATAATATGGGACAGGCTTACTATGGAAATTTCTTCCGCTGGTTTGAAATCGGACGCAGCGAAATGTTCAGATCTCTGGGGCTTTCATATAAATCCGTGGAAGATAACGGTATTTATTTGCCCGTATCCGAAACCCATTGCCGATACGCCAATCCGGCGAAATATGACGATGTGATTATCATCGAAACATCGGTCGACAACAGTGTAAAAGGCGGGATCAAGTTTGATTATAAAATTTATAAGGAAGACGGTCAGACTCCCGTGGCGAAGGGATATACAAAGCACGCCTGTGTCAATCAGCAGGGCAAGGTGGTTCGACCGCCGCCGTTTATCAGGCAAGTCATCAGCAAGGCCTTTCCCAGCTCGGAATCCAGCAACCAGTAACCGGGGACCAGCATAAATGCACATCGATATCTCAATATTCAGCAGATGCCATATTCTGGTGGTCGGCGATTTAATGATCGATGAATACATGTGGGGGAATGTCAGCCGAATTTCTCCGGAGGCGCCCGTACCGGTCGTATCGATCGAAACCGAGGAGCTGCGGTTAGGCGGTTCGGGCAATGTCGTCAATAATTTGGTGGCTCTGGGTGCCAGCGTCGCGGCTGTAGGCGTCATCGGCGGCGGTGGCAACGGGCAATTTTTGCTGGCAAAATTAAAAGAGCTCGGTGTCAATGCGCAGGGTATCATCACCGCCCCGGACCGGCCCACAACCAAAAAAACAAGAATCATCGCTGACCACCAGCACGTACTTCGGATCGATCGCGAAAATAAAAGTAAAATGCCGGATAGCACTTTTGATAAGGTGATACGCGCAGCCGTAAAGATCATTCCCGAGGTGGATGTGGTCCTGATTTCCGACTATGGCAAAGGTCTGATTACCGGGTCTTTAGTTTCACGAATGACTGAAACAGCTAAAAAACATGGCAAGATTACGATAGCTGATCCCAAGGGTCTTGATTTTAGAAAATATTCGGGAACAAATATCATCACTCCCAACAGGAAAGAAGCATCGGCGGCGGCAGGCATTGAGATTGTCGATGACGCCAGCCTGTTTGAGGCCGGAAAACGTATTCTGCAAATCACCGGGGTCGACAAGCTGGTCATCACATGCGGCCAGGACGGCATGGTGTATTTCGTTCCGGGCGCAAAGCCGTGTAAAATCGGCACCAAAGCACATCAGGTTTACGATGTATCCGGCGCGGGAGATACCGTCCTGGCGTTGTTGGGCCTTGCCATTGCATCTGATATGCCTTTCGAGCAAGGTGTGACCATGGCCAACACGGCTGCCGGAATTGTCGTCGGTAAAATCGGAACCGCTACCGTATCCGCCCCGGAACTCGCCGCTGCCCTGAAGCGGGTTCCGACTGACGTCGGATCCAAGCAAATTGGCTTCGACGAACTGACCGATCTGGCCCGGAGGCTGAAAGCGCGGGGCAAGCGGATTGTTCTGACCAATGGCTGTTTCGATCTTCTGCATGTCGGCCATATCCGGCTTCTAACGGCCTCCAGGCAAATGGGAGACGTGTTAATTGTCGCCCTTGATGATGATGATTCGGTCAAACGCCTCAAAGGCCCGCAGCGGCCGGTGATTAGGTCGGGGGAGCGGGTGCGGATTATCAGCGCTCTGGACAGTGTCGATTATGTGGTGGTTTTTTCTTCAGGCGATCTAGATCAGGTCATTGATGCCGTCCGGCCGGATGTTCTCACCAAGGGCAGCAACTATGGCTCAGATAACGTTTCCGGCCGCAGTTTGGTGGAAAGGCACGGCGGCAGGGTCGAATTGATTCCAATTACCGACGATATTTCCTCAACCCGGCTTATCAACAGTATTAAAAATAACTGATGTTATCCATCCACCGGCATCCCCACGGCATTGCATTCAAGATTTTGATACAGCCGAGATCATCCAAAAACATGATCGTCGGCCTTCATGGGGATGCGCTCAAGATAAAGCTCACTGCCCCGCCGGTAGACAACGCCGCCAACAAAATGTGCATCAAATTTCTTGCAAATCAGTTCGGCATACCTGTTTCTCGTATCGAAATTATTTCAGGCCGCTCCAACCGCACCAAGCAGGTGCTTTTAAAATATGGCCAGCCGGATGTTTCCGAAAAAGAGCGTGCTCATCTGGAAAACCAGGTTAAACAATTGACAACCCCATAGTTGATACTCATGTTGGGATCCCAAACGGTTTTGAAGTGGTGCATTTTGAAATATTACCTTGACTAATATACCGGGTTCGGGTAATAGACTAGTTCCGGTCTTCCAAAAATATAGTGCGGGGTGGAGCAGTCTGGTAGCTCGTCGGGCTCATAACCCGAAGGTCGTTGGTTCGAATCCAGCCCCCGCTACCACAATAAATTAAAGGGCTTAGGAAATATTCTGAGCCCTTTTTATTTTGG
>Ga0209536_100013753_pt1 | contig 11654 bp, 12 predicted proteins | sample DeeMarSeWOR28_12_FD_187461 | JGI IMG/M metagenome (GOLD analysis project Ga0209536, IMG submission 187461) | Marine sediment microbial communities from White Oak River estuary, North Carolina - WOR-2-8_12 (SPAdes) (version 2) | ecosystem: Environmental > Aquatic > Marine > Intertidal zone >... | reverse complement strand
CGATGCGTTTATCCAGCTGTTTTTCGGCCGCGACCTGTTCGGCATCGCCATGCACCCGGACCGGCTCAACGCCCTGTTCATCAAGAAGTACCAGTTTTTCGGTCCTACGCTGGCCATGCTGTCACCGCTGGTGCTGGAGCATGCCCGCAGGAATTGGCGTCCGCTGGCCTGGGCGGCCTCCTTTGCGCTGTTGCTCGGGGCGGTGATGATCGCCGGCATGCGGGCCGGATGGCTGACCATGGCTCTGGTGCTGGCCACTTACATGCTGCTGATGCTGAAGCGCGAGAACCGCGAGCTACGGCGCACCGTCCTCACCATCCCGGCCCTGGCACTGATCGTGTTGGCGGTCAGCTACTTCGCCTCGCCGCTGTTCCAGCAGCGGATCGATGTAACGCGCGCTTTCACCTCGGGCTCGGAACAGACCGCCGACGCTTCGTCGATGGAGCGGGTACCGATATTCCGCGCCGCATTGAAAATGTACCGCGAACACCCGCTGAACGGCGTCGGCGTGCGGGCCTTTCCCGCTGCGTACATGATCTACGCCGAACCGGGCGACGTGCATATCGAGAAATCCGGCGGCAAATCGGGAGCCACCCATGCGCACAACGTGGTGCTGGAAGTGATGGCCGACACGGGCTCCATCGGTTTGCTGGGGCTGGGGCTGGCGCTCGTCTTCCTGGCCAGGCACCGGGCGCGAATCACGCCAAGCGAACGGCGGGAAGCGTTTCCTTTCGCGTTGGCTGTCTTCCTGATCCTCTTTCCACTGAACTCGCATTTCGCGGTATACGGAACCTACACCTCGTCCCTCGTTTGGTTCCTGGTGGGTCTATGGGGCGCTTCCCTGCGACACGATTCCGGTGCACAGGGGCGGCTCAAATCATCGACCGCAGAATCGCAGCCGTGATGCAGGCAACGGTCAACAGGAAAAACAGGCGAATGACGTTCTTCATGACGGGCTACGAGGCCTCCGCTCAATCGTAAAAAGGGGGTTCACCGGGCGGTCGGGTCTTGAAACGCCGGTGAATCCACCAGTATTGCTCGGGAATCCGGCGAACATGGTCCTCCATGAGGGCGTTGATGCGCGTCAGATCGGCCACCAGATCGCCGCTCGGAAAATCCTCCAGCGCCGGGTGCAGCTGCACCGTGTATTCGCGGGCCCTGGCGTCGTAATGCGGAAACATCGGCACTACCAGGCACCCGGTCAGCTGGACCAATCGCTCGGTTGCCGTCAGCGTCGCCGTCTGAATTCCGAAAAACGGCGCAAACACACTCCTTTCCGGACCAAAGTCCTGATCCGGAGCATACCAAAGTATCCCCCCGGCCTTCAGAAAACGGACTGCTGAACGCAAATCGTTCTTGGGAATCAGGCGCTCCGTCCAGCGTGAACGCGAGCGCTTCTGGTACCACTCCAATACCGGGCTCCGCAGCGGCCGATATACACCGGCAGCCTTTTCAAACTCCAACCCCGTCCGGTGTGCCGCCAGGTCCAGGCAGGTAAAGTGCGCGGTGAGCAAGAGCACTCCGCGGCCCTCCTCCAATGCTTCCCGGGCGTGGTCAAGCCCCTCGACCCGTCCAACCCGGCGCAGAAATCGCTCGGAGGCCGATGCTGACCAGGCCACTTCGAACAGCATCAACGCCAGCGAGCGAAAACACGCCCTGATGAGCTCCCTGCGCCGCGCGGACTCCAGCTCCGGGAAGCAGCGCTCGAGATTGCGTTCGGCGATAAGGCGGCGCCCCCGCATCGCGTGGGCCATCAACCAGCCCAGTGGCCGTGACAAGCCCACTGCGATTCGCTGTGGTGTCTTACCCAGCAGCCATAACAAACCCACAGCCAGCCAACCGGGCCAATAGCGTGGTGTCAGCGGCGGCCGCTGGCTTGCCTTGTCATCCATGCGGCTATTCTCGCCGCAACGGTCCGGAGAACCAAGCGCCGATGCTATACTCGAGCCTTCGATGCGCAGCCTTTATACGCTCCTCATGTACCTGGCGACACCACTGGTGTTGCTTTACCTGTTCTTGCGCGGCCTGCGCAGCACGGACTATTTGAGGCGCTGGCCGGAACGCTTCGCGCGTTTCGATCCCCCGCAGCAGACGGGCGGGATCGTCGTCCACGCCGTTTCCATGGGCGAGGTCAATGCCGCCAGTATGCTGGTGCAGGAGTTGGCCCGACGGTTTCCCGAAGATTCGCTGTACCTCACGACGCTAACGCCGACCGGCTCGGCCCGGGTCCGCGAACTTTTTGGCGACACGGTTTTTCACGTCTATGCCCCGCTTGACATGCCGGGAGCGGTGCGCGGGTTCCTGGACCGCGTCAGACCGCGCATGCTGATCATCATGGAAACCGAGATCTGGCCAAACCTGTACCACGAGGCCGCCGCCCGCAGCATCCCCATCCTCATCGCGAATGCGCGGATCTCCGAGCGTTCCATCGGTGGCTACCGCCGGTTCCGACGCCTGACCGGCAGCGCGCTGCGCAAAGTCACCCGAATCGGTGCGCAGAGCCCGGTTGACCGCGAGCGCCTGCTGGAGATCGGCGCCAGGGATTCTCAGATAGTGGTTACCGGCAACATGAAATTCGATGTCCACATTCCGCCCAGCCTCATCGAACAAGGGGAAGCCATCCGGGCGGCGTGGGGCACGCAACGCCGCGTGCTGGTGGCGGGCAGTACCCACGAAGGTGACGAGCAAGCACTGCTGGCCGCCTTCACCCGGCTGCTGCCGGGCTTTCCCGACACCTTGCTGGTGCTGGTGCCGCGCCATCCGGAGCGTTTCGCGCGGACGGCCCAGCTCGCCCGTCAGGCCGGCCTGGCGGTAGCACTCCGTAGTGCGGGCATGACCTGCCCGGCCGGAACGCAATGTTTCGTGGTGGACAGCATGGGCGAATTGCTGCGCTTTTACGCCGCCTGCGATATCGCTTTCGTGGGCGGCAGCCTGGAAGCCATCGGCGGTCACAACGTGCTGGAGCCGGCCGCGCTGGCCAAGCCCGTGGTGATCGGGCCCCATACGGCGAACTTCGCTGAAATCACCAACCAGTTGCTGGGTTGTGGCGCAGCCATGCGAGTCGCCGACGACGCGGAGCTCGAAGCGGCACTGCGTCGGCTGCTCAGTGAACCCGAAGAGCGTGACTGGATGGGCCGGGCGGGCTTCGAACTGGTCCGGGGCGGCCAGGGAGCGGTCGCTCGGACCCTCGAAATAATCGAGGAAGTTCTTACTCCAGCAACTGGTTGACGACGCCCAGGTCTTCCGCGCCCAGCAGTCCGGCCACGCTTTTCAGTCGCAAATGGCGGATGATGTAGGCATGCCGGGCGACCGAGTTGTCGCGCTGCGCCTGGTACTTCCGCTGTTCGGCGATCAGAACATCGACGATGGTCCGGGTACCAACTTCGAATCCGGCCTGGGTGGCTTCGAGCGCGCTCTCCGCTGAGATCCTGGCCTGTTCGAACGCCTCGACCTCCTGGATTCCAGCGATGACAGCACGAAAAGCCGTCTGGGTTTGGCGAACAACACCGCGCTGAACGTCATCGAGATCCTGCCCGGTTGCGTCCATCAGGTAACCGGCCTGCCGAGTCTGCGCGCTGACACGCCCGCCCTGGTAAAGCGGGATGTCCAGTACCAAGCCAATCTGTGTGTCGTTGTTCTCCAACTTGGCGATCGTCGGAGGACTTTCCAGGTTGAAGCGGAAATTCCGTTCGTTATCGATGAACCGGTTGTAGCTGGCCACCAGGTCCAGTGTCGGAAAATGCCCAGATCGCGCCAGACGGACATTGGCTTCGGCCACCTCGAATGCTGCCCGGCTGGAGAGCACCGCGGGATTGCTCTGCAAGGCTATTTCGACCCACTGTTCGGCGCTGACCGGGTCGGGCTCGACCAGCGGCAGGACTTCCTGCAGCGCGTCGTACTGTTCAAAGTATTGCCCGGTCAACTCGCGAAGCGCCTCTTTTGCGTCCGCCAGGTCATTCCGGGCCACGATCGCGCGGGCCCGTGCATTGTCGTAGGTTGCGCGTGCTTCATGCACATCGGTTACGGCGGTGAGGCCGACCTCGAAGCGCTGTTCCGCCTGCTCGTACTGACGCTGGAACGCTTTCTCTTCTGCTTCCGCGAAAGTCACGCCGTCGGTCAGGGTGAGCACCAGGAAATAGCGTTCAGCCACGCGCAGCAAAAAATCCTGGTAGGCGATCTCGTAGATGGCTTCAGCTTGGCTGATCTGCCCCCGCGCCACGTCCAGCGCCTCGTAGTTGCCTTGCCGATACAGGCTTTGGCGGAGATCCGCGCGGTAGTTTGTGGTGTCGATGTCGCTCTCGGAAGAGACTTTGAAGTCGCCTGCGATTTCGTCATTGCCGGTAATGTCGGTTTCGGTATTGCCACGGGTCCAGTTGCCGCTCGCCCCGATTTGCGGCAACAGATTGGCCCGCGCTATCGACTTGTTTTCACGCGTGGCCTCAAGGCGCGATGCCGCCGCCTGCAAGCGCGGATCGTTTTTCAATGCGAGGTCGTGCACGCCGACGAGGTCTATGGCCCACGCCGGCGTGCAGAGCAGCAATCCCGCGAGCGCCAGGCAGATCGGCTTCATTCTGATCAACATAGTTGACTCCCAAAGGGTTAAAACTCGAACTTCGGAGCCTGGTTCGCATGCACCAGTCTCGGCAGGTCGGTTTCGAACAGGCTTTCCTGAGACCACTCGGTGACATCCAGCCGCTTCAGCACGCGCGCCTCCATGGCCGGCGAGTCGCCGGTCACGACGAACAGGCGTCCCCCGGGTTGACCCAACCCAGAAACTGCTCCGGCACCTGCGGCACCGAACCGGTGACCACCACCACGTCGTGGGCCTGCTCGGGCTGCCACCCGCCCATCACATCGCCGATGAACAACTCGACATTCCCGACACCCTTGTCGTTCAGCTTGAGCGCCGCGGCCTCGTGCAATTCCGGGAAAATCTCGACGCTCACGACTTGCCTCGCCAGGCCGGCCAGGCAGGCCGTGACGAAGCCGCTGCCGGTCCCGATTTCCAGTACCGTCTCGTCCGCAGCGAGCTCGAGGGCCTGCAACAGGCGGGCCTCGATCTTCGGGCGCATCATGACCTGGTCGCAATCCAGCGGTATGGCAAGGTCCGCAAAAGCGAGTTTGCGGTAACGTACCGGCACAAAATCCTCGCGGTGGATGCTTTCCAGCAGCGACAGCACCCGGCTGTCGAGCACTTCCCAGGGCCGAATCTGCTGCTCGACCATGTTGAACCGCGCTTGTTCAAAGTTCATTTCGGTTTCCTGATTCCGCTTCCCGGGACGCCCCGGTACAAACGCCCAAGGGTAAGTCTTCCTGCCTTACGCATCAAGCGAAAGAGTGCGTGTTAATGACCTCGGAATTAAGTGCCATTAGTCACAGCGTCGTCCAACCCCTGCGGTCACATGACGCCACGCGGCGAGCGACTTGGCGGAGCTTGCGCCCGGCAGCCCCCCACGCTATGTTCAGGGCCGTTTGCGCCGCAATGCACGGCTGGACAGCCCGTTATTGATGGCACTTCTCGAGCAGAGGCAAAGCGTTTGGGTAAACTCCTGCAAGCAAACCGTGGAAAATCCGGTCATGAGCAATGAATCCGCTCGCCAGCTGAAGTTCGACCAGCTGGCCACGGCCTATGGCACAGACCTGTATCGCTTTGCCATGTGGCTCTGCGGCAACGACGCGCTGGCCAAGGACCTGGTGCAGGAGACCTATCTGCGGGCCTGGAAAGCGCTGGATAAGTTGAAAGACGACGCGGCGGCCAAGGGTTGGCTGCTGACGATTTTGCGCCGCGAGTATGCCCGCACCTTCGAACGCAAGGTGCCCAAATTCACGGACGTCGACCTGGTCGTCGTCCCCGAGGACAGCGAACTCGAGCCGGATGACCGGGCGGAGATCGATATGATGCGACGCAACATAATGGAATTGGATGCAAAGTACCGGGAACCGCTGCTGATGCAGGTCGTCATGGGCTGCAGCTGTGAAGAGATTTCGGCGGAACTGGGAGTGAGCAAGAGTGCTGTGATGACCCAGTTGTTCCGGGCCCGCGAACAACTGAAGTCACGATTGCGAAGGGATGGGGTCACCGGGAATATCCATGGACTTTTCTGAATTCAGGCGCCTGCTGGGCGCAGATCCCCGGAACCAGGATCCAGCCTTCCGGGAGGCGCGTGCTTCGTCGCCGGAGTTTCGCGACGCCGCCGCTGAAGCCGACCGCTTCGAGGAACAGTTGGAACTCGCGCTCGCGCTGCAGGCGCCGCAGGCTCTGCTCGATCAGCTTCGCAGCATTCCAGACACAGCCGCGGTTCGCGACCGCCAGCTTGCTGGCCACGGAACATGGTGGCGATTTGCGCTGGCGGCCAGCCTGCTGGTTGCGATCGGCGCAGCCGGCGTGACGTGGCGCATGAACAGTGGCTGGAGTTCGGTGCAAGACTACGTCGTGGACCATTACCAACACGATGGGCTCGCAGTATTGGCGATGGCCGATGATCCGCTTGCGGCCGATGTCTCGGGAATGCTGGCGGAATTCGATGCCGCGGCGACACCGGCGCTGGCCGGCATCGTGAGCGTCATCAAGAACTGCCCGACGCCCGACGGCAAGGGCGTACACATGATTCTGAATACGGAACGCGGCCTGGTCACCGTGATCTATATGCCCGAAACAGCAGTCAATGATGGCGAGCAGCTTCTGTTTGACGACAGCGAGGCCGTTCTGGTGCAGTTGCAGCACGGTTCGGCGGTGATCATCGGCTCGCGCCTCCAGCAGGTTTCCGAACTTCACTCACTGGTGCAGGCATCCATACTGACGACCGACGGTAACACCTGAAACCGCCAGCAGGGTTGACCAGCGACATGGTGTGGGCGACCCTCAATCTGTTATCTTGAAAGCATGATCAGCTCAAATTTCAAGTCGGCGCGGACGCTTTGGATCGCGGTACCTTCGACCTTGCTGCTGTTGTGCCTGGCGGCCATGTTCTATCTCAACCACGAACCGCCGCCCTTCAACCCCATCAGCCGCGCCACGATTCATGCGCAGGCGCACGGCCACCAGGTCGTCACCGGCTACACCACGACCGCCACCCTGGTCGAGGTGATGAACGTAATGCTCAGCAAGCGCGGCGGATACATGTCCAACGACATCCTTCCGCCCTGGGTTTTTCTGGACAATATTCCCAACTGGGAGTTTGGTGCGCTGACTCAGGTCCGCGACCTGGCAAGGGCCATGCGCAACGACTTCAGTCGTTCCCAGACCCAGTCGACCGAGGACGGGGACCTGGCCGAGGCCGACCCGCTGTTCCATTACGACAGTGGCCGCTGGATACCACCCGACACCGAGGGGCGCTATCGCAAGGGTGCAGACGCGCTGGAGCGCTACCTGACCCGCCTGTCTTCCCCGACGGACCCGGACGCCCAGTTTTTTGCCCGTGCCGACAACCTGACCGACTGGCTGGCAATCGTGGAAAAACGCCTTGGTTCGCTGTCGCAACGCCTGTCGGCCAGTGTCGGCCAGATCCGGCTGAACACCGACCTCTCCGGCGACGCCCAGGCGCGCCAATCAACCGAAAGCCCCAACGTCGTCTCGGTAAAGACACCGTGGACCGAGATAGACGACGTGTTTTACGAGGCCCGCGGCACCGCCTGGGCCCTGGTGCACTTTCTCCACGCCATGGAGGTAGATTTCGACGACGTATTGCGCAAGAAGAATGCCCTGGTTAGTTTTCGCCAGATCATCCGGGAGCTCGAATCAACGCAGGAGCCATTGCGCAGCCCGATGGTCCTGAATGGCAGCCAATTCGGTTTGTTCGCGAATCATTCGCTGATCATGGCCAACTACATTTCCCGCGCCAACGCGGCGATCATCGACTTGCGCAAACTGTTGCAGGAAGGTTAGCGCATGTCCCGACTGGCTGCCGCGATTCTTATCCTGGCTATGCTCTGCGGCTGCGCCACGGACAGCATCGAGAATCGTCGCTTCGGCCAGCAGGTCGTCTGCCACCATGGCGCCGAAACGCTGACCGTGTCGAACGCCGACAGCTTCGTGCACCTGGACCATGGTGACGCCGTCGGCCCTTGCCCCGGTTCCTGAGCCGAGTCCTTGGCGGCGATATGTCCCGCTTGATCATTAACCAGAACCCCCTGCCCTATGCAAGCCTGCTGGAGGCCAGGGACACAGGACTGGTTGACCTCGCCGTCATTCACTGTACCGAACTCCCGGATCTGGCAATGGCCCGTGAGTTCGGCGAAAGAGTTCATTACCATGCCAGCTCAACCGGCAATTCAGGACACTACTATATAGAACGTTCCGGCCGGGTTGAGCAATGGGTACCGTTGGATCGTGTCGCGCATCATGTCCGTGGCTATAATGAACGAAGCGTGGGTATCGAGTTGATCAACCTGGGACGCTATCCTGACTGGTTTGACTCGCGCAAACAGTCGCCGTGCGAGCTTTATACCCCGGTCCAAATGGAAATCCTGGCAGACTTGTTGCGCTGCTTACAGAAGAAGTTGCCGGCGCTACGCTGGATAGCAGGGCATGAAGCGCTCGATACCGGCCAAATAGCTGCCTCGGATGATGCGAACAAGGCTGTTTTTCGTAAGCGCGATCCCGGTCCGCTTTTTCCATGGACTGACTTGCTTGCAAACATAGAGCTGCAACGGTTCGATCCCGCAGGCGACTTGAATACCAGTTGTCGTTAGTACTATCTTCCGGCCCTGTGGAGGCTCGCTTATCTCGCACCCACATTGATGGAAATCACCTTTCCCTGGTACACGACAACGATGCGTTCCAGGCTACGAGTGCCTTTCTTGTAGTACCAGCGCTCAACCGAAACGACTTGCCGGGCGCCATTGATGCGAACAGATTCCTGCCCCCGCTCTCTGTGCCTGGGCTCTCCGCACAAGCGCAGGACGGTAGCGGAGGAATCACCGCTTTGGATGAGTTTGCGACCGCAACGGTAGCTGTCTGCAGCCGCCTCGGGGCTTGGCCACAGCAGTATCGCGGCCAGCAAAGCAGGGCTTGAAGCAGGTCTTGCCATGGACCGAGCTTCTCGCGAGCGCGACGCTGGGGCCATGGCAATAGACCGGTTTTCAGGTAAGAGTTTTTCCCGCTGCATCCGATACAGGCGTGAAACGGTAACCCAAACCGTACACGGACTCGATGGCCTGCAATTCAGGCGCAACGGCGTTCAGTTTTTTCCGCAAGTTCTTGACGTGAGTATCCACGGCGCGGTCGCTGACCACCCGGTAATCCGAATACATATGGTCGAGCAATTGCTCTCGCGAGAGGACCCGGCCAGGCTGCGACTGCAGAGCCGCCAGCAGCGCGAACTCGACCGGGGTCAGGTCGAGCGGCTGCCCGTTGAGCGAGGCGACGAATCGTTCGCGATCCATGGAGAGACCGCTCTGTGGCGGACTTGTTTCCCGGTTGGAAGTTCTGCGTAGTACGGCCTTAACTCTGGCGACGACTTCGCGCGGGGAAAACGGCTTACAGATGTAGTCATCTGCACCCAGTTCCAGCCCCAGCAAGCGATCGATTTCTTCGGTCCGGGCTGTGACCATGATGATCGGCACATCACTCTCGGCACGCAGCCGCTTGCACACTTCGATTCCATCCAGCCCCGGCAGCATCAGGTCCAGCAATACCAGGGCGGGCGGATCTGCACGAAACCGATTCAGCACCTCGTCTCCACGATGAATGATGCGACAGCGGAAGCCGGCATGCGTACGCAGATAGTCCTCCAGCAGGCTGGCGATCTTGGGTTCGTCCTCGACGATCATGATGCACTTTTGCTGTTGTTCCATGACCTTGCGGTTCAGTTCGGCAGTTCGACGGTTATTGCCAGGCCGCCGGAGCGACCCGGTTCGGCCCAAATGGATCCTCCATGGGCCTCGGCGATATTGCGGCAAATCGACAATCCCAGGCCGCTGCCGCCGCCGGTACGGGAGCGTCCTTGCTCCGCGCGATAAAATCGGTCGAACAGTCGTTCCAACTGCCCGTCCGGCACGCCGGGCCCGCTGTCTTCCACGGTCAGCTGTACGCCGCGGGGCCTTGCTTTGATGCGTATGCTGACCCAACCACCGCTTTCGACATAACGCAGATTGTTTTCCAGCAGGTTGTGCAGCAACTGCCGCAGCCGTTGCGCGTCGCCGGGAATCTCCGCAGCCTTCGGGAGGTCGAGTTCGAGCGCAATCCCTCGGCCAGCGAGCCGCTCGCCGAAGGGCTCGGTGGCTGCCTGCACCAGCGCGGCGAGGTCGATGCGTTCTCGCCGCAAGTTCAAGGCGCCGGCATCGGACAGCGCCAGGGTTTGCAGATCATCCACCAGCGCGGCCAACTGGTCGATTTCTTCACCGAGCGATGCCAGGCTGCGGCTGTCCGCTTGGCGCACGCCATCGGCCAGCGCTTCTATCTCGCCCTTGAGGATCGCCACCGGGGTGCGCAATTCGTGCGCGATATCGGCCATCCAGCGTTGGCGGATTGAGCGATTCTTCTCCAGCGTGGCCGCCAGGCTGTTGACAGCCTCCGAAAGCCGGCCGATCTCGTCCCGGCCCGCCCCGGTAGCGCGCTTGTCGTAATGCCCGTGGGCCAGTTCGGTAACCGTGCCCATCAACTCACGCACCGGACGGCTGAGCTGCCTGGCCAGCAGGAACCCGAGCAGGGCTGCCAAGCCGAGTGCAATCAGGAATGCGGCGCTCAGCACGCGAACCTGGTTGAGCAGGAAGCGTTCTGCCTCCGGCGGCAGAATCTTGCCCATCGGCGCAAAGCCGATCCAGCCCACCGATGCTTCGCCGACGCGGATTTCCTGCAGCGTCAAGTCAGCCAGATCCTCCACGGGCGCCCCTGCCAGGAATACGCGATCTGCGTCCAACAGGAACAGCCGGTCCCTCAGTTGCAGACGGTCCAGTGAGCGCAACCAGCGCAAGGGGTGATCCGGCGGCGGCCCGCCCACAGCGCCGGGGCCGCGCTCCGCAGCCGGTCGGCCCATGCGCGGTGGACCGCGGCCCCGTTCGTCTCCGCCGGGAAGTAATTTGCGGGTCTGGCGGAGGATGCTGTACCAGTTTTCGGGCTGGTCGCGCAGGAATTCCCAGCCCCCGCGGGCCTCGTAGAGGTCCGCCAGCGCCGGCGCGGTGATATCGAGGACGGCCACCTCCTGCCTTTCCAGGAAGTCGATGAATCCCCTGTTCAGGCTGGCCCGGGTAATCGCCATGACCACCAGCAAAGCCAGCAGGACGGTGATGACCTGGGCAAGCAGGATCTTGGCGAACAGCGTTCTCATGGGCCCATCCTGCACCGTCGCGGCGGCGGGGTTCAAGTGAACCGGGAAAACTTCTTTTTTTCTCCACATTTGGTCCGCAATCGGCCGCCATCATGGCAACCATGGAGGGTGCAGCGGCCATGGAATGCGAAAAGAAAATGAAAAAAGAAGATATCGATAAAATGGCAAAATACAACGATGAGATGAAAAGAGCTCTGGACAACGGTAATTTTGACCTTTTTTACGAGAAAAACCTCTCTTTCCATAACACTTTTATTAACTTGACGAAGAATGAAACGTTAATCAAGATTGTAAACAACCTCAAAAAGAGACTCTATGATTTCCCCCGCCCTGAGAAATGGATCAAGGAGTGGGAAGAGGCATCAACAAAGGAACATGATCAATTAG
>Ga0209536_100013752_pt1 | contig 11655 bp, 10 predicted proteins | sample DeeMarSeWOR28_12_FD_187461 | JGI IMG/M metagenome (GOLD analysis project Ga0209536, IMG submission 187461) | Marine sediment microbial communities from White Oak River estuary, North Carolina - WOR-2-8_12 (SPAdes) (version 2) | ecosystem: Environmental > Aquatic > Marine > Intertidal zone >... | reverse complement strand
CCCTGCGGCTTTCCACTGTCGTCCTGGTTGGCTTCTCTATGGGTAGCGCCATTGCGCTTTCACTGGCTTTGCAATACCCAAAACGAGTGCTTGGGCTGGGACTGATTGGGAGCGGTGCGAAGATGCGTGTGTCTACTGGTACACTCGAGTTGGCATCCAATCCTTCCACGTTTCAGTCAACCGTTGAAACGGTGGTTGAAAATTCGTATAGTTCTGGTATTGACCCACGTATAAAGGAGTTGGCTGTTCAGCAAATGGCAGAGACGCGTCAGGCGGTTCTATATGGCGATTTTCTGGCCTGTGATGAATTTGACGTGATGGAGCGCGTTAACAAGATCCATGTTCCCACACTTATCATTTCTGGCAGCGCAGACCGCATGACGCCGCCCAACCGTTCGGAATTTCTACGCGACCAAATCGAAGGGGCGCAATTACATATTGTGGAGGGGGCCGGTCACATGGTCATGATTGAACGGCCGGATGAAGTGGCTGGCCTACTGAATGAGTTTTTAGATCAAATCCAGTATTAGTTTCCCAGTAATTCAATCAAGATAGGAATAGCATTGCGTACCGCCTGGCCACGATGGCTCAGGCGATTTTTTTCGTCCATTTCCAATTCGGCCATCGTTTTAGTTGAACCTTTTACCAGAAAAATTGGATCGTAGCCAAAGCCGCCCGTTCCGCGTTCCTCGGAGATGATCTTACCGGCACATATCCCCTCAGCGAGTTTCACGCTTCTTCCTGGGCTGACAATTGCTACCGTCGCCCGAAACCTGGCCACCCATGGACGGGGTCTGCCGCTAAGTGCTTGAAGCAAATAAGCGCGTCTGTTTTCATCTGTGTACGGTTCAATCCCAAAGCGGTTTGAATGCAAACCGGGTTTGGCATCCAATGCGTCCACTTCTAGGCCAGAATCGTCAGCCAGGGCGGTCAGCCCGCTGGCCTGGGAGAAGGCTATGGCCTTTTTGGTAGCATTTTCAGCATAGGTCTGGCCGTCTTCCTCCACTTCGAGTTCCAGGCCAAGGTCGGCGGGAGTTACCAATTCAACCTCCAATTCTTGCAGGATGGCCTGGATTTCTTTGATTTTGCCTTTGTTGTTGGTGGCGATTAAAAGCTTTGGTTTTCGTGTCATTCGTTTTGCTTCCTTGTTCTTGCTGGGGTTCATCCCCAGCGAGAATAATTACAACGCTAAAATGTCACTTTACCTTTTTCAATGCCCAGTCTGCATGTTCTCGCACCAATGGTTCAATATCTTCCTTGGCAGTTTCGAGCGCGGGAATTGCCCCTTTGTCCCCCAAATTTCCCGCAGCAACAGCGACATTGCGTAGATAGCCGCGGCGCTTGGCGCGTTTGACGGGGCTGTTCTTGAATTTGCGGTTGAAGGCTTGAGGAGTTAGTTCCAATTCACGGATTAGATTTGAGCGGGGGACATCATTCCGAGGGGAGAAGGCTTCATCCACCATCTCCGTGGCGAAGCGATTCCAGGGGCAGACCATTTGGCAAACGTCACAGCCGAAGACCCAATCTCCCAGCAGCGGGCGCAGTTCTTCCGGAATGTCTTCTTTCAATTCGATGGTGAGATAGGAGATGCAGCGCCGCGCGTCGAGGGTGCGGTTAGGCAGGATGCATTCGGTGGGGCAGGCGTCGATGCAGCGCGTACACGTGCCGCAGTGGTCGGTGGTGAAGGGGGCATCAGGTTCCAGTTCGAGGCCTAGCAGGACTTCAGCCAGCAGGAAATAGGAGCCGTGTTTGGGATTGATCAGACAGGTGTTTTTGCCGATCCAGCCCAGCCCGGCACGCTGCGCCAGGTCACGTTCGAGGATGGGGCCGGTGTCAGTGTAGTAGCGATTGGGCACAGGATGGCCGACCTGCTCTTCAATGAAGGCGACCAATTGCTGTAATTTGACAGGAAAAACGTTGTGGTAGTCGTCACCCCAGGCGTAGGCGGCTACGCGTCCGGTTGGAGCGGGCTTCTCGGAGGCCTCAGCAGACTTTGGATCCGCGTAGGGTGCGGCCAGCACGAGGATGGATTTGCATTCGGGCAGAATCAGGCATGGGTCGGCGCGGCGCGTGCGGGCACGTTCATCCGCAAGATAGTGCATGTTCCCGTGCCTTTCTGCGTCTAGCCAGCGTTCATAAGCGGGTAGGTGAGGGGGTGGCTCAGGCGTAGTAATGCCGGCCAGGGAAAACCCCAGCCGGCGTGCCTGGTTTTTGATAGCTTGCCTGAGAGACACTATACTTAGCGTACAACGATGGTGACGTAGAAAAATTCGCCAAACGCGCTACTTGAGGCATTTTGCATGCGCCAGTAGCTACGGTGTTCTCCCACACCTGCTGGCGCTTTGAAGCGCACCGAGACCTCGACTTCTTCCCCGGGCGCAACGGCGGTGGTCAGCGGTTCCGCTACGCCATCCAGCTTTTCATCGTAGCCGTGGATGAGAGTATAGCCGGTGCCCCAAGTGCAGGAACCGGTATTTTTAATTTTCCAGGTTTTGACAAAATCCTGTCCCGGCGTCATTTCGGTGCCGTCTGGTACGGTCACGTCGGCAACCCATTTGGCATCATCGCAAGTGATGTCAGTGGGCGTGGCTTCGAAGGGATTGTTTGTCGGTACCACTGTGTCGGTTGGCTGCGTGGTCGCTGCGGGTGTGGCTGATACGGATTCGGTGGCTGTAGCTGCTGAGGTGGGAGGTACAGCACGCGCCGTTTGTGTGAATTCGGCGATAACGGTTTCGGCAGCATAGGTGTGGATGGCGTTAACGTCGATAGTTGGTTCTACGGGCACTGATGGGCCGCAGGCATAGAGAAGACTCACTAGAACAAGCAGTGTAATGACTCTTTTGATCATAGGGTCTCCATACAGGTTATGCAACTGGTCGATAGTTATTCAATTTTGATAAGGAGACACAAGAATGTGCCAAAAAATTGTCCACTATCTCCTTGCATTTTCCAGCAGCCACCCCATTCGCCTCCTTTGGTAGGTGTTCTCATCTCGATGCCAATTTCGACAATTTCACCCGGCTCAACAAATTCCTTTTTTTCATCAATCTTCCAAGTTCCTTTTGCTTCTCCGGTTACAGGTATCAGAGCAAATCCATCGTCCCAGGTGCAGGTGCCGGTATTCTGGATGCTCCACACCTTTTTGATCATGATGTCGTCTTCGACAACCGTGCCGTCGGCGTAGTTGATGTCGGCGACAAAGGCCGAATCCAAACAGACCGGGCCAGTTTGTGTCGCCAGGGCCCCTATCGGTGTAGAAGACGCTAAAGCGATTACGGGCGATTGTGTCCCAATCCCAAGGGTTGCCAGCGGCGTTGTCGCCGGAGCAGCCGGGGAACCTGCGCCCGGATTTTCGATTGCAAAGGTGGCTGCAGGCGTATTGGTTGGGATTTGTGTGGCTGTGGGGGCAGCCAGGGCAGTTTGGGTAAGCTCCAGGGAGAATTCTGCCACCACTGTTTCCGCCGCTGCTGTAAAGATAGCGCCAACATCTGGTGTTGGTTCTGGTTCCTGCCCGAAAGTGCAGGCCGACAAGAAGAATGAAAGTACCAGCAAGCTGGTCAGCCAAAAGTTTTTTGTGTATCGCATTCGATACCTCCATGACATATTGTTACTTGATTGTAGAGAGATTTCTCTCCGTTTTTCATTATAACGCACCTTGCTATTTGAACAATAAGTCTGGCTGCTACCCCAAAAGTAGGGTAACAGCCAGACTATCAGCGTTTGGGCAGTTTCCGTTTCTTTATGGTACGGTTGTGGAAGTCGCCGTTTCCGTTGGAGTTTCAGTTGCGGTTGATGTCGAAGTGGCGGTGGATGTGGCCGTTGCAGTCTCTGTCGCCGTCGCTGTTGGGCTAGCTGTTGCAGTTAGGGTGGGCGGAGGCGTTCCCTGGCGCACGATGCGCGGAGCCAGCCATAAAGCCTGGTCTTTGCCTTTGGTGCCATTTGCGGATACGGTCAGGTAGAACTTGACGTTATTCCCAGCCAAAGAACTCAAATCAAGGTCAACCGAATAGTACTTGCCTTCGTAAACTTCATGCCATTCCTTCCAGGTCTTTATCTTCCCATTGCCAATCTGGTATTCAAATCGGAAGAGCACGTCACAGGTATTGGCATTATATTGGCAGTTGATGTCCGCCAAAAAATGATCACCTTGTTGTACACTGAAAGCTGGATATTTGCCCTGAATGTACCCGTTTTTGGTGTGTTTGGGGGCAGTCAATAGCCCGGGTTGGTTTTCTTTTGACCCGTTTTCCATGTGCGGTTCAGACAATATCAGTACATACCCATCATCATCACCATCTGGGCCTGGACAGGGCAAAAAGCCGGAGTTACTTTCCCACTCCGCAGTGCAAGCCCTGGCGACAAAATCGTAGGCTACGTACTCAGGCCCGCTGACGTTTATATCCACCCAGAAGGCAGTATCAGCCTGCGTGCCGAGTCCAAATACAACACCGGCTGCGTTGCGCAGTTTCCAGTAATTGCGGTAGTGACCTTTTTGCGTTGGCGCAGTCAAGTTTACGGATAAATCGACAGTGTCACCCGGGTTTACATTCTCGGGTAAACTCACCAAAGCAGGAGCGCTCATCCCATCACCGTTGATGAAAACCAGCGCATAGGATGGAGTCCATTTACAGGTACCGATATTTTGTAATCGCCATGTTTTGGTGAATGATTTTCCAGAGCTGAGAATAGAGCCATCTGCGATCGTTACATCTTTGATGAAAGCCGCAGCGTCACAACGCTTGACTGGCACGGGCGAGAGATACACGTAAGATGTAGAAGTTGCGAAGGCTAAGGTAGGAGTTGCGGTTGAGAATGGGGTTGATGTGGCAACAGTTCTGCTTGGAGTGGCGTTGGTTTGATCGCTCATCGCTTCCAGCGTCTGTGCGGCGGCCGTGTAGAGCGGATTCAGGGTTGCGCCTGCATCTGGTGTAGCGCTCACGCCCAGGTTACAGGCTGAAAGCAGGATCGTCAGGATAGCGATCCATAGAAATGTTTTGAGACGCTTCTTCATTGGAACCTCCAATCCTTGTTCAAGAGAATGATACGACATCATTCTTTATAGACGTAATTGGAGTTGCTGAAGTTCCATAGAAAAAGCCGAGATTTTTACCTCGGCTGATTCTATTGCTTCTTGTATAAATCGCTAAACTTCCAAATCATTTTTTAGATAAAAAATGAACTGTTAGGTTTAGATAATTACACAATACTCTGTAATCTTGTCGCACGTTCTTCTATCAACTTCCGCAAGTAAATTGCCAGGTTGCTCGTGGATACTCTTGATAATTGGGTTCATGGATCACAATTTGCATCCATTTTGTGCCGGGTGAGTCGGCTATATAGAATTTCCATTCACGGGATACGGTGATAGAGTCTGCCTTGGTGAATTTTAGCACCCGATCATTTCCTTTACCACTATTATTCCCGTCACTTTGCAGCCATTGATATCTGACCGTTGTAGGCCCATTGGTTGTAATGGTTGCATAGACGGTATACCATTGGTTTGTATGGCAACCTGCCGCTGGCTCGCGGACGATATCGTAGGTTACATTTGTGACGCCGTATTCGGGGTTCGAGGCATCGTTTACGTTCACTTGCACATAAAAGGGTTCATCGTATTGACCAACACCGAATTGTCCGCCCCATTCCGACTGGAGCTTCCAATAGCTTGAAGCATTCCCGTTTGTAGATGGTGCCTTCAGGAAAAGGGTGATATCCGCAGCGTCTCCAGGGCTGACAATTTCTGGGAACTGGTATTCAACCAGACCCCCCATCAAATCTCCGCTCCAGTACACGATTTTATAGGCTGAGTTCCAGGTGCAAGAACCATTGTTTTTCAGGCGCCATGTTTTGTAGAATGTCTCACCGGGCTGCATGACCGTACCGTCTGGGATGGTTTCGCTGATCAGGTTGGCGACCAGACAATCGGGTTCAGAACCGATCGGTGGAGGGGCGGTCGGAGGCGAGAATGTAGGCGCTGCCTGCCCGGTAGCTGTCGCTTCAGGGGCGGACGTTGGACCTGATTCCGTTGGAATTGGTGTAGCCGTGGCCTGTGCCTCTTGCGTCTCCTGCGCCGAGACCGTCATAGCAACGGCTGTCGCAATCCTGTCGGATTCTGCATCCGCACCGCCGCAGGAGGTCAAAAGCAGAGTAAAGAGCAAGAGAATGGATAGAAAGTTAGCCTTTCGATTTCTTATCATTCTGTGTCCTTTCGGCAAATAAAGAGATTTGCCAGCGAAATATTATACTGCCTGCACATTAAAATAAACTCATGAAAAGCGCCCGGTGTTGCCGGGCGCTAGTGGTTAATTCGGCGGTATTTTAGGGATCACAAGTTACTGTGAAATTGGCATTCGAGAAAGCCTGGTGGTTAGGATTGTTAATATAGACTCTTTCCCAGCCTGTGGCGTTATCACCCGGGTTGAACCAACGTGACCATGTTGTTGTCACTGTTTTTGTCCCAGCAGATGCGAAAGTTAGAGATTGTTCCGGGGCATTTGCATTGTCGCTTCGTTCCCATTTGTAAGTGACAGTTCCGGCAGCATTTGTGGTAATTTCTGCGCTGAATTGAAACTCGATCTTCTTACCACCTACATCAGTACAAGGCCCCGAATAGTTCGCTGGATTTACAGTGGTAGTTACACCAGTCACAGCAAACGGCCCGCCCCCGCTGACCTTGATAGTGACATAGAATGTAGCGAATGTTACCCCAGCAGCATTGCGCAGTTTCCAATAGCCTGTATAGTCGCCGGGTGTAGCAGGCGCTTTCAGGTTGACAGAAATATCCATCGTTTGACCGGGATTGACGTTGCCTGTCAGGGCTTGCGTGGCGGGCCCGTCCATAGCATCTCCATTGCTGAAAACGACCGCATAGGATGGCGTCCAAGAGCAGGTTCCAGAATTCTTTAAGCGCCAGGTTTTGGTAAAGGTTTCATTGGGATCCAGAACTGTGCCATCCGGGATGGTGACATCGGTCACAAAATCAGCATCGTCACAGTCTGATGTTGCTGTTGCAGCCGGCGCGCCAGTAGTCGGAGATGACACAGCCAATGTGACTGTAGGCGGAGCTGTTGTGCTTGTTGGCACTACCGGAACAGTTGGCGGGCTCTGTATTGCGGCTTGAGTCAGGTTGGCTTCCACGGTTAGTGCCGCGGCAGTCAGCACCGCCACCGCACCCTGCTCTTCGGGTTCCTGTGTGCCACCGGGTAGGTTGCATGCGACCAAAACTAGCGCAAGGAAAAGGCTGAGGGTAACGAGCCGGGGTGATTTAGACATGTGCTCTTATTCTCCTAGTAGCGGCTATAAAAACATTTAAGGTTGGTAGGTAATAGTTAGCTTTGGACCAGTGGCGCTGCAAGTCATATAATCGGCCTGCCCATCGTTATTGCTGGAGCCATTTGGATGCAGACGAATCTGGAAGCGGCTCTTGCCTTCTGTCACACGAGTCTGTACATATGATTTGACATCAATTGAACCGCCGGGCAGGGAATTCAACAATTGGATGCCTGTTCCGGAGATGTTGTAATCTGATTGATCCAGTGGCAGTGCATATTGCACCTCGCCAACCCAGATGCCGGAGAGCCCGCCGAAAGGATCTTGCATTTGGGTGCAATTGCTCAAATCCAACGTTGCGGCTGTGACCGTTTTCCCGCTAATGGAGGATATGTCAAAGCTCATGAAGCCGCGAGCCAGATAATTGCTGCCAGTGTCGCCTGCCAGAATGGTGCCATTGACAATTGCCTGCCCTGCAGCTGGCTCGTAAACGGTTCCGCCTTCTGTACCTCCCGTTGCGTTCAGTGTGATGCTGGTCGGGCCAGCAGTTGCCGTAGGCGTTTTCACTTTGATATCTACGTAGAATTGAGTGAAATGCACACTGGCGGCATTGCGCAGCTTCCAGTAGCCTTTATAGTTACCATCTGTTGCTGGCGCAGTGAGATCGACGGAAATATCCACTGTCTGACCAGGGTTGACATTTCCAGTCAGGGCCTGAGTGGCCGGGCCGCTCATAGAATCTCCGCTACTGAATACGATCGCATACGATGGCGTCCAGGTACAGGTGCCAACGTTTTTGAAGCGCCAGGTTTTGGTAAAGGTTTCATTCGGTTTGAGCGTTGTGCCATCAGGGATGGTTACATCGTCAATGAATTGCGCAACATCACAAGTTTGGGTGGGGGGGGGATTGGTGGGCGGCGCGCTGGTGGTTGCAACAGCCAGCGTGGATGTGGCAATGCCAGGGGGGCTGGTTGGTGGAATCGTCGGCGGGTTCAATATGGCGGACTGCGTCAGATTGGCTTCTACGGTTTGTGCTGCGGCGGTTAAGACAGCGTCTGCACCTTGTGTTGGAGTTTGAGTGGGGTTTGTGGGGAAATTGCAGGCGGAAATCCCAAACACGAGGGCAAAAAGAATAGAAACGAGCCGGGCGGTTTTAAACATTCTCTCTTCCTCCTTACGATTTCGTAAGAAATTCAATCTTATTGTATCGCAGGCTTATGAAAAAGTCTTGTGTTTTAGCGCTCCCCCAAACTGGTGAATCAAAACAGGAGCCTGAGCTGGCTCCTGTTTTGTGGATTGTTAGGCTTTCTCGTATGGTTGACCATCCGCAGCTGGAGGTATTGCGCGTCCCACAACGCCGGTCAAGATGATCATTGTCACAATATATGGAGCCATGAGTAGAAATTCAGACGGAATGGGTACGCGCAGGATTTGCAATTTTACTTGCAGCGAGTCTGCGAAACCAAAGATCAGGGATGACGTGTACGCGCCGATTGGGTTCCATTTACCAAATATCATGGCTGCAAGTCCAATAAACCCTTTACCTGCTGTCATGATCTCATCGAATCGGCCAACACTACCAATGGTGAAATATGCACCGCCAAGCCCAGCGATCATACCTCCTAAAATGACATTCACATAGCGGACCAGGTAAACATTAACGCCTAAGGTATCAGCTGCTTTTGGATGTTCACCAACTGCGCGGGTTCGCAGTCCCCAGGGTGTGTAGAACAACGTGATGTGTAAAACTATGACCACAAGGATCGCCAGATAGACAATGATGTTGTTCTCAAATAACATCGGGCCAAGTAGGGGGATTTTCGAGAGGATTGGAATAGAGAAGACAGGAAAGACACCCGAGTTGTTCAATAAGTCAGTGTTTCTTTCGAGGAAGCGGGAACCGATGAACGAAGTCAGACCTGCACCAAAGATGTTGATTGCAACACCGCTGACAATTTGGTCAACTTTGAATCGAATGACAAGGAATGCGTGAAAGGCTGCAACCAGTCCACCGACAAGGATTGCGGCAACCAGGCCAACATACAAATTGTTTGAAAGGCTGGCTGTCACAACAGCAACTTGCGCACTGATGAGCATGATGCCTTCTATACCAATGTTAATGACCGCAGCCCGCTCACTGATAACGCCGCACAATGCGGCCAAGGCAATAGGCGTTGCGCGCACAAGCGAACTACTGAGCATCCCGGTGAGATTGAACGATTTATCTTGTGCAGCCCAGGTGAGGAATGCGACAACAAAGGTGACAGCAATGACGCCAATCAAAGTCCCTGTGGATTTGACACCGCGCGCTAGATGGAATGCACCAAAGAAGACGGCGATAATCGCCATTAGATTTATTGTCAATTTCGAAGGGAGAACAAGATCGGGTACAGGTATAGCCTGCGAACCGGCTAAATTGATGCCAAAAGTAGTCTGCAAGCCTGCCTGAGTATTTATTCCGAATAAAAGATAGATCAACAATCCTGTGGTGAGCAGGACGATCCCGAAAATCACACGAGTGCGCTTTGCTTGTACTGGGTTAATAGTTGTATTGATAGTTGTCATAGCCGGCTCCCTAGCTACCCCATCCGCGTGTGAGGACAGTCTCCTCTACCTTGATTTCCTTCAAACGATACAACCAGCGGATAATATCCGGCGCAGCTATGAAGATGATGATCAGGCCCTGGATGATGGAGATGATATCGATTGGAACGCCTGCCATGGATTGCATACGCGTTGCCCCACCGCGTAGAAAACCGAACAGCAATGCAGCAATGACTACGCCAAATGGGTGGCTCCGGCCTAATAACGCTAGGGCGATTGCATCGAAGCCATAGCCTGCTGAGAAGCCCTGCCCCACCCAATGATCTACACCAAGCACCTGTACAGATCCAGCCAGCCCAGCCAACCCGCCAGCAAGCGACATGACCAATACAATGTTTCGAACAATGTTCATCCCCGCGTATTTTGCCGCATCAGGGTTAGCACCCACGGAACGAATCTCGAAGCCGAGCGTAGTTTTGAAGAGGAACCAGTAGACCAAATACGCCACGACAAGGGCAAGGATAAATCCCCAATTGATGCGCAGCGGGTCGGGAAAGAAACGGGGCAGTTCCGCGGTATGTTCGATATTGGGTGTCACAGGGCGGAAGCCGGATGCTTTCATTGGTCCATTCAATAACCAGTCGCTTAGGCGGAATGCAATCCAGTTCATCATGATTGTATTGACCACTTCATGCGCGCCGAACCTCGCTTTGAGATAGCCTGGGATCATACCCCATATTGCGCCGCCTGCTGCGCCTGCCAACAGGGCCAAGGGCAAGTGGATGATCGCTGGCAAACCCTCAATGCTATATCCGACAAATGCGGAACATAAGGCCCCAATGAAGAATTGTCCCTCCGCTCCAATGTTAAAAAGTCCACAACGAAAACCAATTGCTACTGAAAGCCCGGCAAAAATATATGGCGTTGCGATAACGATACTCTCTGAAAAGGGATAAATGGCTTTTAGCAGTCCTGCTGTTTCGCCTGTTGTGAACAATTGTTGAAAACCAGTGAAGAACTTAACCGGGTCTCCAAAGGCACCAGCAAATAGAGCGCCATAGGCAACAAACACATTTCCGCCGCTGGCTACGATGGCAATCGCGCCAATGATGAGACCTGTCAGTACGGCGAGCGCAGGGATGAGCAATGCCTGTCTGAGTGAACCTTCACCAATGCCCTCAGATTTTTTGGTTTTGGGTGTGGCTTTTTCGGTCACAGAATTCTCCTCGTTAACCTTATGTGCTTTTTTCTACTGGATGCATACCCGCCATGAGCAAACCGAGATCTTCCTTGCTCGCTTTGCTTGCTTCAAGTATCCCCATGATTTGACCTTTGTACATAACCGCAATTCTATCGGAGAGTGCCAGGATTTCATCCAATTCTGAGGAAACCAGCAACACACCCGTTCCTTCATCTCGCTTAAGGATGATTTGGTTGTGGATGTATTCGATCGAGCCGACATCCAGCCCCCTGGTAGGTTGTGAGGCGATCAATAATTGAATTGGGCGCGAGAATTCGCGCGCCACAATCACTTTTTGCTGGTTACCGCCAGAGAGTCCACCGGCATTCACATAAATATTTGGGGTGCGCACATCAAATTCTTCAACCAATGCTTTGGCATTGTCAAATATTGCATTCTCTTGTAATGAAATACCGCGCGCATATGGTGGCTGATAATATGTGCATAACATCAAATTGTCGTAAATGGGGAAGGAAAGGATTAAACCGTGGCGTTGTCTGTCTTCGGGGATATGTGCCACACCGCGTTCCAAAATGTTGCGCGGGGTAGTGTGATGGATTGCCTCGCCCAGTAACTGAATTGTTCCATTATCGATTGGGAGT
>Ga0209536_100013750_pt1 | contig 11657 bp, 13 predicted proteins | sample DeeMarSeWOR28_12_FD_187461 | JGI IMG/M metagenome (GOLD analysis project Ga0209536, IMG submission 187461) | Marine sediment microbial communities from White Oak River estuary, North Carolina - WOR-2-8_12 (SPAdes) (version 2) | ecosystem: Environmental > Aquatic > Marine > Intertidal zone >... | reverse complement strand
GTTCTTTTTATAAGCGATATCCCCAAGACGCGCAACGCTAAAGTAATGCGCCGTCTGCTCCGCTCAGCTTACTTGGGTGAGGAGCCCGGTGATTTGGGCGCGCTGGTAAATCCCGAGGCACTCGAAGAGATAAGACGGCTATCCTGAATGCGAAATCAATAAACTTGAATATGTTCAAAAGGTAATCTCAGAGAATCATCCTGAGAATAGATGGGGAAGAGTAGCAATCATGCTAGATTTAGGTGTTTTGACACTACGGATAGTGGTTGGTGTTGTGATGATCGCCCACGCATTACCGAAGTTGTTCTGGAAACGGGAGCTGTTTAATCAAAAATGGCTTAAGGAATATGGATTGCCATTAGGATCTGTTGTGCTTACAGGGGTGGTACAGTTAACCGGTGGATTATTGATATTTATGGGAGTTTATACCAGACTAGCTGCCCTAGTCTTAGTCTTAAACATGCTGGTGGCTACCTATATTAGCATCTGGAAGCATGGTGAGTCTTTCCTCAGCACACCTGAAGGAAAAGGTTGGGATGTTAATTTTTTGTTGGTTGGCGCGTTGGTCGCGTTGATATTTTTAGGGGGTGGCGCCTGGTCTTTGGTTGGATGGTAAACCAGGGGGTTGATTGCAGGAATGACTAACAGCATGTGTAGCTAATCCAAAAGGTGTTTTACTAAAAAGGCCGTTTGCAGTGCTACTGCCTGCTCGAAAGGTTCTCCATGATAGATGTCGAAATGACCGTAAGGGTACCTTATCAGGGTGCTGTTAGGCATCTTTCTCGCGGCTCTTTCGACAGATTTTGTATCACTCAACGAATCATTTTCTGTTAGCATTACAAGCGCAGGGCATTTCACCTGCGCAGCCGAAGTGATCGGGCGGTAGAATGGGAAGGTAAACGCGACCCTGGCGGGGCATTTGTTCTCCCATCCTGAGACTTCTGGTATGATGGTCTGATAACCCGGAAGTGACTCGGCAGTGTTTAATGCTGCAAACTCATCTGGCGGGCTTATTACTTTTATATAATGGGGGGAACGGAAAGTGATCGTTCTAAAGATATCATGTATGGCGTTTGGTGTAGCTTGCAGGATATATTTTGTCCCAAATTTTCTGAGTGTCGTAAATGAATCTACAAAGGGAACCTGAATGTTGATGGCAGCGATATTTGGGTTTCTTGCAGCGCAGACGATCACATGCCCGGCACTGTATGATGTCCCCCAATGCGCGATTTTTTTCACGTTTATATCCGACATTGACCTGACGTGCTCTATAGCGGCCTTCCAATCCTGGATATGCCGCCTGTGGTCGACCAGTTGCCTCGGTTCTCCATGACTGTCACCAAAGGTCCGGTAGTCGAAAAGATAGACCGCTAACCCTGCCTGGGCGAACTTCTCCGCGTATGCAGGCAGGCGAAAAGCGCGTTCGGATGCGAACCCGTGCGCCATGATGACGATGGGCAGACTGTGAGAGCCATTTGGAACGTACAAATCGCCTCTGCATAATACCTCCTGGCTAAAAAATTCAGAGGGGGTCATTTTATAGTGTTGGTCAATTTTCGCCATCATGTTCCAATTTGCCCAAAATCTAATCCGAGGGGAATAATTATGGGAAGTGTATCACAATTGATTAGTATCAATCGTCGAAAAATAAATGAGCATGGGTTTTACACCTCAGGCTCATTTTTATGAGGATTATTGATGATATATGGATGGAAGATTGAATATGCTATCGTAAATCACCTATGCAGGCTCATCGGAGGGTGAGCACAAACCTGGACAGGGGTTCGCTTCCTCTACGCCAACCTCTCTGGACCGAGGGTCCGATAAATAACCTATATCATCATCCTGCCAGATTGTTTCGTTGAAATGCCACAGTACCAACCCGGTCAGGCCGAAAAACAGGAATAAACCCAGGATCGTGATCATGACAGCACCTCTGCCTATAAGACGAGCAAACATATAAAATAGTTCCATGCCTCCAGGATTGGGGTGACACACTCCAGGGATGCTATCAGCCTCGTAAAGATAATGCTTCAACCGGCGATCGTTCGAGAGAGGTTAAAAAAGAATAGAGCCGGCCGAAAATGAATTTATAGTTGCGGGCCGGCTCTATTTGAAAAGTTTTACCCCCTTTTGCCCCCTTTCATACCAATACTAACGTTATAAGCAAGGATTTGTTACAGTTTAATTTTTTCGTTTTCTTTTTTATGTCCAAACGATCCACGTGGTATCATTGTTTTTATGATAGAAGGTCATAAGCACTACACGAATCGCGAGGTAGCAGAGGTTTTTGACCGTATCGCTGACCTGCTTGAAATTAAGGGTGAGGTGATATACAAAACCCTGGCTTATCGACGCGCCTCAGAGAGTATCAATGAGTTGGGCAGGGATATCAACGATGTCTGGCGAGAGGGCAGGTTGACCGATATACCTGGCGTGGGTAAGGTCATCGCTGAGAAGATCGATGAGCTGCTTTCCACGGGAAAAATGGCATTCTGGGAAAAGCTCACCACACAGGTGCCTGCCAGCCTGGCCGACCTCTTGCAAGTGCCGGATTTAGGCCCCAAAAAGGTGGCTTTGTTCTGGCATGAGCTGGGCATCACCAATATTGAAGAATTGGAGAGCGCGGCGCGAGAAGGCAAGCTGCGCCAGCTCCCAGGTATGGGTGCAAAATCCGAAGCCAAAGTCTTGGCCGGAATTGAGGCGCTCGCGCGTCGCACCGATCGTATTCCTTTGGGGCAGGCATGGCCGGTTGTCCAGTCATTATTGGGTGAATTACGCTCCCTGCCGGGTGTGGAGGCCGCCGAAGCAGCGGGCAGTTTCCGCCGCATGCGGGCTACGGTCGGCGACCTTGACTTACTTGTAGGAGCAGAGGATTCAGAACCGGTCATGGAGGCTTTTGTTGGACGGTCGGACGTTGCACGTGTCCTGGGTCATGGGGAGACGAAGTCCAGTGTGGAATTCTTAAACGGCTTGCGATCTCAATTATGGGCGCACCCGCCTGAGCGATTTGGCACCGCCTTACAATATGCTACCGGTTCTAAAGACCATAACGTGCGCTTACGAGAGCTGGCATTAAAACAAGGGCTCTCGCTCTCTGAGCACAGCCTGACAAAGCAGGATGGTTCTGAGATATTATGCGCCACCGAAGCTGAGGTGTACGAGCGTTTGGGATTGCCCTTTATCCCCCCGGAACTGCGCGAGGACCGGGGTGAGGTGCAGGCAGCAAAAACCGGAACGCTGCCAGATTTGATCAAGTTGAGCGATATCACCGCTGAGCTGCATGTCCATTCCACCTGGAGCGATGGCAAGCTCACCATCCGGGAGATGGCTGAAGCTGCCATCACGCGTGGTATTAAGGTTTTAGCCATAACCGACCATTCGGTCAGCCTGGGGGTGGCTGGCGGGCTTTCTGTGGAAGAGCTAAGAGCACGACGGGCGGAGATTGAATCCGTACAGCAGGCATTGGGGGAAAAAATCCGCCTGCTGCAAGGCACCGAGGTGGAGATACGGGCTGACGGAGAACTGGACTATCCGGATGAAGTGCTGGCGGAGTTGGATGTCGTTTTTGCTTCGCTCCATACTGGTCTGCGCCAGCCTCGTGAGAAGGTCACACAACGCACCTTGAACGCTATTCGTAATCCTCATGTGGATGTCATAGGACATCCAACTGGTCGCCTGATCCCAAATCGCGAACCTGCGGACCTGGACATGGACGCGGTGCTGGCGGCTGCTGCGGAACATGATGTGGCTTTGGAGATCAACGCACACCCATCTCGTCTCGACTTGGATGATATCCACGCTCGCCGGGCGATTGAAATGGGGATCTACTTAAGCATCAACACCGATGCCCACTCAGCCAATGAGCTGGATCTGTTACATTTTGGGGTTGCGACTGCCCGTCGTGGCTGGGTGACGGCGGAGAATGTCATCAATGCCTGGGAAACCGATCGCCTATTGGCATGGTTGCGGGGGAGGGGATAGTAATTAAAATCTTTTGATAGCAGACCAAAATTTCTACTGTTGGTCTGTTACGGTTGAGTTGGTTTTTTTATGTACGGCTTGACACATCCAAATTTCGCGTGGTAAACTCTGCCTATCTTAGCAAAAAAGGAGGCGCACATTTTATGCACAACCGCATCATTGAACTTGTCCGAAGTGAATATCTATTTGTGCGCCTGCTGACTGCTTGGTAATTTATAATTCGATTATGATAAAGACAGCCACGGGCGTGCCCAACCACCCCGTGGTTTTTGTTTAAGCTGCCGGCTACCGGAGTATATTGATAGCTGGGTGTAGCTGGCGAACTCGAATATTACACTCTTATAGACCGCGGGTTATCCCGGGGTCTATTTCTTTTTAGGAGGTGGCTTATGTTTGGAACCCTGTCAGGATTTAATACTGAAGGTGTAAATCTTTGTTTGAACTTGAGCCATGTTTGCTGGCTTGTGAACCGTGTAAAACCTGAGCAACGAACCAATTTAGAGGAACAAAATGCCTAAACTTAATCCGAATCTATTTTTAGATGAAGAATTCGAGGTGTATGCAGACCGCCGCGTACATCGACGCGCGGGTTACAAACCCAATCACAACCCAAAAAAATCTCCCGACGCAGCGATCTATGAAATCGCTGGTGATGCAGGAGATGAGCTGAACTTTAGCTACAATGCCTCACGCCATGAGCGAGAATGGATCATCAATTCACTGGGAGGTTTTTATGACCAGCAGTGGTTTGATGATGTATTGCTGTTGCTTAAAGGTGGAAAAGAGGCTTCGGTTTACCAGTGCCTGGCTAACGATACGACGGGTACCGATTACCTGGCAGCAAAGATCTACCGGCCACGTCGCTTTCGCAACTTGAAGAACGATCATCTCTACCGCGAAGGGCGAGTAAGGTTGGATGAGGATGGTAACGAGATCATCAACGGTGGTATGCATCATGCTATGAATGTTCGCAGTGCATATGGTTTGCAGCTTTTGCATACTTCCTGGATCGAACACGAGTACCAGGCATTGCAGATCCTGCATGCAGCTGGGGCACGCGTGCCTGTGCCGTATGCACGGGGTGACAACGCCGTACTGATGGAATATATCGGCGGTGCAAACATGGCCGCACCTACATTAAACACGATTGACCTGGAAAGGGATGAAGTCAGCCAAATTTTTGAGTGTGTGATCAAAGAGATCGAGATCATGCTGGCTCATGATTGTATTCACGCTGACCTCTCCGCCTACAACATTTTGTACTGGGATGGCGAGATCACTTTGATCGATTTCCCCCAGGCGATCCACCCAGCTGAAAACCGCAACGCATTCAGGATTTTTGAGCGCGACGTTACCAGGATTTGTGAGTATTTCAACCGGCAGGGTCTGCAGGCTGATGCAAGGCGTATTGCTAAGGATATGTGGACTGCCTATAACCACCGTTTGACACCGGATGTCCACCCTGGCTTATTGGATGGTGATGATGAGGCAGATCGAGCCTATTGGCAGAAATTGGTGAGTGAGGATTAAGTAATTTGCGAAATGAATCTTAAAGTAAATCTGATGTCAAGACCGCAAATTACTTTTAGCAAATGCCGGATTAGGGCTGATATATATAAACTACCTTCCGGCATTTGCATTAAGGTCTTGAAGCAGCCAAAAAAAGGGATTATGAGAGAAGTCGCCTACTAATGTGTGGAATGAAATACTACCTGATTCTATCTGCTGTCATTGACAGATCCAGCCCTGGAACGATTTACGTGGACGACCTGGGAGAGCCGCACACCGCATTTATAGGCACCGTGGAGGGGTACTACGCCCTCGGAGAAGCTCTAATGGAGGTATTGCCGAGATAAGATAATCTTTTAGTGGTATGATTTGCTTCCTATGAACCGTACCGGGTTGTTGAGAGCGACTGGCAATTTGTATATGAAGTGGATTTTCTCTGCAGGGTTGTTGGTCTTGATCCTTTCCTTTCCATTTGGAGAAGTAAGAGGCAGCAACTCTGCTCAAGAATGGCAGTCAAATATCTCCCAGATCGAGGCGCATAGTGAATACCAGCCCGCTTTTGGCAGCCTAACACCAGCCACACTACTCTTTCAAGACCCATCCCCTGATACCCCGGATGAGCCGGTGACCCAGGTCACTGATCCAGGGGGTGATATGTCTCCATTATTGGTGGTAATCGTAGTTTTGGTTGTTTTGGGTACGGCTTTGTTGCTGGCAGTTAGCCTGCTCAGGCGTGAAATTGACAGTTAAAAAGACAGCCGGACGTGGGGGGGGCACGCCCGGCAATCTAAGGAGGTCCACCGGATGCCATCAAAGCATTACCGGGGATCGACACCTGTTTTATACCAGTAAATAAGGGAGGGCAGGTGTCAGCGTGTATACTATAATCGATTAAATGTCAAAAAATAATTAAAATAAGATTAGAGTTGTCCGAATATTTTTGAAAGCGTTTTTACCATTTATTCGTCGGTTTTCCCTTCACCAAAGATCAGGAGCCAGTCATCTACTTCATGCGAACTGAGCCCCGTATCTTTGATATCTCCAACGTCTGGACTATCCTCTTCAATCTCGATCAAATCTCTGGCGAAGGTTTCAGAAGATAATACCTGGGCTTTAGCGGCTTTCGCCGAAGCCTGAACGGTTTGATCCGAACTCACCACACTCCAATTGCGCGCCGCACGTCCTAAATGTCCTAGTCGGGCATGTATGGCATCGTCAGCGGTACCGCCACTACGTATATAATGGGCAGTAACGGATCCATATTTACGCACACGTATTTCTCCGGGTGGGGCGTTATCGAAGTAAACCTCTGCTTTTTTTCTCTGACGACGGCAGAAATCTTGCAACATCTCAATTAACTGGTCTTCATCATCAATATCACGCAGAGAGAGACCAGGTATTTTTGCTATCAGGTTATGACCGTCGATAATATATGGCATGGCAACCATTTTAGTAAAAAATTATCCCAACGTCAACGTGTCGGTTCGTGACGATATTTACACGATCTACAAGAATCTTGATTGTTACTTTCTATAGAATGTGCTATGATTTGACGAGGAGCTCAAGATATGGACAAATGGAAACGCCTGATCTACTATTTGATGATTAATGTTCTGGTGTCTACCTGTACGGTGCTGGTAGTGTTGGCAATTTGGGACCGTTATGATACCCCGCAGGTTATGGATATCGCCACGCCTGTGGCAGCCAGCGAGCTTCCTGAGGCCACTCTTGTGCCTACGGCTGAGGAGGTCATCGCTATTCCCCCTACAAACACACCGGGTCCATCACCAGATTTAAGCGTCGAAGAGTACGAGGTACAGTTTGGTGATACTTTGGGTATTATCGCCCAGAAATTCGACGTCGCAATCGAAGAGTTAATGGAAGTGAACCAACTCGACGACCCCAATTCGATTTCGGTAGGGTTGATCGTATACATTCCAGTAACACCCCAAGTAGTTCCAACGCGTACATCCTTACCTACTCAAACACCGAACCCACTGGTCATTTCAGGGACCCCCGCACCTACCCAGGAAGCCAGAGTGGTCATAAACAGCGTCATTGGTGTCGGAGATCTTACCTCTGAGCGTGTGTTTCTTACCCGAACCGGAGATGGTGAGTTGAATATGGCAGACTGGAAACTGGAAGATGAAGACGGCAATGTCTTTGTATTCCCTCAATTCACACTTTATAGTTCTGGTGGTTTTATCGTATGGACCACTTCTGGGACTGCCACTGCAGTCGAACTGTATTGGGGGATGGGTAATTCGGTTTGGGAGTCAGGCGAAAAGGTAACGCTACGTGATGCACGTGGCAGAGTCCATACAACCTACACCATACCATAAAGATGATAGATAGAGTCGAGCAACATATTCGCCAGGCAATAGAAGATGGTCAATTTGAAGGTTTACCTGGTAAAGGTAAACCCTTAAATTTGGATGAAAATCCATATGAAGACCCCGAATGGCGTCTGGCTTACCGAGTTTTGCGCAATGGTGGTTTCACGTTACCCTGGATAGAAGCGCGCCGTGAGATTGAGAGCGAGATTGAAGAGGCGCGATCATCTCTTGAAAAATCCTGGGTCATGAGGGAAAATGCTTTCAAGGACGGGGAATCTGCTGCCGATCATGAGTCCAATTGGCGCCGGGCGGTCGATCTATTTCGCGGGCGAATTGAAAAAATCAACCAGCTTATCACCTCTTACAACTTAAAGGTGCCCTCTGGGCGATTCCAGTTACCTCAAAAGGATCTTGAAAGTGAGATGCAATTGACCATTACGTCTCTCTCTGATAAACTAGCAAAGGGTAATAGTGATTGATCTGAAACATCTCCCTAATTCGTATGGCACAAGCGCTTTATCGAAAATGGCGACCCCTTAACTGGGATCAAGTGGTTGGACAGGAACACGTGGTGCAGACCTTGCGCAACGCCGTGGTTGCTGAGCGCGTTGCCCATGCCTATTTATTCGCAGGACCTCGTGGAACGGGAAAAACCACCACAGCACGTTTACTCGCCAAAGCGGTTAATTGTCTGGATGATCAAATATCAAGCCGGCCATGTAACCAGTGCGAGCACTGTCAGGCGGTAAACCAGGCCCGATTTTTGGATCTGATCGAGATCGACGCGGCTTCAAACACCAGTGTGGATGATGTGCGGGACCTGCGTGAGAAGATCAATTTCTCTCCGAACCAGGGTCGCTATAAGGTTTATATTGTTGATGAAGTACATATGCTCTCCACTGCAGCCTTTAATGCCCTTCTGAAGACCCTGGAGGAGCCCCCAGACCATGCAATTTTCATCCTGGCGACAACCGAGATCCATAAAATACCCGCGACTGTGCTATCACGATGCCAGCGCCATGAATTCAGACGTATCCCACTCAATAGCATAATTTCCCAGCTTAAAGAGATTGCTGCGGATGAGGGGATAACCGTCGATGATCAGGCTTTATCCCTGGTAGCACGGCAATCCACTGGCTCTTTGCGTGATGCGATCTCGCTGCTCGATCAGCTCGCCTCAACAGGTCGAGAGATCACATTGGATCTGGCGCAAACCGTCTTGGGTACTGCTGCAAGCCAATCCGTGCTCGACCTCATTGATGCTCTCCTGGAAGGGGATGCCGCTAATGGGTTGGATACCATTCACCGTACCCTTGATGCAGGGAGCGATCCTCGCCAATTCGGGCGACAGGTGGTTGATTATCTGCGTAATTTGCTTCTGGTGCGTATGGGTAATGCTTCCCAGGTAGATGCAACTGCTGAATTGCGAGCACAAATCGCCAGGCACGCGCAGGGTTTCGATGTACCAGGGCTATTAAAGATTATTAAAACCTTCAACTTTGCTGCCAATGATGCTCGCAATGCCTGGCAACCAGCCCTTCCGCTTGAAATGGCATTCGTAGAATCGATTAAAAGTAGCGCAGACGAACCACATAAAAAAGTTGTGCTTGTGGAGGAACCTGAGAAACCAGAACAGGTACAGCCACCCAGCAAGAGGGTTTCGGAGGAAAAACAGGAGAAGGTCATTCCTCAGACAGAAACTGATCAAAGGGATGAGAGCGAAGCCGATTCACCAGAAGGTGCGGTAACGCTTAAGCTGGTCAGGGACAATTGGGAACATCTGCTGGGTATGATGCGCCAGCACAACCCTCAAACTGAAGCCCTGCTCAGGTCGAGTCGCTTACTAGGCGTTAAAGATGGCGCGGTTTATTTCGGTTTCTCGGAAGTTCTAAAAACTAGGATGGAAAAGAGCGAAAATATGCAGATCGCCCTGCGGGTTTTCCAGGAAGTGCTCAATGTCGAGGTCCCCATCCGCTGTGTTGTCTCCATGGGTCGAGCTGGCAAATTACCCCCGGATGTGGATGGAGATGGTATGGTAGCCGCGGCTTTGCGGGATTTGGGTGGAGAGATTGTCGATATTCAATAGTTTGGCTTTTCTGGATGGGCATGATAGGCAAGAAAAGAGATCTGTGTTTGATTTTCCTGTTTACCGGTGAAGCGATAAAAAATCAAAATCGGAGGACGATATGGCAAAAAGAGCAAAGGGAAAAGGTCCTAAGAACCCTTTGGGCATGATGGGACAGTTACAACAATTGCAGGAACAACTGGCGAACACGCAGGCTGCCCTGGCCGAAGAGACTGTTACCGCGACCGTTGGGGGAGGTGTAGTTTCGGTAACCATGACTGGAGATCAACTCTGCAAAGGGATAGAGATCGATCCCTCTCTCCTGGAAGAGGACGATATTGAAATTGTACAGGACTTGATCCTGACGGCTTTTAACAGCGCCCTGGAGAAATCTCGGGAGCTGGCGGCAGAACGTCTTGGTCCACTGACCAGTGGTTTACCCTTCTAAGCGTCTATAAATGCTGCTCCCGGAACCTATACAAAACTTAGTTGACTCTTTATCACGCTTGCCGGGTATCGGTCCAAAAACTGCTTCCCGGCTTGCATTTTATCTGCTACGCGCTCCGGATGACCTCAGCCGCGACCTGGCCGAGGCCTTGCAAAGCATAAAAACCAGCATCATTTATTGCCCAACATGTTTTAATATCACTTCGGTTGGGATGGCCGAATGTGAAGTTTGCACCAGCCCAGAGCGGGATGGTACTGTCTTGTGCGTTGTTGAAGAACCACTGGATGTCCTCGCCTTAGAACGCACATCGGGTTTTAGAGGTCGCTATCATGTACTCGGAGGTGTGCTCTCTCCCATAGAAGGGGTTGGTCCGGATGATCTGAAAATCCGCGAGCTCTTGGGACGTCTGCAAGTTGAAGATATCCAGGAGGTGATCCTGGCTACTAACCCAAGTATGGAGGGTGATGCTACCGCCATGTACCTGAGGCAGCGTATAGAGCCCTCTGGTGTCCGCGTTACGAGACTTGCCCGCGGTTTACCGGTTGGGGGTGATTTGGAGTATGCAGACACCAATACTTTGTTACGTGCTTTGGATGGGCGCCAGGAGATGCGCTAGACGGTCAGCGGGGTAAATTATTCAAAAGCTCCCTTATTGTCACAAGCCATTGACGTTTGAATGAAATCCTGATAGACTCCTGCCCCGCTGGAGGCGGAAATTTCAAACGCGTTAACCTTGCGACATGGAAATGCCTCTGGTATAATGCCATTCGCTTTACTGCAGGTGTTTTCGCGCCGACGTAGCTCAGACGGCAGAGCAACCGCCTTGTAAGTGGTGGGTCATGGGTTCGATTCCCATCGTCGGCTCCATTGATAGTTGGCGATCAGGGCTGACCGGTCGTTTTGCGCTAAGCGGTCCTGATCTCGAGCTAGCAATGGCTCAAGCGAATGACCTGGGCGGTTACCCAAGTGGCCAAAGGGGGCTGACTGTAAATCAGCTGGCGGACGCCTTCGGAGGTTCGAATCCTTCACCGCCCACTGGACCTGCGGCTAACGGATATGGGAGCCATATCTGTTAGCGCGTAGTTATGTAACGGCAAGCCCTCATAGCTCAGACGGTAGAGCACGTTCTTGGTAAGAACGGGGTCATGGGTTCAAGTCCCATTGAGGGCTCTCGTTGCTGGAAATTTATTATTTGATTTAGAAGGAGAAAGAGTAATATGTCCAAGCAGAAATTTGAGCGCTCGAAGCCGCACATGAACGTCGGGACGATGGGGCATATCGATCATGGAAAGACGACATTGACGGCGGCGATCAC
>Ga0209536_100013749_pt1 | contig 11658 bp, 9 predicted proteins | sample DeeMarSeWOR28_12_FD_187461 | JGI IMG/M metagenome (GOLD analysis project Ga0209536, IMG submission 187461) | Marine sediment microbial communities from White Oak River estuary, North Carolina - WOR-2-8_12 (SPAdes) (version 2) | ecosystem: Environmental > Aquatic > Marine > Intertidal zone >... | reverse complement strand
GGGAAAGATCTGGCCTGGAAAGTCAACTTCAGGCAAAGAAAGCTGAACTGGATAAGGCTCAGAAAGAAAAAGCGCATGTTGAGCAGGGTTTAGCCAACTGGAACGAAAATTAATAAGGTGAGGAGGAAAAAATGAAAAGATTTTATCTGATATCATTACTTTTGGTAAGCATTTTCAGTCTGAGTCTTTTGGCGCAGGAATATTCTTACGATTATAAGAATATGAAAATGGATGAGTATAAAGCTGAATTGGCAAAATGGCAAAAATGTGAGGCGGATAATAAAGCCCAGATAGCTGAACAGGAAGCTCAGATTGCCAAGTTAAATGAAGAAATTGCGATGACTGAACAGCAGATTGCAGATACCTGGAATGAGATTTATGCTCTTCTCGGAACGGATAAAGCAGGTTACGAGGCTTACCTGGGACAATTGAAAGCCCTGGAAAATGAATTGAGTGGATTTGTTGCCCTCTCTCCAGAAGACATTTATACCCGAATGGGTGAACTGGATGGATTTAAACAGAGATTGGCTGAATTGAAAAAAGATAAGAAAAGTCTGACGACTGAATCTCAAGGCTATATCAGCCGGATTGAAAATCTGATTGCTCAGGCTGAAGAGAAAGGAAAACCTGCCGCTGCAGGTATGTACGAAGTTCAACGCGGCGATTATCTCTGGAAAATTTCCAAGAAACCGGATGTATATGGTGATGCCTATAAGTGGTATGCTATATATTCATATAACAAGGATCAAATTAAAGATCCGAACCTTATTTATCCGGCACAAGTTTTCCGGATTCCAAGAATGGCTGGACCCAACGAGCATTGGGTAGCACAGGGTGAATTCCTCTCCAAAATTGCCGGTTATGGCAATGTTTATGGAAATCCCTTTCAATGGCAAAAACTGTATGAGGCAAACAAATCAGTTATTATGGATCCAAATCTGGTATATCCCCATACAGTCCTGAAAATTCCGAGATAACCTTTTTTGACATTTCAGTCATGAAATTCATAGAGGCTCTTAGCATTTGCTAGGAGCCTTTTTATTTGTATTGCATTCTAAAATTATCTAACTTTTAAGATTGAAAATTTAGAGAGACTTTAATTAGTATTTTTATGATGGAGGAAGAGAAAAAAGAATATGGCCAGCGAAGTTAATCATGACGAGAAAGTCTTTGTGGTAGATAAAATTGATCCCATCCTTCTCTACGGAATAGGGGACACGAACCTTAAACTCATTGAGAAAACTTTCAATGTGCAGATCATTGCCCGTGGGAATCAAATTAAGATTCAGGGACCAGCCCCTCTGGTAAAAACAGTCGAGGATGTTTTAAGTGAACTTGTCTTTATCGCCAATAAGAACGGCACTCTGGAATCACGCGATGTGGAAATAGTCGTGAATATTGGTAAAGCTAATTCCAACGGAGTTCCCGAGCCAAAAATTTCCCAAGAGACCCATACCCGTCAGGATCTACAGGAGGTCATTCTGTTTACTCAAAGAGGATTTATCAAACCTCGAACAAGCGGACAAAAGAAAATTGTCGATGCAACCCGTGACAACGATATTGTGGTCATCGTGGGCCCCGCCGGAACGGGTAAAACCTATCTGGCTGTCGCTCTGTCAGTAAACAGTCTGAAGAATAAGGAAGTCGATCGTATCGTTTTGGCCAGACCGGCGGTTGAAGCAGGGGAGAGTCTTGGATTCTTGCCGGGTGATTATAAGGAAAAAATAGATCCTTATTTAAGACCACTCTACGATGCTCTAGAAGAAATGCTGCCCAAAGATTTACTTAAAAAGTATATGGAACAGCGGATAATCGAGGTTATCCCCCTGGCATATATGCGTGGCCGGACACTTAATAATGCTTTTGTTATTCTGGATGAGGCCCAAAATGCCACATCCATGCAAATGAAAATGTGTCTGACCCGTCTTGGTGTTAATTCTCGCGCTATTATCAATGGAGACATTACTCAGGTCGATTTACCCTCAACAGCCCGCTCCGGTTTAATTGAAATTCAGGATGTGCTGGCAGATATTCAGGGAATTCAATTTGTATATCTAGATCGCTCTGATGTGGTTCGTCATCGTTTAGTACGGGATATTATCAATGCCTATGATAACCGGAATCATATAAATTCGGAGAATAAGAATGGGAAATAAACTCGAGGTAGTGATTGCAAATGCGGTTCGAACTCCTATCGGCTCCTACAATGGGGCACTGGCTTCGATAATGGCACCTCAACTCGGCAGTATAGTAATCAAGGAAGTTTTACATAGAAGCGGTGTTGAATCAAACCAGGTCGATGAAGTGATTATGGGAAATGTTCTTACTGCAGGTGAAGGCCAAGCGCCGGCCAGACAAGCGGCTCTTCATGCCGGTTTACCCACATCAGTCAGTTGTATGACTATCAATAAAGTCTGCGGGTCAGGTTTAAAAGCAGTTATGTTAGGCGCTCAGGCAATCGCCCTGGGAGATTCGGAGATTGTCGTTGCAGGCGGTATGGAAAGTATGTCGAATGTACCCTATTATTTACCTCAGGCCAGATTTGGTCTGCGAATGGGTCATAGTCAAATTATAGATGGGATGATCAGGGATGGGCTGTGGGATGTTTACAATAACTTTCATATGGGAAATGCTGCGGAATTATGTGCCCGGGAGTGCAAGATCCCGAGGGAATCCCAGGATGAATTCGCCATTTTAAGTTACCAACGAGCCTTAGAAGCCCAAAAAAAGGGTTGGTTTAATGAAGAGATTGTTCCGGTAACTGTCAAACATAAGAAAGAAGAGAGTATTATCCGGGAGGATGAAGAACCGCAAAAGGTAAAATTTGACAAAATTTCATCTCTGCGGCCCGCTTTTGAGAAGGAAGGAACTGTTACCGCTGCTAATGCCTCTAAAATTAACGATGGTGCCGCTGCCGTTCTGATGATGTCCCGGGAAAAGGCGGATGATTTAGGAATTAAACCCCTGGCGAAAATTAAAGCATATTCAACCGCCTCTAAAGACCCGGAATGGTTTACGACAGCGCCAGCTGATGCGATTGATCGTCTTTTGAAAAAATCCGGGCTCTCGGCCCCAAAAATCGATTTATTTGAAATCAATGAGGCATTCTCGGTAGTCAGTTTAGCGGTAAATCAGATACTTAACCTGGATGTAAATAAGGTAAACATTGCCGGTGGTGCGGTTGCTCTGGGACATCCTATTGGTGCGAGCGGTTCCAGAATCTTAACCACACTGTTATATAATCTGAAGCGAACTCATGGCAAGACCGGTATTGCCTCGCTATGTATTGGAGGAGGAGAGGCGGTAGCAGTTTTGGTGGAAATGCTTTAAAATAAGTAAGTTAGGTTTAATATTCCGGTTCCAGGGAAAGATCGCAGCAAGATGAATGGATATCATTGTGGAAAGGTTTTCTGTCATTATTATTGAGATATACTTAGAATCATGCGAAATCGTGTCATAAATTTTAATATCTATAGGGAATATTCAAAAAAAGAAAGTATTTTTAATTGATCTGAAGCACGGGAGAAATTCTGATAATGCCTAAAATGGATAAAGGATTTAATCATAAATTTGATCACAAGGATGGAGATCAAAATTTGTCCAGGAGACAGGGACGCAGATTTGCACTTCAGGTATTATTTTCGAATGAATTTTTAAGGGAAGATATCCGGGAAGTTACCGAACGGATTGCGGATACCCTTAATAATCATATCATGGATTTCAGTACCGACATCATTGAAAAAACCTATAATCACCAATGTAAATTAGATACCATTATCACGAGTGGACTTGTTGACCGGAACCTTGATCGTGTTCCTTTGCTGGAAAAGGTGTTAATTCGAATGGCCCTGTGCGAACTATTATATTTTCCCGATATCCCCGTTGAGGTCACTTTGAATGAAGCGGTCGACTTAAGTAAAGAATTTACCAGCATCAAGAGCAGCCGATTTATCAATGGAATATTGGATACCCTGGTGAAGATGCTCGAAAAAGACCAAAAGATTAAGAAAGATCTTTTAGCCCGTTTACCTTCCTCCAAAGTAAAGCATCAGAAAATCGTTTAAGGATTAAGATAGTGATTATAGCGGTCATCTCTGATATACACTCTAATCTCACCGCTCTACAAACGGCGTTGAATTATATTCTGGAAATTAAACCGGATAAAATTGTCTGTCTGGGAGATATTGTTGGTTATGGTCCACGTCCCAATGAGTGCGTTGAATTGATACATCAGAATTGTCAGATCAGTTTAATGGGAAATCACGATCACGCTGTGCTGGGATTGACAGATACCTATCATTTCAATCAATATGCACGTGAAGCGATCAATTGGACCCGTAAAACATTAACCATCCAAAACAAAGCCTATCTGGAAAATCTGACCTTTTCTCATCATGAAAACGAAATTCTTTACGTCCACAGCACACCTGTCCATCCCGAAGAATGGCACTATATTTTATCAGAATATGAAGCGAGACAATATCTGGAAAAGATGAAACAAAATATTTGTTTTGTGGGACATTCCCACATTCCAATTTTATTCGGGACGGATAAAAAACCGATATATGAAGAAGAAATTGATCTTGATCTTGAAAGAGAAAAATATATCGTGAATGTGGGAAGTGTGGGACAACCGCGTGATGGGGATCCACGTCTCTGTTTTGTTTTACTTGATACGGTATCAGGAATTTTAAAGTTCATTCGCCTGGACTACCCCATCCAGGAAACGTACGATGAAATATTAGAAAATCAACTTCCGCCTTTCCTCGCTATGCGCCTGTTTGCCGGGCATTAAAAACGCTTCTTATATATCCGGTTGCTTCAATTTTTCAATCATGTTATTTTTAGTACGCAATTTGAACTTTTTTAATGGAACACCGTTACTAAACATGCTTTTTTAAAGATGACCGATGTGAGGCTTTCATGATCGATACAATGTTTTCCAAATTTTTTGGCACCAAGAACGAACGGGAGATGAAAAAAATATGGCCCGTTGTGGACATTATAAATCAGCATTTTGATTCCTATAAGAATCTGAGCGATGAGGAGTTACAGCAAAAAACCGAAGAATTCCAGCAAAGACTAGCTGCTGACGAGACTCCGGATGATATTCTTCCGGAAGCTTTCGCGGTGGTCAAAGAAGCCTGTCGCAGAATGTTGGGAAAAAAATGGATTGTGACCGGATATGAAATTGAGTGGGATATGGTTCCCTTTGATGTCCAACTCATTGGGGGATATGTGCTGCACCAGGGAAAAATAGCGGAGATGGCCACCGGAGAAGGAAAAACCCTGGTTGCAACCATGCCACTCTACCTGAATGCTCTGGAAGGGAAGGGAGCTCATCTAGTGACTGTGAATGATTATCTCGCGCAACGTGATGGCGAATGGATGGGAGAGATTTTCAAGTTTTTAGGTCTCTCTGTGGGCATCATTCTGAACCAGATGAATAGTAACCAACGAAAAGAAGCGTACGCCTGTGATATTACTTATGGTACCAATAATGAGTTTGGATTTGATTACCTGCGTGATAACATGGCTGTTTCACCGGAGGATATTGTTCAGGTCAGGGGGCATAATTATGCCATCGTTGATGAGGTAGATAATATCCTCATCGATGAAGCCCGAACTCCCCTCATTATCTCAGGTCCCCTGGATGTTTCCACCCATACCTACGACGAGGTCCGGACACTGGTGGATCGTCTGGTTCGTGAACAAACCCGCTATGTGAATTCGTTGATTGCAGAAGCGGAAAAGTTGTTGGAAGAAGATCAGGTTGATAAAGCCGCGGTGAAATTACTGATCTCTCAACATGGGGCCCCGAAGAATCGACGCCTTCAGAAGCTTTATCAACAGCAAGGTATCCGCAAAATGGTTTTTGATATGGAAAGTAATTTCATGCGCGATAAAAAATTGCACGAAGTTACGGAACAATTGTATTACGCCATCGATGAAAAAAGTCATGTCATTGACTTAACGGATAAAGGACGTAACTTCCTCTCTCCCAGTAATCCGGAGGAATTTGTTCTGCCTGACTTGCCTGAAGAATTTTCTGCCATCGACGAGGATGATTCGATTGACGCCTTGGAAAAGGTGGAACGGAAAAATAAGATCCAGAATGAATATATTCAAAAAAATGAGAAAAATCATAATATTTCCCAACTTCTGAAAGCCTACTCGCTGTTTGAAAAAGATGTGGACTATGTGGTGACGGACGGGAAAGTGATGATTGTTGATGAATTCACCGGAAGAATCATGCATGGAAGGCGTTACAGTGATGGCCTGCATCAAGCTCTGGAGGCAAAAGAAAATGTTAAAATAGAAAGAGAGACCCAAACTCTGGCGACCATTACTCTCCAGAATTATTTCCGCATGTATGATAAACTTGCCGGGATGACCGGAACGGCGGAAACCGAAGCTGCGGAATTTTGGGATATCTATAAACTGGATGTAATAGTAATACCAACCAATAAAGCCATCCGGAGGATTGACAGTAATGATGTCATTTATCGCACAAAACGGGAAAAGTATAACGCCGTTACCGATGAGATTGAACGATTACACCAGGCTGGACGACCGATTTTGTTGGGTACGATATCAGTTGAAGTTTCTGAAACACTCAGCAGAATGTTGAAGAGAAGGGGTATCCCCCACAATGTTCTGAATGCCAAATTTCATAAGCAGGAAGCGGAAATTATTAAGCAAGCGGGTCAAAAGGGATCCGTCACCATCGCAACCAATATGGCAGGACGGGGAACAGATATTAAACTGGGAAAAGGTGTTATTAAATGTGAGGGTGGATGTTTCCTGAAAGACACCGAGGGTCGGGAAATTCCAGCAGATCTGGATATTAAAGCCTGTAAAGAAGATGTGCCCTGCGGTTTGCAGATTGTAGGAACGGAACGGCATGAATCACGGCGCATCGATCGTCAATTACGGGGTCGTTCAGGACGCCAGGGAGATCCCGGAGGTAGCCGTTTTTTCCTGAGCCTGGAAGATGATTTAATGCGGCTCTTTGGTTCAGATCGAATGATCAATATCATGGACCGGCTGGGTGCAAAGGAAGGGGAAGTGATCACTCATCGTATGGTCACCAGAGCTATTGAAAAAGCCCAGAAAAGGGTGGAGATGCAGAATTTCAGCATCCGAAAACACCTGCTTGAATATGATGACGTCATGAACAAGCAACGCGAAGTCATTTATGCCCGTCGACGTAAAGCACTTACTCAGGAAAATGTTAAAGATGAAATTCTGGAAGTAATGGAGGAATTTTTAGATGCCCAGTTTGAGAAATTCATCGGGGAAAAACAGCATTCTGAAGACTGGGATCTGGAGGGATTAAGTGAAATTTTAATCCGTACCCTGTTGGTTGATATAAATTCTCTGGGGGACCAACTTTATGGGATGACCGAATCAGATTTCCGGGAATATATAAAGACCGAAGCACTCAATGTGTATTCATTAAAAGAGAAAAAATTGGGTGAAAAATTCCTGAGGGATTTTGAGAAATACATTCTTCTGCGGGTTGTGGATGAAAATTGGAAGGACCATCTTCATGAAATGGATATGCTAAAAGAGGGTATAGGGCTTCGGGCATATGGTCAGAAAGATCCTCTCATGGAATACAAACAGGAAGCATATCATATGTTTGTAAATCTTCTGGACAATATTAACCAGAAGGTTTTAGAAATGCTCTGGCGGACTCAGATTGTTGAAGCACCCCGTGAACACCGCTATGCGCCTCCCCGCCTAATGCTGGTCCATAATGACGCCACAAACCTGGGTTATCAGAGCAGTGACGAAGCGCCAGCGCCACAACGTGAACTTACGGATATTCAAAAAGCCGGTCAGCAACGCAGTCAAAAAACGCAACCTATCAAACGGGATATGCCCAAAGTTGGGCGTAACGATCCATGCCCCTGCGGGAGTGGATTAAAATATAAGAAATGTCATGGGAAAACCTGATTTGATCACGACCAATGGATGAAAGGAAAATCTCTCCCAAGACATAACTTGCGGTCGAGAAATAATTCTCCCAAAAATTCTCTTCGCCTGCTTGGAGTTTATCCTTATATTTTCATTTCATTGAAAGGTAAGTGGGTTCATGCGTCTACAGAATTTCTTTATATTTTTTTGTGTTTGTTATCTTATCCTAGTTATTCTAAACATAAACCAGATATCGGGACAGGATATTCCAGATTCCCCCAATCAACATGTTGCAGACTATGTGGATGTGCTTACCCCCGGTGAGGAGAATTCGTTAAATGCCCTGTTGCGCGCTTATGAGGATTCCACCTCAAACCAGTTGATCGTGGCAATATTTCAAAATGCTCAGGGATATGCCGTCGAGGAATTTACCATTCGGGTAGCAGAGAAATGGCTGGTAGGTCAGAAAAGCCGGGATAACGGCATCATCCTGGCTGTTTTTATGGAGGAACGAAAAGTCAGGATAGAGGTGGGATATGGTCTGGAGGATATGGTTCCAGATGCAGTAGCGATTCAGATTGCCCAGAATCTAATCTCGCCTTATTTCAAAGAAGGTCAATACCAGCAAGGAATCTTTGAAGGTGTAAGGGCTTTAATGCAGGCAACGGCCGGGAAATTCGATGGATTGGGAAAAAAAACCAGAAAAAACAATGAAAAAAATGGCTTTCCTTTTGTTTTGCTGGTATTCTTTTTTATTATTTTTCTTTCCATTTTTAAGCGTAGAAGATTTTCCAATGTTAGTTCACGGGGCTACCGCCAAAGTGGTCCCTTTTGGTGGGGAGGATTCGGAGGAGGAAGTCGTGGCGGTGGTTTTGGTGGTGGAAGTTTTGGGGGAGGTGGCTTCAGTGGTGGTGGAGGTAGTTTTGGAGGTGGCGGTGCCACCGGAAGCTGGTAAATATATTTATAATATAAATTTTGAATGTGATGAATAAAAAACGGTCCGACAATCCTGCAAAATTCTTCTCGGAAAAAGAGCGGGAAGATATTATTAAAGCGATCCAAATGGCAGAAGAACAAACCTCTGGTGAAATTCGTTTACATCTGGAAAAAAAATCTAAAAAAGACATTTATGATCGTGCTGTGAAAGTTTTTAATAAAATTGGCATGCATAAAACGGCTCAGAAGAATGGGGTGTTAATCTATTTGGCAACCGCCAATCGTAAGTTTGTTATTCTGGGAGATCAGGGCATCAACGAGGTTGTACCGGAAAATTTTTGGGCAGATGTAGCGAACTTAATGAGTGAATTTTTTAAAAAAGGTGATTTTTCAGCAGGTGTCTGTAAGGGAGTTACCCTGATCGGACAAAAATTGAAGGTTCTGTTCCCCTATGAGAATGGCGACATCAATGAATTGACTGATGATATTTCAATAAAGTAACGTGCTAACCTGAATTACATAATTATTTTGCTGATGGAGGAAAAATATGCCGGTGCAGGATAACGATCGTGGACAATGGAGCTCCAAACTTGGATTTATTTTTGCAGCAGCGGGGTCAGCCATCGGATTGGGAAATATCTGGCGTTTTCCTTATGTGACCGGATTAAATGGCGGGGCGGCTTTTGTTTTTGTCTATCTTCTCTGCGTATTGGTGATAGGACTACCCTACCTGTATGCAGAGCTTGCATTGGGACGGGCAATTCAAAAAAATCCAGTAGGTGCCATATCTTCGCTGAGGCCAAAAAGTGGCTGGATCTGGGTTGGTGGTCTGGGTATTATTACCGGTCTCTTCATCCTTTCCTATTATGCTGTGATCGCCGGCTGGACCTTCGGATATATTTTTAAAATGATGATCCCAAATGAGTTGAGTTTTGGAGATTTTGTCGCAAATTCCTTTCTGGTTGTCATGCTCTTCTCGGTGTTTATGTTTTTGACCATCCTGGTGGTTTTTGGTGGTGTACAGGGCGGAATTGAAAAATGGGCAAAAATTCTCATGCCTATCCTGTTTGCACTATTAATCGCTCTGATTGTTTACTCCAATTTACTTCCCGGATCTTCCAAAGGTTTATCATTCTATTTGAAGCCGGATTTCAGTAAAATTAATGGATCTGTTATTCTGGCCGCACTAGGGCAGGCATTTTTTTCCTTGAGTTTGGGGATGGGCTTGATGGTGACTTATGGAAGTTATATTTCCAAGTCGGATAATCTTGTTTCCTCTGGAATTTATGTCGCTTTGGCAGATACTGCCATTGCCATTATGAGCGGATTGATTATTTTTCCGGCCTTATTTGCCATGAATCAGGATCCGGCAGCGGGTCCGGGCCTGGTATTTAATGTATTTCCGGCAATTTTTAAGAATATGCCTTTCGGTATTTTTGTTGGTGTCATTTTTTTTATATTGTTGTCTATTGCTGCGCTTACTTCTACCATCTCTTTATTGGAAGTACCGACGGCCTTTCTGGTTGATGAAAAAGGTGTGGCCAGAAAAGTCGCCGTTTGGATTGTGGGGATAGTTGTTTTTGTCTTGGGAATACCTTCTGCTCTTTCTCAGGGTTCAGTGAGCTGGCTCAGTAAACCCATCGTTAATGGCATGGAATTCCTTTCTCTGATGGATTTCATCTGGGGAAATCTCTCGTTGGCCTTTGGTGCTTTTTTACTTTCTATTTTTGTTGGATGGGTCTGGGGTGCAAAACATGCCGCTAAAGAATTAGCCATCGGTAATCCGGGATTTATAAAATGGGGCCCATTATGGGGTTTCCTGATCCGGTTTATTTGTCCGATCACTATTTTTATCATCTTACTAAATCTTTTCAAGATCTTCTAGTCTCAAAGCTAATTTTTGCTGTGAACTTTCAATTTACTTTGAGCTAGAAATATACCCTGTTGAAAGTTATCGGCCATTTTCTAATAACAGCAAGATAGGAATTTTTATATGAATCAGTGGTTGGAAGAACTATTACAACTATCCATCTCAATTCGCGATTTTATGTGGGGCAACTGGATGGTTGCCCTGCTTGTTTTGACTGGTGTCATTTTGACGATCGTAACCGGTGTGATTCAAATAAGAAAACTTTTCCCGGCATTCAGGCTGGTACTGCTTGGTGCCCGGGGTAAAGATCATGAGGAGGACGAAGAGGGTGATATTTCGCCGTTTGCAGCGTTGATGACCGCCCTTGCTGCAACTGTAGGCAATGGAAATATTGCCGGGGTTGCGACTGCGATTGCAACCGGGGGACCAGGAGCACCATTTTGGATGTGGATCTCTGGTTTTTTTGGGATGGCTACCAAATATGCCGAGGGATTTTTGGGCGTGAAATTTCGGCAGGTGGCAGAAGATGGTTCAATGGCAGGTGGCCCCATGTACTATATCCGGCACGGTATAAAAAATCAGAGATTTGCTATTTTTCTGGGTGGTGCATTTGCCGTATGTGGGGCTTTTGCCTCCTTGTTCGGTACCGGAAACATGGCCCAATCCAATTCCATGGCCCTAGCCTTTGAAAGCCAGTTTGGTGTTCCGGCCCTTATTAGCGGACTCATCCTTACCCTGCTGGTCGGTTTGGTAATTATTGGCGGGATTAAACGGATAGGAGCCGTTGCGGAAAGGCTTGTTCCTACTATGATTCTCTTTTATATCAGTGGCGCACTTATTATTATTCTGAGCAGAATTTCCTTTGTGGGGGAAGCATTCCAGATCATCATTAGCTCTGCTTTTTCGGCCCAGGCTGTTGGGGGTGCCCT
>Ga0209536_100013748_pt1 | contig 11658 bp, 10 predicted proteins | sample DeeMarSeWOR28_12_FD_187461 | JGI IMG/M metagenome (GOLD analysis project Ga0209536, IMG submission 187461) | Marine sediment microbial communities from White Oak River estuary, North Carolina - WOR-2-8_12 (SPAdes) (version 2) | ecosystem: Environmental > Aquatic > Marine > Intertidal zone >... | reverse complement strand
CCCTTGCGCCCGTAGCTCAGCTGGATAGAGTGTCGGTCTCCGAAGCCGAAGGTCGTGGGTTCGACTCCCGCCGGGCGCGCCACACAGCGAGGGCTTGCATGGTTGCGAGCCCTTTTTCGTTCATCGCCGGACCAGCCCGCGGTTGCGGGCCGCGCCGTTTAGTGCGTTGGCGTCCGGCGAGCGCGTCGGCGTGTTCGGCCGCAGAAAACGATCACGTACCGATGCCCGGCAACAGACAAGGACAGACCCAATGGCATTGACGGTTTATCTCTCGGGCGAAATTCACACTACCTGGCGGGAGGAAATTCAGGAAGGGGCCGCCGCAAACGGTCTCGACATCAGTTTCACGGCACCGGTCACGGACCATGCGGCCAGCGACGCCGCCGGTGATCCTCTCGGAGCGGAAACCGATCCGTTCTGGCGCGATCACAAATCCTCGAAAGTCAACGCGATTCGCACCAAGACTCTGATTCGCAAAGCCGATCTGGTGGTAGTGCGTTTCGGCGACAAGTATAAACAGTGGAATGCCGCGTTCGATGCCGGTTATTGCGCGGCATTGTCCAAGCCCTACATCACGTTGCACGCGGAGGACATCGTTCATCCGTTGAAGGAAGTGGACGCGATGGCGCTTGCCTGGGCCCGAACCACCGGTCAGGTGGTCGAGATCCTCAAATATATTGAAAAGCCCTGACGCCGGGCGCGGCAAGAATCGTCGTCAGGCCATGACTCATGACTGAGCCGGCCGGGCTCGGCTCCTTGTTTGTCAGCAGTTTTCTGGCGGCCACGCTGCTGCCCGGAGGCTCGGAGCTGGTTTTCGCAGCACTCTTGCTGTCGGAAACCGTGAGCGTCGGGCGCGCCGTGGCTGTCGCCACGCTGGGCAACAGTCTTGGCGGATTGTCGACGTATCTCATTGGACGGCTGGTGCCTGACCGGAAAACCGACGCCAGGATGATCGGCTGGTTGCGTCGATGGGGCTCGCCTGCGCTGCTGCTGTCGTGGTTGCCGCTGGTTGGCGACGCCCTGTGCCTCGCGGCAGGCTGGCTGCGTATCCGGCTGCTCTACGTCACGCTGTTTATCGCCCTCGGCAAAGGGGCGCGCTATTGGGTGCTGGCGAGGCTATTGCTCGACTGATTGAACCGCAGCCGCTGTTTCGGATGCTGCGGTGCGATAAACTCGCTCTTCCAACGTCTTTGTGCTCTTCCCCGATGGTCTATCGCTAATGGAACCGGCCCCCAGTTTTGCTCCGACAGGCGTGCGCCTGCGCGAGATTCCCTACAACTACACGTCGTTTTCCGACCGTGAGATTGTCATTCGCTTGCTGGGGCAGGCCGCATGGGACCTGCTTAACGAACTGCGGTCGGAGCGTGTGACCGGCCGTTCGGCGCGCATGCTCTACGAGGTGCTGGGCGACATCTGGGTGGTAGAGCGCAATCCGTACTTGCAGGATGACCTGATTGCCAACCCCGAGCGGCGCAAGCTACTGGTGCAGGCGCTTCGCCACCGGCTTCATGAAATCGAGGCGCGGCGCCTGAGTCAGGATCAGCGCGTGGTCAAACTGATCGCCGCGGCAACGGATGCCATTGACGAGTTTGAAAGAAACTTTCATTCCGTCGTCACGCTCAGACGCGCAGCGGTTCGCCGCTTCGCAAAACTGACACGTCGCGACAATATCGCGTTCGACGGGTTGGCCCGGGTGTCGCACGTCACCGATGCGACCGACTGGCGCGTGGAGTACCCCTTCGTCGTCCTTTACCCGGACACCGAGGCTGAGGTGGCGGGGCTGGTGCGCGCCTGTATCGATCTGGGTCTGACCATCATCCCCCGCGGCGGTGGCACTGGTTACACGGGCGGAGCCGTCCCGCTGACCCGGTTCTCCGCCGTGATCAACACCGAAAAACTCGACCGCCACGGACCGGTCGAGAAGGCGCGCCTTCCGGGACTGGACCGCGATGTGGCGACCATCGACTGCGGTGCCGGCGTGGTCACCCGCCGCGTGATGGAAGCGGCCGAAGCCGCGGGGCTGGTGTTTGCGGTCGATCCGACCTCGGCCGACGCCTCGTGCATCGGCGGCAACGTCGCGATGAACGCCGGCGGCAAGAAAGCGGTTCTATGGGGCACGGCAGTGGACAATCTGGTGTCGTGGAAGATGGTCACGCCCGACGGCAACTGGTTGCTGGTCGAACGCCTCGATCACAATCTCGGCAAGATCCACGATGCCGAAACAGCACGCTTCCGGCTGAGCCGTTTTGCCGTTGACGGCAAGAAGCCGCTGTCGGAACCGGAAATTCTGGAAATACCCGGCCGGCAGTTTCGCAAAGCGGGTCTGGGCAAGGACGTCACTGACAAATTCCTTGGCGGTCTGCCGGGCGTACAAAAGGAAGGATGCGACGGCATCATCACGTCGGCGCGATTCATACTGCACCGCATGCCCGCGTTTACCCGCACCGTATGTCTCGAGTTCTACGGCAGTGTTGGCAAAGCGGTACCGTCGATCGTCGAAATCAAGTCCTATCTCGACAGTAACGAGGGCGCGATTCTCGCTGGCCTCGAGCATCTCGACGAACGCTATCTTCGCGCCGTCGGCTATGCCGCCAAGGCCAAGAGGGGCGGTCGCCCGAAAATGCTGTTGCTCGCCGACATCGTTGGCGATGACGAGGACGCGGTTGGAGCCGCCGCCTCGCAGGTGGTGCGGATTGCCAATGCCAGGGATGGAGAAGGTTTCGTGGCCGTCAGCGCTGAAGCGCGCCGCCAGTTCTGGCTGGACCGCGCGCGCACGGCGGCCATCGCCCGCCATACCAATGCGTTCAAGATCAACGAGGACGTTGTCATTCCGCTCGAGCGCCTGGGAGATTACTCGGACGGCATCGAGCGAATCAATATCGAGCTGTCGCTGAGCAACAAACTCGCCCTGCTCGACGCAGTCGAGGACGTTCTTCGCGCAGGACCTAACCTGGATACGGAACACCGGGAAAGTGTAGCGGCCGAGTTGATCGCCGACCGTTGCGAAACTGCGCTCGGCATCATCGGCGCTGTACGGGCGCGTTGGCAGTGGATCGCAACTCACCTTGACGCTGAGCTGGGCGAGTTCGCGGCGTGGCTGATCGAGTCAGGGCAGGAGTTTTCGCTGCCGGGTTCAGCGAGTGGCGATAACGGCAAGACGGTGTTTCAGGCACTGCAGGATTACAGCGTGCGCGTGTCATGGAAAACCGAAGCGCGCCAGCCCATAATGGATTTGTTCGACGGCCGGGCGTTCGATCCGGTGCGTGCCGACATCGATGCCACGCACAAACGCATCCTGAAAAGCCGTGTGTTCATTGCTTTGCATATGCACGCGGGCGACGGCAACGTGCACACGAATATTCCGGTCAACTCCCACGACTACGCGATGCTGCACGAAGCCAATGTCGCGGTTTCGCGCGTCATGCGCCTTGCGCGCTCGCTCGACGGTGTCATTTCCGGCGAGCACGGCATTGGCATCACCAAACTCGATTACCTCGACCGCAATGAACTGCGCGGGTTCGAGGAATACAAACAACGTATCGATCCGGGCGGGCATTTCAACAAAGGTAAGCTCTTGCCCGGTGCCAATCTCGACCGCGCCTATACTCCCAGCTTCAGCCTCCTCGAACTCGAGAGCCTGATCCTGGAGCAAAGCGAGATCGGCAAGATCTCGGATTCAATCAAGGACTGCCTGCGTTGCGGCAAGTGCAAACCGGTGTGCTCCACGCACGTGCCGCGTGCAAACCTTTTATACAGCCCGCGCAACAAGATCCTGTCGACCTCGTTACTGATCGAGGCATTCCTGTATGAAGAGCAAACGCGCCGTGGCGTGTCGCTGAAGCACTTCGACGAATTTTCCGACGTCGCTGAACACTGCACTGTCTGTCACAAGTGCCTGAATCCGTGCCCGGTCAATATCGACTTCGGCGATGTTTCCATTGCCATGCGCAATTTCCTTCGCAAGCACGGTCAGAAGCGGTTCAATCCCGGAACCTCAGCCGCGATGCTTTTTCTCAATGCAACCGACCCCGCGACCATCAAGCTGGTACGTTCGATGATGATCGGCGTGGGATACAAATTGCAGCAGTTTGCGTATCGGGTAGCGAAGTGGGGCGGCCTGTTGAGCAAGCAGGTGACACGCCCACCCGCCACGGTTGGCAAGGCACCGGTGACGGCCCAGGTGATTCATTTCATCAACAAGCCGATGCCCGGGGGCTTGCCGAAGAAAACGGCACGCGCGCTGCTCGACGTCGAGGACGCGCGCATGGTTCCGGTGATTCGTAACCCGCAAAAATCGCATGAGGATGCCGACGCTGTCTTCTACTTCCCCGGGTGCGGCAGCGAGCGTCTGTTCAGTCAGGTGGGGCTGGCGACCCAGGCAATGTTGTATGAAGCCGGGGCCATCACCGTGCTGCCACCGGGATATCTCTGCTGCGGTTATCCGCAGACCGCCGCGGGACAGGACGACCGCGGCCAGAAGATCATTACCGACAACCGCGTGCTGTTCCACCGCGTCGCCAACACGCTCAATTATCTCGACATCAAGACCGTCATCGTTTCCTGCGGCACCTGCATGGATCAGTTGCAGAAGTACGAGTTCGACAGGATTTTCCCCGGCTGCCGGCTGCTCGACATTCACGAGTACCTGATCGAAAAAGGCGTGCGGTTGGAGGGCGTGAGCGGCGTGCGTTATATGTACCATGATCCCTGCCATACGCCGATGAAGACATATCAGCCGATGCAGGTCGTCAATCAATTGATGGGCGCGCAGGTCGACTTGAACGAGCGTTGTTGCGGCGAGTCGGGCACCCTGGCGATTTCGCGCCCCGACGTATCGACACAGGTGCGTTTCCGCAAGCAGGAAGAAATGCAAAAGGGCGTGGATGCGATTCGAGCCAGGCAACGCGACGGTGACGTCAAGATCCTCACTTCCTGCCCGTCCTGCCTGCAGGGTTTGTCACGCTACCGCGACGACACCGGCGTCGAAGCGGACTACATCGTGGTGGAAATGGCAAGGCATTTGCTCGGACCGGACTGGATGGAAAAGTACGTGGAGCAGGCCAATCGCGGCGGCATCGAGAGAGTCCTGCTGTGAGGCCGATACAACCGGGTGATCAGGGATGAATGCAGCTGCGAAAGGTTGCGTGCTGTGCGAGGAAGCGGGCGGCGAGATTGTCTGGTCCGGGGCACTGGCCCGGGTGGTCGACGTCAGGGAAGAGGATCATCCCGCTTTCTGCCGTGTCATTGTGCAGCGGCACGTGCGTGAAATGACCGACCTCGAAGAAGCCGAGCGCGCGGAAACCATGCGCATCGTGTTCGCGGTGGAGCGCGCGCAACGAAAGCTGCTCAATCCGGACAAGATCAACATCGCCTGCTTCGGAAACATGGTCGCGCACGTGCACTGGCACGTCATTCCGCGTTTCCGTCTCGACCCGCATTACCCCAATCCGGTATGGGGCAGCAGGACGGCCGGCAGGCCACAGCCGTTGCCCGAGCGTTACTGGGAACGTTTTCGCGACGAACTGGTTGCGCAACTCGGCGAGATACAGGCCTAGTTGCTTGCCCGGCGGGGTGCGGCCCCGGCTGCCTGATCCGTATAGCGTGGCGAGGCAATGCGCGTTGGCGGGAAGGTTATGCTGAATGTGCTGCCTTTGCCGATCTCGCTATCGATGTCGAGATGTCCCTGATGGCGATTGATGACGTGCTTGACGATTGCCAGGCCCAACCCGGTGCCGCCGGTTTCGCGGGAGCGGCTCTTGTCCACCCGATAGAAGCGTTCGGTCAGTCTCGGGATGTGGTCCGGTTCGATGCCAATGCCGGTGTCGCTGACGGAGAACACCGGGTTGCCATTGCGGCGCTCCCAGGTCAGTTCGATCGTCCCGCCCTTTGGCGTGTAGCGAACCGCATTGGTGACAAGGTTGCCAAAGGCACTTCGTAATTCGCTTGTACTGCCGATCAGCCAGTCGTCGCACTTTGCCTCGGCGCGGATGGTATGGTGTCCACCGGACAAGGCCATCGCTTCGTGCCGCAACGATTGCAGCAGTCCGGGCACGTCAATCTTGTCCTCAGCGACCGTGTTAACGGAATTCTCGAGACGCGACAGCGTCAGCAGATCGTTGACCAGGCTTGTCATCCGGACCGTTTGTTCGGACATCAGTTTGATGCCGCGGGCAAGAAACCCGGGATCGGATGTGGGGGCCTCCTCGAGGGTCTCGAGAAAACCATGCACTACCGTCAGCGGTGTGCGCAGTTCATGCGACACATTGGCGATGAAATCGCGGCGTGTCGTTTCGAGCCGCTCCCAATGAGTAATGTCGCGACCAAGCAGCAACTTTTGCGAGTCGCCGTAAGGGACCAGCTGTATTGACACGGCGCGTTCGCCGCTTCGGCCAAGCAGGCGAAGGGTGATCGGTTCGGCAGTCTCGCTCGACTGGACGTAAGCCGAGAACTGCGGCTGGCGCATCAAATAGGTGATCTGCGCGCCCCGGTCGCGTTGCAGGCGCAGGCCAAAATACGTTTCCGCGCGCGGATTGCACCAGGCAATGCGGTCTTCATTGTCGAGCAGCACGACTGCGTCGGGCAACGCTTCGCCGGCTCGCTCGAAACGCCCGAGCGCTTTGGACAGACTGAATTCACTGGCGCGTTGCCGTTTGAGCAAGCGGCCCATGTACCAGAAGATATGGGCCCACGCTCCGGTGCCCTTGGGCATGTTGTTCGCACCGGGCTCGCGCAGCCATTCATGCAGTTGCGACAGGTTATGAATGTGGTGCAGCAGCAGGATCAGCAACCCGCCCGACAACAGGCACAGTGCCGCCGTTGCGCCGAAGATTGGCCAGCCCAACAGTGCCACCGCGCCCGGAACGAGCAGAGCCGAGAGCGGTCTGCCCCACAGTCGCATCGAAGCGAAGTCCCAGACCGAGTAAGGCCTGAATTATCCCAAAAAATGCCTTGAACCGGTCAGGTGGTGAGCCGGCGCGGGCAGCGCGCGAAAAGATGCTGCCCCGATGATGGTGTCAGGACGCGGACAGCCGGTAACCGGTGCCGCGCACGGTCTGTATCATCTGGTCCAGATTTCCTGCTTCGAGCGCCTTGCGCAAACGCCGGATATGCACGTCGACCGTGCGCTCCTCGACGAATACGTGATCGCCCCAAACGTTGTCCAGCAACTGCGCGCGCGAATGTACCCGCTCCGGATGCGTGAGCAGGAAATGCAGCAGGCGGAATTCCGTCGGGCCAAGGTCGATCTTTTCGCCATTGCCGGTCACCCGGTGGCCGGCCGGGTCGACGCGCAGCCCGCCGATCTCAACGACGTCGTCAGTCATTTGCGGCGCGCGCCGCCGTAACACCGCCTTGATTCGGGCGTTCAGCTCGCGTGGCGAGAACGGTTTGGTAATGTAGTCGTCGGCACCGGTCTCCAGGCCCTGAAGCTTGTCCTGCTCCTCGGAGCGCGCAGTGAGCATGATGATCGGGATCGACCGGGTGCGCTTGTCGCCGCGCAGGCGCCGCGCGACCTCGATTCCGCTGGCGCCGGGAAGCATCCAGTCGAGCAGCACCAGGTCGGGCAGCGCATTCGAAACCAGGCGCAGCGCCTGTTCAGCGCTGTCGGCACACAGCGGCTGGTGACCGGCCTGCCTTAGGTTGTAGGCGATCAGTTCCTGTATCGCGGGCTCGTCCTCGACAACCAGTATGGTTGCTGCCATGGGCTTGTTTTGGCTTTGCTTTCAGAGAGGTCTGTATAGTATGAACCAGATGTTGCAGATTTGTGACATCTGACATATTTGACGGATCGATTCCCTGATTTCCTTGACCCGGTATCATCGCGGCCCGGGTGCATGCACACAACAAGCGGGAACTGTTTAAGTGAGAACCAATTAAGTGAGAACCGATGTGACTGGCGCGCAAAAAGGCACACGCCGACCGACCGATATCATCCTCCACCAGCAATCGCGGATGCTGGAAATCGCTTTTGATGACGGCAATCGATACAAGCTGTCCTGCGAATACCTGCGTGTCAGTTCTCCTTCGGCGGAGGTGCGCGGCCACGGCACCGGACAGGAAGTGCTGCAAACCGGCAAGAGGGGCGTAAGCATCACGGCAATCGAGCCGGTCGGAAACTACGCGATCAAGCTGGTGTTCAGTGACGGCCACGATACCGGGTTATATTCGTGGGATTACCTGTATTCCCTCGGTGCCGACCATGACAGCCTGTGGAACGAATACCTCCAGCGCCTCGAGAAAGCGGGCGCCAGCCGTGATGCCTGAGCGCCTGGGAGCGGGCCGATGAGCAAGACCACCGACTTCGGTTTTGAGAGCGTAGAAGAAGAGCGCAAGGCCGGCAAAGTCGCCGGCGTCTTCAGTTCGGTGGCGGGACGCTATGACCTGATGAATGATCTGATGTCCGGCGGCCTGCACCGGCTCTGGAAGCGTTTTGCCGTCGAGCTGTCGGGTGTGAGCGAGGGCGCGCGCGTGCTCGACGTAGCCGGCGGCACCGGAGACGTTGCACGCTTGCTGGCGCGCCGTGCCGGATCGACCGGCCAGGTCTGGCTGACGGATATCAATGCCGACATGCTCGTGCGCGGCCGCGACCGCCTGATCGACTCCGGCCATGCGCTGCCGGCCGTGCGCTGCGATGCCGAGAAACTGCCTTATCCGGGAGACTATTTCGATTGCGTATCGGTGGCGTTCGGCTTGCGCAACATGACCCGAAAGGAAGCGGCGCTAAAGGAAATGTTGCGTGTGCTGCGTCCCGGAGGGCGGCTGCTGGTGCTCGAATTCTCTGCCGTATGGAAACCGCTGGCACCACTCTATGACGTTTACTCGTTCAAGGTTTTGCCGCTGCTCGGCAAGTTGATTGCGAATGACGCCGACAGCTACCGTTATCTCGCCGAGTCAATTCGCATGCACCCGGCGCAAGCGGAACTGGCAGACATGATGCGCGGCGCCGGTTTCGCGAAAGTCGACTACTTCAACCTCGCTGCCGGCGTTGTCGCACTGCATCGCGGCTTCAAGGATTGAGATTCAGGCAATGCTGAATGAAATCGTTCTTGGCACCTCACGTCATCTTCTGGCCCCGGCACAATGGGCCCGGTCGCGCCTGGGCCAACACGCCGGCAAGCAGGTTCGCATCGAGTTGTTGCTCGCGCCTGCACCCATCGTGTTGCGCATCGGCACCGATGGTTATCTCGAACGCGGCGATCCCGATGCCACGCCTGACCTGGTGATCAGGCTGACGCCGGCGGCAGCGGCGAGATGGCTGTCGGATCGCGAGGCCGCGTGGCGCGAAGCAAGGGTCGAGGGTGACATGGAACTCGCCGCGGCGGTGTCGCACGTGTTCAGCAACCTGCGCTGGGATTACGAGGAGGATCTGAGCAAGCTGGTTGGCGACGTAGCGGCGCACCGGCTTGCCGGTGGCGCGCGCCGCATGTCCGTCTGGCCAGCCGAGGCCGCCGAATCATTGGCGCGCGCCGTCGCCGAGTACCTCGGTGAGGAACGCCATGCGCTTGCAACGCCGTTGGCCGTCGAGGAGTTCACCGCCGAAGTCGACGAGCTTCGCGATGCGGTCGAGCGGCTCGACAAACGCATAGACAGGCTGGCACGCCGTCTGGACGAGACAGCACCCGGCTAAGCGCGATTGCCCGATGCAATTACTGCGCTTTCTGAGAATTCTCGCCGTCTCCCTGCGCTTCGGGCTCGACGAATTCGCCATGACGCATGGCAGCTTGCGCTTCTTGCGCGCGCCGGTGCGCATGCTGTTGTTCTGGCGCACTCTCGAGCGTCCGCGCGGTGAGCGGCTGCGTCTTGCGCTGGAAACGCTCGGTCCGATTTTCGTCAAATTCGGCCAGGTGCTGTCGACCCGGCGAGATCTGATTCCGGCCGACATTGCCGATGAACTGGCCCGGTTGCAGGACCGGGTGCCGCCGTTCCCCTCTGACGAGGTGCAGGCGATCCTCGAGCGTGTTTATGCCGGCCACGATGGCGGCGTGTTCGCCAGTTTCGATCCGGTGCCGGTAGCAAGTGCGTCCGTAGCGCAGGTGCATTTTGCCGTCTTGCATGACGGCAAAGAGGTTGCCGTCAAGGTGTTGCGGCCGGGCATTCTCAAAACCATCGAGCATGACGTCGGTTTGATGCGAGTCGCGGCGGCCTCGATAGAGCGTTTCTGGGCTGACGGCAAGCGTCTCAAGCCGCGCGAGGTTGTCGACGAGTTTCGCAAGCACCTGGAAATAGAGCTGGACCTGATGCGCGAGGCGGCCAGCGCAAGCCAGCTGCGCCGGAACTTCGCCGGCTCGCCCTTGTTGGCCGTGCCTGAGGTGCACTGGGATTACTGCGCGACCGAAGTCATGGTGATGCAGCGCATGTCGGGCACGCCGATCAGCCAGGTCGCCCGGCTGCGCGAGCAGGGTATCGACCTCGAACGGCTGGCCAGGGCCGGAGTGGAGATATTCTTCACCCAGGTGTTTCGCGACGGCTTCTTCCACGCCGACATGCATCCGGGCAACATCCTCGTTGGTCCCGACGGACGTTACGTGGCGCTGGACTTTGGCATCATGGGCACGCTGACGGATGTCGACAAGAATTATCTGGCGCAGAATTTTCTGGCGTTTTTCCGCCGCGATTACCGGCGCGTTGCCCAGGCGCATGTCGATGCCGGCTGGGTGCCGGCCGACACGCGTGTCGACGAGTTCGAATCCGCCATCAGGGCGGTTTGCGAACCGATTTTCGACAAGCCGCTGAAAGAGATTTCTTTCGGCAAGCTTCTGTTGCGTCTGTTCCAGACGTCGCGGCGATTCAATGTCGAAATCCAGCCGCAGCTGGTCCTGCTGCAGAAGACGCTACTTAATATTGAAGGTTTGGGACGCGATCTCGATCCGGACCTGGACTTGTGGAAAACCGCCAAGCCTTACCTCGAGCGCTGGATGTCCGAACAGGTCGGTATCCAGGGCCTCATTGAAAACCTGCGGAAGGAAGTGCCTTACTGGTCGACGTTGTTGCCGCAATTGCCTCGTTTGTTGCATGCCTACCTCTCAGCCAACGAGGCATCCGGTCACCAACCCCAGCTTAAGGAAATCACCCGAAAGTATCGCCGGGCCAACACATTGCTGATATGCACCAGCCTTGTGTTGGCGGGGGTTACCGGCGCGCTTCTGCTCCTGCTGTTGCGCTGACGCAACACGAGCGAGGCGTTCTGCCTCGTTCGTGACATTTAATCAAACCGTCACAATTGACCGCGACAATGCGCGGGTTCGCCACTTGGTTGCGATTCGCTCTAGCCTTTGTCGATTCGGCCAGGAAACGGCGTGAACAACGCAATCGTATTTTTCGACTCAGGAGATCCAAATGAAAGTTTGTCAGAAAGAGGGAGCGCGGAAACTCATTCTCGCAGCCTCGATCGCAGCGATGTTCGGCGTTGCCACGAGCCCGGCGCTGGCCGAAGATGACGCCTTGATCGACAAGCTGTACGAGAAGGGCGTGCTCACCGAGGACGAGTACAACGAACTGAATGCCAAGGAAGAGGCCGATAAGGGCAAGGATCCCAACGCGATGGTCGGCAGCTTCAAGGGCGGAGCGCCCAAATGGGAAAGCGGGGATGGTCAGCATTCAATTCTGCTGCACGGCCGCGTGCAGGTGGATTACCGCTCGTCGGATCTGCCGGATTCGATC
>Ga0209536_100013746_pt1 | contig 11659 bp, 7 predicted proteins | sample DeeMarSeWOR28_12_FD_187461 | JGI IMG/M metagenome (GOLD analysis project Ga0209536, IMG submission 187461) | Marine sediment microbial communities from White Oak River estuary, North Carolina - WOR-2-8_12 (SPAdes) (version 2) | ecosystem: Environmental > Aquatic > Marine > Intertidal zone >... | reverse complement strand
TGAGCCTGTTCTCAACAAGGGCGTGATCAAATAAACCTTCTTTCTTTAGGTGCTCAGGGGAAAGATAATCTAAGGCTAGATCTTTAAGATCGTTCCGAAACCATCTATCAATAGGCACTCCAAAGCCCATCTTGGGCCTTTCGAATAGATAGACTGGGAGATACTTAGACAAAAGCTTTTTTAAAAGATGCTTACCTGTACCATTTTTATATTTGAGGTTATCTGACAAGGTTGCGGTGTACTCCACCACCCGATGATCCAAAAGAGGTACGCGCACTTCAAGGCTTTCAGCCATGCTGGCACGATCCACCTTGGTCAACATGGCGTCTGGAAGATAGGTCTTTTGGTCAACCCGCATGAGTCGAGCAAGTAGGGGCCAATCCACAGTATCTCTGAATACTTTTTCGTATTCGCCCTCAGGAAGTCTCCTTCCCGCTAGACGAAACACTTCGTCTTTTGACCAGAGACAGATCGTCATCCGGTATAAATCAGAGATTTCGGTTTTATTGAGAAGGTAAATCAGTTTTTGCCACTTGTCGGCAAAATTGGCTACCCTGAAACGTTCCGGAAAAAACTGCCGCCATGGCAGATAGCATTTTTCCACCCAGCCTATTGGCAAGATCCCAAGAATATTTGCTAGAGCTTTTCTAACAGGTTCTGGGAGCCTTTGAAAACCGTGTGCCACCGCCTGGGTGGTCCAGTAACGGACATATCCAGCAAACTGCTCATCACCGCCATCTCCAGAGAGTGCTACAGTAACGTGAGAACGGGCTAGACTGCATACTAAAAAGGTTGGTATGGCTGAAGAATCGGCGAAAGGCTCATCGTAGATCTCCGGAAGCCGAGGGATAACCTCCATAGCTTCTCTGGGTGTGACATAAAGCTCAGTATGGTCAGTCCCCAATTGTTGAGCCACCTTTGCTGCCCAAGGTGCTTCATTGTATCCTCTTTCATTGAAGCCAATGCTGAAGGTTCTCACCGGAGAGGTGCTTACTTTCTGCATTAGCGCCACAACCATAGAGGAGTCAATCCCGCCACTGAGAAGAGCCCCCAATGGTACGTCACTGATCAGACGGGCAGACACAGCCTCAGTGAGAAGCGTGTCCAGCTGTCGCAACTGGTCTTCCTCGTCAATGTCAGTATGTTTGCCAGCTTCCAGACCGGCAGGTGGACGCCAATAGGTGTGGGTACTCAATGTTTGGCCATCATACCGTAGGTAACTTCCTGGTAGTAGCTTGTGAGTATTCTTAAAAATAGTCCTTGGAGCAGGCACGTACTGGTAATGGAGAAAAAGTGGAATGCTGTCAGGTTCAATTTCCCTCTCAAAACTCTTGAAAGCCATTAAAGCCTTTAGCTCGGAAGTAAACAGCAGGGTTCCCTGGTTCAAATAATAATAGAGTGGTTTGATCCCCAGACGATCACGGGCCAGATAAAGCTCTTGCTTGCGGCTATCCCATATGGCCAGGCTAAACATGCCTACAAATCTTTGCAAACATTCAATGCCCCATTGAATATAGGATTTTAATATCACCTCTGTGTCGGTATTGCTTTTGAACCCATGGCCAGTCTTTTTCAAGGTTTCGCGGATCTCTCTGAAATTGTATACTTCCCCATTGTAGACAATATGCACAGCTCCATCGTCACTGGACATAGGCTGGCGTCCAGCCTCGGAGAGATCAATCACCGACAAACGCGTGTGGCCAAAACCAATGCCCGAGATTTCATCAAGAAAAAGGCCCGAATCATCCGGGCCACGATGCGTAAGGCAAGCAGTCGCCCCAGGGAGCATCTCTCGTAGGGATTTAAAATTACCTACACTTCTAAAACCGATAATTCCGCACATTGGCAAGAGACTCTAAATAAAATCTTTCATAACGTGCCACTATAACCGATAGATCGAAGTGCTCTTTGATACGTCGTCGCGCCGCCGCTCCAAGCTGACGCCGACCCATCTCACCAAGATCTATCATTTGCTGCCAGCCTTCCGCCAGTGCCTCCGGGTTCATGGAGGGTACAACCTTGCCCGTGTCGCTTACAAGAAAAGCTGAATCACCCACATCAGTGACCACACAAGGTACCCCACAGGCCATTGCTTCTCCAATAGTATTTGGAAAACCCTCGCTGCTGGAAGATGATGTGGCTATGTCCAGTGCTGCCATAATACGATGAACATCCTCTCGTTCCCCCAATAAATGAAAGTGTTTACCGGACCCTGCAGACCGAATTCCAGCTGACAGCTGTAAATTTTCCCAGGAGACCTCACTGCCCACTAGGACAAAATGTGCGCGGGAATCATTTTTAAGCAAAAGATGGGCAGCCTTGAAAAAAGTGGCGTGGTCTTTCATGGGATCTAAACGAGCGATTAGGCCAATTAGAATGGAATCGTTTGACACGCAAAGGTCTTGACGAAACTTGGTCCTGGCACATGAGTCAGGGGAAAAAAGATCCAAGTCAAATCCATTGTGGATGAGCACCCATCGACGAGGCCTATACCCCAAACGCTTATGGAATTGGCAACCTGCCTCAGAATTAACAATGACCGCTTGCGGAATTGGCGATAGCGCTGCCAATGCTCTTATGGTTAAAGCTGAGGATTTTGAATAATGACGCATATCCATGTCTGAGCAACGGACATTCCATATAATGAGTGGCAAGCGTGCAACTTTACCGGCCAACAATCCCAGAAAATCAGCATGATATAGCCACGTTTGGAGAATTACAGGACGTTGCTCTCGCAACAACCGGAGAAGTCGGAAAAGACCCAGCGGGTTAGGCACACCAAATTTCATCCCAAGCGTGAATACAGGAATTCCAAGCTCTTTGATCTTGCTACTAAGTGGGCCATTTTCAGTCATAGAAACAACCGAATTCCTGAAACGCGAACGATCCATATGCGCTAGAAGTTTATGGAGCATCATCTCGGCGCCACCGGTATGAAGATCAGTAATTAAGTGTAGAACTCTCGTCACTCCTCACACTCTAGCGGTTAGCTTGGGACAGATTTGATACGAGACAAACATGCTATCGTTGAGAAATATTGATAGTGAAAATTTATAAAAAACAAGAATTTCGTAGATCTGAGTACAAATTTTGGGCCTTTTTCTAGCCTATTCGTTTGGCTGCTCTGATTCTGCTGAATCGCAAGTAAGTAAGAATAACCTGTATGCACCGAAATCACGGACGGTTTCGCAAACTAAGTCAGAAACGAAATTTGCAGGGAGGTAACCGTCAATAGTAATTAGATAGCGAATATAATACCTTTCAACGATCTCGCGGATCGGTACGAGCAGACGAGGAAATACGGACTCCAGAAGCATGAAACCGAAGCCATGGCCCCCATAAAGTACTGGCTGACCCGTTTCGTAGGCGACTCTATCGTACCACTGGGGGGGAAGACACATTACCGATCCCTTTGGGGCATTCCTAAGGTAATTAAGAAGACTTCCGAAGTGTTGGTCAGTCTTTTGGGTTTTGCTAAACCTCAATTTTTGGGAGAATGCAGCGATACTTATTAGATTTAAAGCTACCGTGATAATAAAATAAATCATTACCAATAAATTCATCTCTACAAGACTTACTGCGACACCCCACAATAAAGCGGCAGGAAACGCAGCATTATATAGATAGAAGTATCCGGAACCTAGACACTTCATCCAAGGGACGAACACTGTAAGAGAAGCAAAAGAGAGTATAAAAGCGGTCCACCCAACAATCCATATTGTTTCATTAGCTTCTAAGGGTATGAGCCCGCCCGCGACCACCATGCAGAGCATCCAGACACCTGGGTGATATCCCAAGAGATAGCGTAGATGCCTCACAAGACCCGGCAACCCCTTTCTGTGCATTTTGGTTGGTGTTTCGTACCCTGCTTCTCCATAGATAGGTGATTCCTTTATTGGATGAGCTTGTAACCAACGCCAGTTCCTATGCCAAAATGAAACGATGTCCCAATGAGCTCGTAGCACTTTCCAGTAGAAGCCTCTGCTCAATATCATCGCGATCAAGACTGAAGCAGGAATTAGAGTAAGAAACCACTTATTCACCCAAAAGGCGCCTACCAGGCATAAAAACCAGAAGAGTTGGGTAGTCATTTTGTGCGTGAGTAAGATACAGCCTGACAAAAGCAGTATCGGCAACAATAACCACGTTGAGCCACCCATAAGCAGTAGCCAGAAACATAGGACGATTAAACCGTCTAAGAAAAGGGCTCCAAGACCACGAGGATTAAGTTGGATGTTGTAAGAAATGAGAATTGGTGTCGTAGCATACGAGAGACCAGCAGCACCAAGCGCCCAGGGATTCCAATCCGTCAATAGACCTGTAAAATAGAGCATGAGAAGCATTCTAATAAGATCAATTAACGTAGCAAGGAGATGATTGTAATCATTGAATATTATTCGAGGCAAGCGAGTTAGAAAAAGTGGAAATAAGGGTGGATACCACTGCTCCTCATCAAGTATGTATTGGGGTAGCGTTGGCGGGAAATGTCTTTCCCTCCGGTAAGTTTCAACATAGGCTTTCCAGAACCAATGGTCTACGCCGAGTTCATCTCCGGATACTCTGTGCGGGAAAATGCGGAGATAAAGAGCTACTGACAAACTAATAAAGGCAACCAGCACAGTCACGAATCCCTGAATAGAGAGGCCCATATTTTACCTAAGAGAGTTGTTACCTACCGGTTTCATCTTTTTGCCTCTCACCGCCCGATATTCACTTTGCAACAATTCCTCATCGAGCTTTTATTCGTACTGACTGCGGACCAGCACTCACCCCCGATTCGAATACTTGCACCCAAGATAGACCATGCCTCTAGAATCCTGTCGTCACCTGATAGTATGAGGCTCCCATCTGGCATCCTCATAACCGTCCATGCTACAGCACAATCAATTAACACGACAGAATGTTGTGTTGTGGGAAACCAATTTTTACTTCTATCGAAATATTACCAGGCCATCAAACTGAAAGATAACTATAAGTCCTAAAGATCACTCCCCGCACACTCTTTGGCATATCTATTTTAGAAAACATCTCTAAGTCTTCCTTCATGAACATTCTTGAGATTTTTGCAATAACCATTGCAAAAATGATTACGACAACAAATCCCAGAATTCTTAACCATAATCCATCAACAAATAGAGAAATTAGAAGATATATAAAAAGAGGAAGAATAGATAATATATGTCGCCATTCAGAGAGATTCAGACGTCTATTTAATATAATAACATACAAAATAGCAGCAATTCCAAATGACAATGATGTTGATATGGCAGCACCATTCATCCCTAATGCTGGCACTAGCATAAAATCCCCAACTAGATTTATTACAGCCAATAAAATATTGACAAACACTAGTTTCTTTATAAGTTCATACGCAGTTAAAATAGGGGAACAATAGCAAGTCAAGCTATTAAATCCTAAACCTATCATAAGTAACAAAAATGGCCGCACACTTCCAGAGAACCCTTCACCGAAAATTCCTGGAATCAAATTAGGTGCTATGCAAATTACTAAAGATAGGAAAACAGACCAAAAGAAAACGCCTTGTGGAATAATCCGTCTGACGAACACCACTATCAAGTCTTCACGATTATCTGTTAAAAAAGTGACCATCATTGGTCCAAGCAATGTTATTAGTGACATTGAAACACCCTGCAGCACCATCATACCCTGGTAGGAGAGGGTGTAAAGACCCACGTGAGACATGTTCAAATACCTCTCAATAACTATAACATCAATCCAATTCACAACGTATGCGCTAGCTGAGCCGAAAATTAGGGGATAAGAAAAAGAAAACATTTTTCTTATAACTTCTTTATCAAATACGATTGGAAGAAAGTTTTCTCGTTTAATAAATCCTCCAAAACTCACAGCAACACTAAATCCTGCTATGATAAATACTGCTGCAACAGGATAGAAAGTTTCTTGGAAACGCACAAAAAAGAATACCATTACTAAACCTATTGCCGAAATGATTCTCTCTGAAATTGTGCTGAGAGCATATAATTTTAATTGTCCGATTGTCTGTTGAATATATTGTACGTAACTCAATACAGTGGCTCCGATAATATATAGTATCAAAAACCATATTACCAATTGTGAAAGGCCAATATAATCAGCGATCCTATCTTGATATACAGTTATTCCTATAATAGAAATAATTAAGCATGGTAAAAGAATCACATTTCTTCCCCAAAATATTTTATTTATTCTATGCTCTCTAATATACTCTTCTCTCCCATATCGAATCACAGAAGCACTTGTCCAGTTTACTCCAAATAGCAATACTATTTGCGAGACAAGAAAAAATAGTGCCAATCTTCCGTAACCGTCCGTGCCTAGGATTCTGGCGGCCAAAGATAAAATGATGATTTGCACAGGCATGCTCATAAGCTTACCTGAAACTAAGGATGAGTAATCCCAAAAAGAAGAGGAAACAATTTCATCTCTCATCAGATCACATCTACTCCAATATAGCCTTTATTGAGAACCGGCTAAAAGGTTTTAACGTGCGAGTCAACTCCAGATTGAAAGGTGGAGAGGCTATTTCGTCAAAGTGATTTTTTACACAGAACGAACTGCCGGATACCTGCCCAACGCACCATCGGTATATTCGCTCTCAATAGTCTGTCGGTCATTTTGAGATAACGATCGAAGATTGCACCAGCAGTCTTGACACCGGCACGCTCAAGCCATTTGAAAAAGCGCCAGGCAGGCTGTAGAGGTGTACCATAATACCAAAGACGCGTTTCATGCCGAATTGGTCTAAAACCAGCTTTTTTCACCCAAGAGCGCAGGACTGCCGGTCGCAGAGCAGGGTGCCAGGGAAGCGCTGCTTGCCAATCATTGTGAGCGTTCAGCTGTAGCCACCATTGCTTTACAGAGAGTGGGTTTTTAAGAAGTGCTAAGAAGTTGTGAGGGTATAAATAAATGGAAGTACATGGCACAGATATTGACAGATATCCTCCCTTTTTGCAGATCCGATGGCTCTCTTGCAGATATTCTATAGGCCGCTCAAGATGTTCAATGACTTCACTGCTAACAACTGCGTCGACCGAGTTAGCAGGAAGTGGCACCTTGTCTACGCCGCACTGCACAAGGTGAAGGGGAAATGAACCTCGATAATTCTTCCGGGCAATATCAAGAGATTCGCGATTCAAATCAAAAGCATAGTATTCATTTAAGCCTGAATTTGAAAAGGCATGAATGTAAGGAAGTTGTCCGCACCCCAGATCGGCGACAACTTTTCCCTCTAGGAAAGGTCTCAATAGCTCGGCATGAAATTCTGCAAATTCAATGCTGTGAAGCCTTCCGGTGAATTCTACCTCACTTTTGATAGTTCGGTCAAAGTAGAGTTTCTCAGATCGAAATCTGTATAGGTCAAGCTGTTCGCCATTAATTCTTAAATCAACGTTATCTTCATTTTCGATAACCAATATCCCATTATCCACTGGATATAACTTAAAGCAGTGGATGCACTCAAAATTGCTCCCGCTTCTTCTCAACTCACTTCCGCAGGCCTGGCAGCGCAGTAATGTCTCGTTTACTCTCATGCAACTTTCAACTAATCTCTAATGAGCTCACGATACAACTGTATTTCAAGCGCCTTCGACCTGTCTGATGAATAATCAGCGTCGAAGGTTCTTTTTAGAGCACGGCCAAACTCTGAAGCCGTTTCTGGCGCTCTAAGAAGTTGTTCAATAGCACCACGCCACTGGATTGGATCCTCGGGATCTACTAGTCTCCCGCTCACCATATCTTCTACTAGTTCTGAATGCCATTCGACACGGCTTGTAACAACTGGCTTACCCATACTCGCCGCTTCCAACAAAACGAATCCTGACATCGGTATAAGAACCGTACTCGCCCGCCGTATCAGAGCATGAACGATAGGACGATCTTGCCATCCGATGAATAAGACATCATCCCGTTTGGAAAAAAGTTTTTCTCCGTCTTGCCGTAATGGGCCATCACCACAAAAGACAAACACCACTGGTCGATCCGTCGAAGGTAGCCAATTATCGAGTGCTTCGAAAAGCACATGTGAGTATTTGTATCGATTTATAAAACCAATGATCGGAACAAGTTGACTCTGTACAGGTATATCGAATTTTTCGTGAATACTCGGCTCATTATTTTCTGATTCTGCTATTTTCTCAGTTCTCCATGGAATTATGATAACCTTATCTCGGATTCGGTCAGATCCAATGATCCTTCCAACATATTGGGCGGTAAATTGGTTAGGCACAACAATCTTTGTGCAGAGCAAAAGGACTAGTTTTTCAATTGCGAAGGAGACAAAGCGAGAATTGTAATGATATCTTCCTTCGGCAACCTGCACCATCCTATTGTCACCACCGAGAGAAACGACTGAAGGAATGCGCAGCACCAGCGCATTGAGACAGCCAAGCAAGCTCCCCAGGTACGGCAGCCGACCCCGGACTAGATCAACTTTATTCTGTCGCATCTTGACATACACTTTGAGGGCTGCCAGAAACAGTCTAAAGGGATTTTTCGTTAGTGCCCTGTGACTTACAAGTTCAATATTCCATGGAATGAAGAAGTCACATAATTGTTCGTCCTCTATATACGGAGTGAAATGTATAACCTTACTAAAGGTCGTGTCTGGATTGTAGAGTTCAGGAACGGTATTCAGCAGTCCTTTCCGTTCCATATCTATGAGGCTTGAATCCATGAAATTGGCTATAATCAAGCGAATCCTTTCTTAATAACTATCACAACAACTCCCCGCCCCTCATATTTGAACAACCCAAATTAATTTAAAACAAGGGAAGATTACTAATAAAACAATAGAGAAACGCCATGTTATTCTTGATTTTAAGAGCTGCTGAAATGTTCCAAGAGAAGAATGGGGTTTGCTTTACTCATGTGAGCTTATCAGAGGCAGGATGGACTGAAACAGCTGTCAGCTACCTGACAACAATAACTACGGTATGTCGCTTTTCATTGTCTTGAGGTGGAGTCGAATGTTTTCGCCTTTACCTTCAACCCTACCAAGAATTTTAGCCGGATTCCCTCCAACAATCGTACGGTCCGGAACATTACGGTTGACGAAGCTATTGGCCGCCACTACACACTGTCGACCGATGGTGACGTTAGGAGCGACTATGCACTGACTGGCAATGTAACAGCAGTCTCCAATCTTCACTGGTCCAGTCCGCTTCTCCAAGCGACCCCCAGAAAGGGCCCACATGACGGTATCGTGGGTATAGATATGCACACCAGCAGAGATCGAACAGAAAGAACCAATCGAAACCTCTCCTCCACTACCGTCCAAGAGTGTATACGGTCCGATCCAAGTATTCTCGCCAACCGAAACATCGCCATAGACTAACGAACTATTGTAGATGCTCGCTCCCTCTGCGAAGCCTAGACGTCTTGCTCTCTCCCAGCGGTCAAACAGGCCGTCAGCGAAAGGAAGACTACGATCGAACTGGGCACGCAACTCTTCATCTTTCTCAATATAAGCTTTACGCAGCAAATCAATCAGTTTAGGAACATCCATGGTGAATCGCCCTCAGCATAAATCAAATGACCTTGGCAGAACTCTTTACCTGACTAGGATCTTCAGTGCCATCTTCTAGATCAGTACAGTTATCCTCCGGCAGTTTTGCACAGAATCTAGCTGTATGGACTAAATCCAGTGGTGTTAAATCAAAACTGTGACGCTTTATCTCAAAGGAAACCGGTTTCGCCTTTTCCAGATGGGGCAGACCAAACCCTGAGCACAGCCGACAGATTCCAACATCCTTTTGGGCCTTGAGAATACCATACCTGAATTCTCGCGCCTTTTTCCCATTAAATACTCTACCAAGCCCTTCAGCAAAAACATTACCAATTACATTCTCTCCGTTTGCATCCCGGCAGCAAGGTACAGCGTCTCCATTCCAGTTGATCATGATGGAGTTCCAAATCCAGAGGCACTCATTATTTGGAATGTACTTTGGCTTCAAAACTCCGCGCTCATATGCTTCTTCATCATAGAACCAATATTTCTTCTCTTGGGGTAAATAAGTTCTTGCTTCTGCCATATCGCGTACACATGGATCTATAACGCTCGCAGTATCGACGCCTATTTCTCGGGCCCAACTAATGAAATCTTCCACTTGGTGCTCATTCTGACGCATTACGATGAAGCCAAGGTCAAGTTCTACGTTTGATTCCGGGTGTTTTCTCCTCTCCTCGATCAGTTCATAGACATTCTTACGAATTCTCTCCAGGTTGCTTCGAATCCGGTAAATCTGATGTGTAGGATCATCCATGCCGCCAATTTGAAAGCTAATCTTATTGATATCAGAGTAGATCACACCCTTGGCGTCTACGAAGTCCCCGTTTGTGCAGGTTTCGACATAAATATCGCGCTCACGAGCGTAGCGAATCATATCGTAAGCATGCCGATTCAGAAATGGCTCTCCCATAAAGTAAAAGAAGAGGATCGAGGTTGTAGGCCAAATCTCATCGATTAATTTCCTGTAATTGGTAAAATCCAGCATACCTAAAGGTCTAGTCATTTCCCCTTTGCCGGTTTCACATACTGGACAGCGGGCATTGCACGTGTTCGTCGGTTCGATGGAGACGTGCACTGGCCTCATGAGGGGCCCCGTTTTCTTTGCCATGGCCATGGCAGTATTGAAAAGGAGGGCCTTCCATCCCCGAGGACGGTGAGAGGCTATCTTGCCAACTTTTTTTACCTTTCGCAGGAAACTGCCCATGGTTGACTTTTCCCTTTTGCTTTTCCCGAAAAAGATGTCAACTGAATCCAATGTCTATTTATCATGGAACCACTATTTTTCAGCGCAGCCCTATCTTGCGGCTAAAGATACTGGTCACACCAACTTTCCACGTTTAATAGCGACCAGATTAAAAGACGTCGATTTTGCTTGCCAGCAAGGTGTTCATTTATAAGGCCGTGGACTGAATCGCGGTCCAATAATTCATAGATTTTCGCCTGCCCATTGAAAAGCTGCCTCCGGACATAATCAATGCTTTCCCCCTTGAACCAACTGGCATCGGGTGCGGAAAAACCTTGCTTCACCTGCTGCGTCACTTCAGAGGGGATGTGGCGAGCCATCATCTTACGGAGCAGGAGCTTACCATCTCTGGTCTTATTGAAATATTTTGTGGTTTTCGGCCCCGGTTCATTTTCATTCAGTCTAACTACTTTTTCTAGGTTGCCCAGCTTTAGACTGACCGGTACCTGCAATGCAAAATCCACCAAATCATTGTCGAGAAATGGCACGCGCGTCTCCAGGCTGTGGGCCATGCTCAGTTTGTCTTCAACGATAAGCAGGCCATGGAGAAATGTTTTCGCTTCAAAATAAAGAGAATGATTAATGTAGTCTTCAGGGCGAGTTAGCTCTGATGCATGTTGAGTGAATACATCACGGAAGATATCTCTAGTGCGAATGTGTTTGACTTCATTCCATACTGGTTGAAAAATCTTGCGTATCTCTGTGTTTGGAATGAGTCGCTGCCAATACCGATAGTATTTATCAATGTAGTCTTCAAAGTTGTAATTGACTACTGCCCGATAGTATCTCCAGGGATATCCCCCAAAAAGTTCATCTCCGCCCGCCCCACACAGGACTACTTTCACAAATCTCGATGCTAGTTGAGCAACATAGTAGTTTGGATAGCTTTG
>Ga0209536_100013745_pt1 | contig 11660 bp, 7 predicted proteins | sample DeeMarSeWOR28_12_FD_187461 | JGI IMG/M metagenome (GOLD analysis project Ga0209536, IMG submission 187461) | Marine sediment microbial communities from White Oak River estuary, North Carolina - WOR-2-8_12 (SPAdes) (version 2) | ecosystem: Environmental > Aquatic > Marine > Intertidal zone >... | reverse complement strand
GTCGAGTGTCTGGACATCGCCAACCGAACCTCGTCGAGGGCCCGGTCGCTGGCCGATGCTTTGGGCGATGATGCACCGGTGAACGTAGTAGAGCTGAACGACCTCGAATCGCGGAGCTATGACCTCGTCGTGAACTCGACCTCTCTCGGCCTGGCGCCCGACGATCCGCTGCCCATCGATCCGCGTACGGTCGAGGCAGGCGCCCTACTTGATCTGGTGTACGGTCGTGACGAGACGCCTTTGGTTCATGCTGCACGAGAGGCCGGCGTGAGGGCCGAAGACGGACGCCGCATGCTCGTTGAACAGGCGGCGGCGAGCTTCCAGGTCTGGTTTCGTGTGGATCCGCCGCGGGACGTGATGTATAGGTCGGTGGGTCTCGCGCGCTAGAAGACGATAGAAGAGCAAGTCAACCCGCCACCGGCCTTCCGTGATTCCGAGATATCGATTTCCTCGGTCACGAAGCCGATCTCTTCGATCCTCGCTCTCGTCTCTGGAGCCCCCGCCGGGACCAGTACCACGCCGTTGATGGCCAGGCAGTTTGCGCCGTGGGCCTCTTCGACCGGGACGGGAATCTTCTGGTAGCCGGCAAACGGTTGTTCATCCAGGTAGTTGGGGATCATGACAACAGTACCGCTTCCCAGGTAGGTGCAAGCCGACTTGAGGTGGAGGATGTTCCGAACGCTCACCGACGTCACTTCGTAGCCCTCTCCTCGCAACGTGGCCCGAAGTTGGTCAGCAGCGTGAACGTTGGTCCGTTGTGACAAACCCACGAAGATATGCCGGTCAATTCGGAGGACGTCGCCGCCGTCGAGCGTCGCCGGTGGCGCCAGGTATTGAACGCGTTTGGTCTCGCGGAGCCTCGCTTCCACTCCCACCGATTCCCCCCGTCTCGACAGCGCTGCCATCGGCGCGATGAAGGCGCTTTCGCCCACCACCAGCGCCGTGTCCTCGACATAAAGACAGTCGGGATATCGATCGTCTGCTTCGACTCTCAGCAGATCGAGGCCTGTTGCTTCAAGGGCCCCACAGTAGGCTTCGTGCTGTTTCCGGGCCAAGACGACGTCGATCGGTTGGTCTGAGTCGTCGGGACGGATAGCCCGATGGAACGTGCTGGGGACGTCCCTGACAATGGCGGTGGTTCCCGTGGGTGTCTCCATTTCACCTCGCAGACTTGTGGGCGGAGCGAATATGTCGCCAGGGAGAAAAACGGTCAATCAGTATGATCTTAGGGGGGATTGTTGGCCGTCCGACGCGATGACACATTTGACGGCTCCCAACGTAGTGGAGTGAAAGTGCTCACAACAAACTGTCATTCGATGTTGCACAAGACTCTCAGAATGGAGCGAGTCGCGATGAAGCGTGCGCTAGCTGCAGTCGTCTTGGTGTTTCTGGCCACCGCGCCCGCGTGGGCCCAAGTGGATGCCCGCATGTTCCGTTTCCCGGACGTCTCGGCCACCCACATTACATTCGTCTACGCCGGTGACATTTGGGTCGTCGACAAGACCGGCGGGACCGCGGAGCGCCTCAGTTCGCCACGCGGACAGGAGATGTTTCCGCGCTTCTCGCCGGACGGGTCACAGATCGCCTTCAGCGGCAATTACGATGGCAACACCGACGTCTATGTCGTCCCGGCGATGGGCGGTGAACCTCTGCGTGTCACCCATCACCCCAGCACCGATCGTGTGATCGATTGGTCTCCTGACGGTAGTCGCGTGATGTTCGCATCAACTCGGGAGAGCGGGGTGCAGCGGTTCAACCAGCTCTACCTCGTTTCGGCCGGTGGCGGTTTGCCTGAGAAGTTGCCCGTCCCTTACGGCGAGTTTGGCACGTTGTCGCCCGACGGCCGCCAGCTGGTCTACACACCCAAGGACAGGGGCTTTCGCACCTGGAAGCGGTACCGCGGCGGCATGGCACCCGACATCTGGCTGTTCGATTTGCGGAGCTTGGATTCAAGAAACCTCACCGACGACGCCGCCAACGACGCTCAACCGATGTGGAGCGGTAACACGATCTATTTCCTGTCGGACCGCGGTTCGTCACAGCGCTACAACATCTGGGCGATGGACATCAACGGTGGCGCGATGCGTCAGGTCACGCGGTTCACCGATTTCGACGTCAGCTTCCCGGCCATCGGTCCTTCCGACATAGTGTTCCAGGCCGGCGGTAGGCTTTACCTCATGAGCCTGTCGAACGAGCAACTGAGCGAGGTCGACATCTCGGTGGTGACCGATCTGGCCAGCCTGCGACCGCGCGCCGAGAACGTGGGCAACATGATCCAAGGTGCGAGTATTTCGCCGACCGGAAAGCGCGCCGTCTTCCAGGCCCGCGGCGAGATCTTCACCGTTCCAGCCGAGCACGGCCCGATCTGGAACCTGACACACTCATCGGGGGTGGCCGAGCGGTATCCCTCCTGGTCGCCGGACGGGAAGACCATCGCCTACTGGAGCGATCGCAGCGGCGAGTACGAGCTGACAGTGCGATCCCCGGACAGTCCCGGCGAGGAGCGCAAGCTGACGGACCTCGGCCCAGGTTACCGGTACAACCTGTATTGGTCTCCGGACAGCAAGAAGCTGGCCTTCATCGATGAAAAGCAAACGATCCAGATATACAACTTCGACAGCGGCCGCATTACCGAGGTCGATAAGACCCGAACGTTATTGCACGGAGCTTTGCAGGGCTTCGAAGTCGCTTGGTCGAGTGACAGTCGTTGGCTGACCTATTCGCGGTCTCTAGAAACGAACAACGGTGCAATCTTCCTCTTCGACACGGAATCGGGTGACCGGCATCAAGTGACATCTGGCTACTATGGCGATTTCGGTCCAGCCTTCGATCCGGACGGCGACTATCTCTACTACTTCTCCAACCGTACTCTGAGTCCCATCTACTCCGATCTCGATGCCACGTGGGTCTACCCCAACACGACCAACGTGGTCGCTATGCCCCTGCGCAGGGACGTGCCATCGCCGCTGGCACCGCGCAACGACGAGGAGTCGCCGGCTGATCAAGGCGAGAGCGGTGGAAGTGGCGACGAGGAAGAGAACGGCGAAGAGTCGTCAGGCCTCATCATCGACATAGAGGGCCTGGAGTCGCGTGCCGTAGTCTTGCCCGCAGAGGCAGGCAATTATTCGATGCTGCGCGCGGCCTCGGGCAAGGTCATCTACCACAGGCGGCCGCGCAGTGGATCCGGCAGCGACCAGTCGCCCATCGTCTACTGGGATTTGAAGGAGAGGGAAGAGAAGACGATCATGGGTAACGCCAACGGCTTCGAGCTGTCGGCGGACGGGAAGAAGTTGCTGGTCACTCAGAGAGGTCAGTGGGCCATCGTGGATGTGCAACCTGGCCAGCAGATGGAGAAGCGGTTGCCCACGGGCGAGATGGAAATGACCGTGAACCCGCGGGAAGAGTGGCGGCAGATCTTCACCGATGTCTGGCGCACGTACCGTGACGTGTTCTACGACCCGGGAATGCACGGCCTCGATTGGAATGCGCTCCGCCGGCAATACGGCAGCCTGGTGGACCATGCCGTAACGCGCTGGGACGTGAACTTCATCATCGGTGAACTGATAGGCGAGACGAATGCCTCGCATACCTACGTGGGGGGCGGCGACACCGAAACTCCGCCGCGGAGGCAGATTGGCTTGTTGGGGATCGATTGGGAGTTGGAGAACGGGGCCTATCGCGTCGCGCGCATCGTGAAAGGAGCACCGTGGGACATCGAAACACGATCGGCACTCAGCCAACCAGGCGTCGATGTCAGCGCGGGTGACTACATCCTGGCGGTGAACGGCGTACCCATGGACACCGACAAGGACCCGTTCGCTGCGTTCGAGGGGCTTGCTGCTAAGGCGGTGCTTCTAACCGTGAACGACCGCCCGAGCATGGACGGGGCGCGCGAAGTGTTGGTGGAGACCCTGAGGAGCGAATCGCGACTCCGCAACCTGGAATGGATTGAGCACAATCGGAAATACGTGGAGGATGCCACGGACGGCCGTGTGGCCTACATCTTCGTCCCCAACACCGCGGTTCCAGGCCAGACCGAGCTGGTTCGCCAGTTCAACAGTCAGATGCTGAAGGACGGCATGATCATCGACGAGCGGTTCAACGGTGGCGGCCAGCTGCCGGACCGATTCATCGAGAAAATGAACCGCCGGTTGGTGACTCGGATCTTTTTCCGCAACGGCGCGACAACCACGTATCCGCCGGTCAATCACTACGGTCCGAAGGCAATGCTCATCAACGGATGGGCGGGCTCCGGCGGTGATGCCTTCCCGTGGTTCTTTAAGGTCTTGAACGTGGGGCCGATCATTGGGGAACGGACTTGGGGCGGACTCATCGGTCCCGCCTCGGGGCATAGGCTGATCGACGGTGGCTTCTACACTGCGCCTCCGGGGCGCCTCTACGGTCCGGACGGTGTTTGGTTCGCCGAGGGTTGGGGCGTCGAGCCCGACATAGCAGTGGTCGACGATCCCTCGGAGTTGGCGAAGGGAAGAGACCCCCAGCTCGATGCGGCCATCGCTGAGGTGATGCGCATGGTACGAGAGAATCCACCCACATTGCCGCCTCCGCCGGCGTTCGAGAGGAGGACCGCCACTGACGGATCGGGATCGAAGTGAATTCCCGATACTAGGTCAGTGGGGCACCGTGTGGGGCCGGCAGCTTTGACGCTGCCGGCCCCATCGCGTTGAGCGGGTCGGACCAGCCGTAATCCTCCGAAAGACAACTGCTTTCGAAAATCGGCCAAAGGCCTTATGATGAAACGAGCGTGAGCGCACAGCGGGCCTCACGCCCGTGGGAGTTAAACCCCAAGCCCAAGATCAAGAAACGAAACAGCGGTAGGCGCGGCGCCCTAAAGGCCCGTGCATAGTGCCAACTTCGAACCCCCCGGAGGGAGCTATGGAGTTCGTGCCGCTGAGCATGGCCGACATGTTGGAGCCTGCGCTAATAGCTACGGGCATCCTCGTGGCGGGCATCGCGCTGATCATCTTCGCGGAGGCCATCTTTCTGCTCGTCTGCGCTGGCTGTAACCGCGTAGCGGACAAGCTGCGGTCAGAGCAATAGGCCGGCCCTCACGGGTCACGGCCGAGTAGCAAGGCCCTCCGACCTCTGGATTTCAGTGCCGCCAGCTGGAGACATCCGCTCCAGGCGGTGCCGACTCCTCGATGCGTTTTAGAATCTCCGGCACATACATCGTATTGTATCGCAAGCGCGAGATATGATTGCCGTTCTCGTGATCACCGTTCCAACAGTGTTCGGCGCGATCGCCATAGTCCACCACGCCATCGTAGTAGGGGTTGGTGGTGCTCTCCAAGAACTCTTCCGTGAGGTAGACGGCGTTATTCAAGTAGTAATTGTCCATGTCACCGACGTATATGAACAGCTTGCCTTCCAGCTTCGGGCCTAAGGTGGCCCAGTCGCGCGCCATAATGTGCCGAAGGTCGTAGTTCTCCCTCCAGTACTCGGCTACTTCGTGATCGATCTCGCCGGAGTATTTGTCCCAGATGCGTTGCGGGTAGCCGTCGGGCCCCATGGGTGAGTACACCGCCTCCCAGATGTCGAACTGATCACCCGAACGACTCTTGGTGCCCAGTACCAGCTCCATGTGGTTGAAGTCTCTTACGGTGCGGTCCACTACGCCCAGCCAGTCGCGATGCCCCGGACGCTCGACGCGCTTGAACGGCCCCTCTTCGTAGTAAGCATTCTCGTCTTCGTAGATGTTGACCAATACGTACTCGCGGAAGTCGATGGGGTCAGGGCACGCCGCGAACGCTCCGTTGTATTCGTCCGGGTAGAACACCTGGACCGCCATCGCTTCCCAGCCGCCGGTGGAACCGCCATAAAGGAACCGGGCCCAGCCCTCACCGATGCCGCGGAACTGCTCTTCGATGTATGGGATCAGTTCGTACGTGATGGCGTCGCCGTAGGGGCCGAGGTTCGCCGAGTTCACAGCGTAGGAATCGTCGTAGTACGGATTCGCGTGCTGAATCTGAATGACCAGAAAGCGGGGGAAATCAGGGCTCGTCCAGCGTTGATAGAAATCGTAAGCTTCCTGCTGCTGTATTCGGTTGTAGCAGTCGACATCGAACCTCGCGCTATACACGCATTCGACGTCCGGGTCGGGTGGCTCGGTGCGGAATCCGCCGAAGTCCGCAGGAAAGTGACCGTGAAAGACCGCCAGGGGGTAGCGGGCGTCAGGATTCTCGTCAAAGCCTTCGGGAAGCAGGACGTGAGCGCCCAGGTGCATGGGTCGCCCCCAGAACTCCGTCAGCAGCCCGCTCTGGATCTTCACGTGCTTGATATACTTGGTGTCTTCCGGCTGCTCGATGGGGGGAATGACCTGATCGAGAGTGATGGCGATTCGGTCTCTCCGGCTCGGATCGATGCGGAGTTTCTGAGGTGTACTGTAGAGATTCCCAGGAGCTCGATTCCAGTGCTGACCTTCACCGCGATCCATCGGCAGCTTCACGGTGTGACCGGTGGACAGGTTGAAGGTCTCGTACTCGTGTAAGACTGCTTGCACCCAGTACTCGCCGACAGGAATTGTCGCCAGGCTTTCGTGGGGAAACCCGAACACTTCACCGTCGATGGTCGCGATGTCGCCGGTCGAGAACTGTTCGACGTCGATGCCAAAGATCTGAGCCGCGTCGAGCGCCGAACTGACTTGGAACCGAGGTTCACGCTCCTCGTCGGCGGCGAGCACGAGGATGATGCGCCCATCACGCGGTTCTCCGCCGACGGACTCGTCGATGGCAACTTCGAATTCCAGAGGCGTCGTGGCGTCCTCGGCAGTGCACGCCGCTAGTAGAGCTGACAACACTAGGCCGGTCAGGGTACGGGTACGCTTCGGCATCGTCGGACTCCGTTTCTTCTCTGCAGTATCGTTTACGGGCTACTCTCTTCATCCGGGTACGGTACTGGATCGTTCTCTGGTACCTCGTAGTATGTACGCAATCGAGCGATCATCGTCTTCAGCTCGTCAACGGTGTCTGAGTACTCGGCATCGTCATAAACGCTGTTCAGCTCGTCGGGGTCTCGGTCGAGGTCGAACAACTCCCATTCGTCGATCTCATAGTAGTGGATCAGCTTGAATCGGTGCGTCCGAACGCCATAGTGCCGCCGGACGGAGTGTACAGCCGGGTACTCGTAGTACTGATAGTAGAGGCCGGTGCGCCAGTCCTCAGGTCGTTCGCCCCTCAACAAAGGCACCAGGCTTTGCCCCTGCATGTCGGCGGGAGTCTCGATCCCGGCCATCGCCAGAAAAGTGGCGGCGAAGTCGAGGTTCTGCACGAGATGGATGTCCTCGGAGCCGGCGCCCGCGACGGCTGGCCAGCGCACGATGAGAGGTGTTCGAAGCGATGGTTCGTACATCCACCGTTTGTCGTACCAGCCGTGGTCGCCCAGGAAGAAGCCTTGATCGGAGCTGTAGATGACGACGGTATTGTCTGCCAAGCCCGATTCTTCCAGGTAGTCGAGAACGCGACCCAGGTTGTCATCGATCGATGCGATCACGCGGAGGTAGTCCTTCAGGTAGCGCTGATACTTCCAACGCACCAGTTCATCGCCCGAAAGCGAGGCTGCGCGAAACGCCTCGTTCTTCGGTTCGTAGGCTGCACTCCACCTCGCCAACTGCTCTTCGTCGAGTTGCTGAGGAGGCGTCAGTTTAAGGTCGTTCTCGTACAGGTGCTCGGCGATGGTCATCTCTTGCGTCTTGGCCGGGCTGGCACGCCCGGAGTAGTCATCGAACAGAGTGGTTGGCTCCGGGATCTCGATCGCGTCGTAGGTCTCCAGGTGCTCGAACGGCGGCTCCCAACGGCGATGAGGGGCTTTGTGCTGATACATCAACATGAACGGTCTCTCGGGGTCGCGTGCATTGGCGAGCCACCCGAGCACCTTGTCGGTTATGATGTCCGTCACGTATCCGCGAGTCTCGATCCTGCCCTCGGCTGTGAGGAAGTCCGGATTGTAATAGGTGCCCTGGCCCGGCAGGACTTCCCAGTAGTCGAAACCGGTGGGTTCGCTCTTGAGGTGCCATTTGCCCACGATGGCCGTCTGGTACCCGGCCTCTTGAAGAAGTTTCGGGAACGTCAGCTGTTCACCGTCGAAGTGTTCGCGATTCGTGTAGACACCGTTCAGATGGCTGTGCTTACCCGTCAGTATCACCGCACGGCTCGGAGCGCAGATCGAGTTGGTGACGAAAGCGTTGCGGAACAGCATACCTTCTTCGGCCAGACGATCGATGTTCGGGGTCGCATTGAGGCGCGAGCCGTAGGCGCCGATCGCGTGCGCGGCGTGATCATCAGCGAAGACGAAGAGGATGTTTGGGCGAACCGGCGAGTTGGATTCTGCTCCGCCGTGGTCGGCCCGACAGCCGCTCAGCGGCGCTAGAAACAGGAGCGCAAGAGCGGACGTGTGCGCTCCGCTGCGTAGATACCTACCGAAAGACATCACACTTGCCACCTGTTGGTTGTTTCAAAGACCCGTGTTGCTCAAGAACAATGCGCGCGATGAGCAGTTACCGTCAGGAGCGTTCCGGCTGACTTGGGTTGCTGCCCATTCCGGGAAGTTCGGGTATCAGATCTAGGTCAACCTCGAGCAATTCAGCTATGGCCGCCCGAGCGATCAGTGGGTTTGCTCCCAGCCAGCTCAATCGTTCGCCGGCGCAAAAGAAGTAGTTGACGCGGCCATCACCGAAGACCATGTGCACATCCTGCTCGTCAACTTGGAAATGGGTGTGGTGCCCAAAGCCCGGCACGCCTGCCATAATCCCGTCGACCATGGATTCGAATTGGGACGTCGCATCTTGAGAGTTGTTGAAGACGCTGATATACAGTTCGGCGCGCATGCCCTCCGACCCATAGATGCCGATCTCGGTCTGCGCCGGCGCCATGTCCCCCTTGTGGAGACGCGCTATGATTCCTTCCGCTTCCTCTCCGGAATGGGATTCCACCAGTTGGAGGCCGTGCAGTTGGGCCGGTAAGAGCGCGCTGCCCACTTCTGCGGAGCGATCGGCGCAGGCCACGGCGGCCAGCGCTAGACACCACAGAGTCGGTATGATCAAGCGCGGATCGGGGGATCGTGTCTTCATGTTCGGGTCACTTTCTCGTCTGTTTGCTCGAATGGGCACCGCTTAAGGCGTTCTGACCAGCGGGAACAAGTCCGATTCGCTTCTGCCGTCGACCATGATGTCGGCAATACGAGACACGACGTCAGGGTGTTCAGACGCCACATCCTGCGATTCCGCGATATCGGACGCGAGGTCGTAGAGTTCGATCGGACTGTCGATGCTGGCACGGTAGGCTTTCCAGGCGCCAAGTCGCACAGCTTGTCTGCCCTGGTATTCCCAGTACAGGTACTCGTGCACCTGTTGTTGCACGATGTCGCCGGTGAGTGTTGGCCCCATCGACAGGCCGTCGATCTCGACCGGGAGATCCGAGCCGGCGAGCTCGGCAAACGTTGGCAAGAAATCCCAGAACGCCGAGATCAGGTCGGTCGTGCTGCCCGGTTCGATTTGACCGGGCCAGCGCACGATGAGGGGGACCCGGATGCCACCCTCGTACAGCTGGGTCTTCAGGCCGCGAAGCGGTCCTGCACTGTTGAAGAAGTCGGAATCGGTGCCCCCGTTGAAGGTCGGGCCGTTGTCGCTGGTGAAGAAGACGATCGTGTTTTCGGTCAGCCCCAACTCTTCCAATAGAGTCGTTATTCGACCGATCTCTCGATCCATGCGCGTAATCATCGCGGCGTAAGCGGCCCGGGGCCGCGGGTGCGGCAAGTAGCCTCGCTCTCCTCGGTAGGGTGTATCAGGGAATGCGCCCTCGTACTCCGCCAGGGACTCGTCGGGGACCTGGAGAGCCACATGGGGAACGGGGAAGGGTAGGTACAAGAAGAAAGTAGTGTCCCGGTTCTGCCGGATGAACTCTAGCGCTTCTTCAGCCATGAGGTCCATCGAGTAGTCGACGCCCGAGTAGGGAGAGTAAGACTCGGGGTCGTTCGGGTCCGCGTCTTCCGGGAGCCTTTGGTGCGGGTGAAAATACTCGTTGTCGAGCACTTCCTTCTGGGTGTTCCGCCACAGCCAGGGAGGATAGTAGTTGTGTGCGATACGCTGGCAGAGGTAGCCGTACCAGTGGTCGAAGCCTTGCCGGTTGGGCTCCCCGCTGCTCCCCGGCCCCCCGAGGCCCCACTTGCCGATGGCCCCGGTCACATAGCCGGCTTCCTTCAGCATGGTTCCTACGGTGTACGTGTTTGGCAGAAGGGGACGCTGTCCCTCGAGAGACAGGTCACGCCACACATCACCACGCTCGGACATCTCGTCATTGTCCCGGATATAGGCATGGCCTGTGTGCAGGCCGGTGAGCAGCACGGCGCGCGACGGGGCACAGACGGGGCTTCCAGAATAGTGCTGGCTGAAGCGCATCCCCTCGTCCGCCAGTCGGTCGATGTTGGGCGTTCTTATGTGCTGTTGCCCATAGCTGCCCAGCTCGCCGTAGCCGAGGTCGTCCGCGAGGATGAAGACTATATTCGGCGGCCGCTCTGACGACGGGCTGCAGGCCCCCAGAAGCAGGACTCCCAGGACGAGCGAGTGTGACTTGAATGGTCGGGCAGGTACGAACCTTCGTTTTGTACTTGGCATGGGTATCTTCGGTTATGAGAGCCGAAGCCTGACCGTCGTCTCCACCTCAGACGAACGTTGGCTGACACTCGCGCGTCAGGGGACTCAGATCTTATAGGAACTGATCGTTTCCCATTCTACTGAGGGCACCCTGGGGAGGCCAGACCGCTGTTCTGGTTCCACTTTGCCGCCAAGTCGATCTTCAACGACATCGTCAATCCCCGCTGCGACTGACTGCGGTCAACTCACGTTTCGGTGTCTTCATGATCCGATGACGGCGAACCTCTATGCTTCGGCATGGCGGTCGAGCGGTCGGTTCAGGTCGAGCTTCCCGGTATTCGTCGGGTCCGCCGCTGGTTGGATCGGCTTCTGCCTCCGGTCTGCGTGGTCTGCGGTGACCCGCTGTCCAGGCGGGACGGGCGAGTCTGCGGCCTTTGCTGGTCGTTGGCGCGCCGTCAGCGGCAGCCCCAGTGCCCAAGATGCGGTATCTGCTTGCAAGACATCGGGATAGGGTCAGTTGGCTCAGATTGCATCGAATGCGAAGATTGGCTGCCGTACCTGCGTCAGGCCCGGGCCCCATTCGTGATGACGGGTAACGCGGCGGCCATCGTCCACGCGGTCAAGTACGGGGGTTGGCCCGGGCTGGCCTCTGAGATGGGAACGCGGATGGGGCTCCTGCGATTTTCGCGGGATGTCGAGGTCGAATTGGCGGGCGTGCTTCCGGTGCCGCTGAGTCGGGCGCGGATGCGGGAGCGTGGCTTCAATCAGGCCGAATTGTTAGCGAGAGAAGTAGCGAGTGTCCGCGGTCTGCCGTTGCTGGAGGGAGTCCTGGAGCGTCTACGCCATACACAACGGCAGGCGCGCCTCTCGCCCCCCGAAAGACAGACCAATGTTTCGAGAGCATTCAAAGTGGCTTCGGAGAGACGCGCCTGTATCGATGGTCTACACTTGCTACTGGTTGACGACGTTCTGACGACTGCTGCTACCGTTCAGGATTGTGTTCGAGCACTTTGCTCGAGCGGGGCGCGGGCTGTGAGCGTCGTCACCTTCGCCCGCG
>Ga0209536_100013744_pt1 | contig 11660 bp, 11 predicted proteins | sample DeeMarSeWOR28_12_FD_187461 | JGI IMG/M metagenome (GOLD analysis project Ga0209536, IMG submission 187461) | Marine sediment microbial communities from White Oak River estuary, North Carolina - WOR-2-8_12 (SPAdes) (version 2) | ecosystem: Environmental > Aquatic > Marine > Intertidal zone >... | reverse complement strand
TAGTATTCTGCAATTTAATACCGGTGGAAGCAGTTCTCTCCTCAGTGTTTCCGTAATCGGCATCAAAGCTGAGATCAAATGCACCACTGAAACCTTGCGGCGGTTTACCCAAATGCACACTCTCCATGCTGACAATGGCCAACGCCTTATACGATATACAAAATGTAGAGAATAATAGAATGAGTCGGAAAGAAGTGAGGGCGATGTTCTTTACTCTATAAGTCATTAAAACTCCATCAATTTCTATAAAAACGCGCGGCCTACCTTACACCAGTTTTTTAGTTGATAAAAGTCAAAGGATAAGGAACTAACGCTATCAACTTCGCCTGCAGTTTTGTCATCATTACCACTCAATCACTCATGGATGGCGTGTTTCACCCTATGTCAGCTGGAAAGTTTTACTTATAGGTTATGAGAAATTATCCATGACAGAACCCGTGGATTTAGCTTGACAATATAAGTATTTCGTAGAATTCTTATAAAGATAAGCCATTCTTTTTCCAGACAATTTTACTTGGTTTTACCAGGCGCGTTCCATAAAACCTTCGGGGAGGTCACAATCGTGGAATCAACAGAGGTAGAACAAAAATATAACTTCGAGGTTGTCCGATGGTTTACCGTCGCAACCGTCATCTATTTCGTGGTCGGCACTTTCATTGGGGTTTATATCGCAGCAGAACTTGCCTGGCCTTTTCTCAACTTTGACAGCCCATACATAACATTCGGTCGCTTACGGCCCCTGCACACCAACGCGGTCATCTTCGCCTTTGGCGGTTGTGTGCTGATGGCCACAGCGTTTTACAGTGTGCAACGCACCTGCGGAGTACGTATCTGGAGCGACAAGATGGCGTGGTTCACCTTCTGGGGCTGGAACCTGATTATCGTGCTGGCAGTTATTACACTGCCACTCGGCTTCACACAGGGTAAAGAGTACGCCGAACTGGAATGGCCCATCGATATCCTCATCGCCGTGGTATGGTTGTCCTTCGCCTTTAACTTTATTATGACCCTGGCGAATCGCAGGACGACACATATCTATGTCTCCAACTGGTTCTACCTCGGCATGATGGTCATGATTACCTATCTGCACGTGGTCAACAGCCTGGCGATTCCGGTGGAACTGTTCCGCTCCTATTCGATCTTTTCCAGCGTGCAGGACGCCATGATTCAATGGTGGTGGGGACATAACGCAGTGGGGTTTTATTTAACGGCAGGTTTCCTCGGCATCATGTACTACATGGTACCCAAACAGGCGGACCGCCCCATCTTTTCTTATCGTTTATCCGTGTTGCACTTCTGGGCCCTGATGTTCGGTTATGTGTGGCTCGGTTCCCATCACCTGCAATACACCGCCCTCCCCGACTGGGCCGGTTCACTGGGTGCTGCCATTTCCTTCGCAATGATCGTGCCGTCCTGGGGTGGCGCGGTAAATGGCATGATGACCTTGAGTGGTGCCTGGGACAAACTGCGTACTGACTACGTCTTACGTTTCCTTATCATGTCACTGGCATTTTACGCCATGTCCACTTTTGAAGGACCGGTCATGTCCCTTAAGGTGGTTAACGCTTTGTCGCATTACACGGACTGGACCATTGGCCACGTGCATTCCGGCGCGCTGGGCTGGGTGGGCTTGATCGGCGCAGGCGCGGTGTATCACTTGTTGACGCGCTTATGGAATGCCGAGATCTATTCGGTCAAGCTGGTGAACCTGCATTTCTGGCTCGCCACCATAGGTATCGCCATCTACACCATCGCCATGTGGATCTCGGGCATCATGCAGGGCCTGATGTGGCGTGACTATGATGAGTTCGGCACTCTCACATATACCTTTGCCGAATCCGTCGCCGCCATGCATCCTTATTACGTCTTACGCACCGTGGGTGGTTTCATCTACTCGGTAGGTGGTTTGATCATGTTGTACAACGTGGTGATGACTATACGCCAGGCCAGTGGTGCCCCACGACCCAGCGTTGCACCGGCACAGGCTTAAGGAGGACGATAATCATGGCTGATAAAATCTACTCCACCAAATTGCAGGACAAAATGGAGCGCAATGTCTGGGCGCTACTGTTAATGTTGCTGTTCATCCTGTCCATTGGCGGCATCGTGGAAATCGTACCGCTGTATTACCTCGATGAAACCATGGAACACAACGCCCGCCCGGAAATTATCTGGCAGGCCAAGGAGGGACAAACCCTCGATGACTGGAAACCCGGCGACGGTATTCGTCCTTACACGGCGTTGGAACTGGCCGGCCGCGACGTTTACCTGCGCGAAGGTTGTTACCTGTGCCATTCGCAAATGATCCGCCCCTTCCGTGATGAAAAGGAGCGCTACGGTCATTATTCGCTGGCTTCGGAATCCATTTACGATCACCCCCACCAGTGGGGCTCCAAACGCACCGGTCCCGACCTGGCACGGGTGGGTGGCAAGTATTCCGATGAATGGCACATCCAGCATCTGATTGCACCACGCTCGGTCGTGCCGGAATCCGTCATGCCAAATTATCCCTGGTTGCAGGATCGCATGATTGATGGCGCCGGCATCACGGCGCGCATGAAAGCCATGAAAGTACTGGGCGTTCCCTACGACGATAAGGACATCGAAGCGGCCGCCGCGAAAGTGGAAGGTAAAACGGAAATGGACGCCATGGTGGCGTATATGCAGGTGCTGGGCACCATGGCTCGTCTCGACTACGGAGTAGTTTACCGTGAATAGTACCTGGGAAAATATCAAAGAATATTTTCATACCGACTGGGCTGCGATGACCTTGCACGACTGGCTGGGGCTGGGCATCACTATCGTCGTGTTCTTCGTCATGATCGCGCTCTACATTTATATCTTCCATCCGTCCAACAAGGAAAAACTGGAAGCCCACCGGCACATTCCTTTGGACGACGACGCATTCACTTTATATAAAAGTGAGAGGGAGGACCGGCAATGAGTGACAACAAGAATCCAACCGGCGCACCGGATACCGGCCATGTGTGGGACGGCAATCTGCGCGAACTCACCAATCAGCCACCGCGCTGGTGGATGATCACACTTTATCTCAGCGGCATCTTCATGCTGGTGTATTTTATACTCTACCCTTCGATACCGACTTTTACTGGTTATACCAAGGGCGTACTGGGCTGGACCCAGATGAAACGGTACGAAGAAACCAAGGCGGAGATCGAAGCGATTCGCGCTCCCTATGAAGAAAAAATTCAATCCATGCCCGTGGCGGCAATACTCGGTGATCAGGAACTGGTAAATTACACGCAACGTTCGGTGAAAGTATTATTCGGTGATCGCTGCGCCGGTTGCCACGGCGCTGGCGGCGCTGGTAATCCCGGTTACCCGGTACTGGCGGATGATGACTGGCTATTTGGCGGCAGCATTGAAACTATTCAGCAAACCATCACCAACGGACGCCAGGGTATGATGCCGGGATTTAAAGCATCCTTAAGCGAACAGGAGCTCAACGATTTAACCCAACATGTGCTGGCCATGAGCAAAGGCAGCGAACACGCGCCGGGTAAGGAGTTGTTTACCAACAAGGGTTGCGTGGGTTGCCACGGCATGGACGGCAAAGGCATGCAAATGATGGGCGCCGCCAATCTGGCCGACGCCGTGTGGCGCTTCACCCCGGCTAATGAAGAAAGCGTGAAATATACCATTGCTTATGGCGTCAATGCACCGGGCGCGGCCGAGACCCGCAATGCAGTAATGCCGGCATTCGGCAATCAACTGAGTGAAACGGATATCAAAAAACTGGCAGTCTACGTCCATCAACTGGGCGGCGGACAGTAGCGACAGAGAGTTCAAGAGCTTAAGTAAACGGGAGTACCAATTATGGATGCGGTAGCCATTGCTTCGATTGCCGCTGTTGGGATAACCATTATCATCGTGGCCTTTCTCGCGGTGCGCATTACTTATCTCATCAAGCACACCCATTCAGAAGATAAAAAGTAATTTGGCAAACGGATTTGCCTGATTAACACACCATGTGGCTGGCGCGCATCACATGAAGTTATCCGCTGCACCACAGGTTGGAAGTACGTGAATAACCAGACCGAGCAACTCGACACACAACACCTGGAAGAACTCTACCGGGAGGCGGACTACTGGCACGTTAATACGGGCGGCAAGACTATTCACGCCAAACGCATGCCAGGGCGTTACCGTACGTATAAGTGGATTGCCATGACCACCTGGCTGGTGTATTTCATCGGTCCCTACCTGCGCTGGGATAACCGCCAGGCCATCCTGTTCGATATCCCCAACCGGCAGTTTCATCTCTTTGGCGTCACCATCCTGCCCCAGGATGTGTGGATGCTGGCGATGGTGTTATTGTTTTTTGCCCTGTTACTGGCCGCGGTCACCTCGGTGGCAGGCCGCGTGTATTGTGGCTATTTTTGTTTTCAGACAGTGTGGACGGATATTTTTACCTGGATCGAGGAAAAACTGGAGGGTGCCGCCAACAAGCGCATGAAGCTGGACCAGGCGCCCTGGGATGCGCGCAAGATCCGCACCAAGGTCATCAAGCATAGCAGCTGGCTGTTGATTGGCATCTTCACCGGCATCACCTTCACCCTGTATTTTGCCGATGCGCTGGAGTTGTGGCAGGCCTATTTCACTTTGCAGGCCCCATTGATCGCCTGGATTACGGTGGGTATCTTTACCTTTTTCACTCATTTGTTTGCCGGGCACATGCGCGAACAGGTGTGTTTCTGGCTGTGCCCTTATGCGCGCATCCAGGGCGTCATGGTGGATCGCACCACGGTGTTGCCCACTTATGATTTCTCCCGAGGGGAACCGCGCGGCAAACTGAGAAGAGGCAGCGATACCGAGGCCGCTGCACTCGGCGACTGCATCGACTGCAAACAATGTGTGGCGGTTTGCCCCACCGGCATTGATATTCGCCGCGGCCAACAGGAAGGCTGCATCACCTGTGCCTTGTGCCTGGATGCCTGCGATGCCGTCATGGATAAAATCAACCGGCCGCGTGGACTGATCCGTTACGCATCACTGGATGAAATCGAAGGCAAACCGGCGGAACCTTTGTATAAACGCCCCCGCGTCATCGTGTATTTTTCCATTATGCTATTGGCTATCGCAGGTATTGTTTACGGCCTGGCAACACTGGGTTCCCTGGAGCTCAAAGTGCTGCACGAACGCCAGCCGTTGTTTGTGATGCAGAGCGATGGTTCGGTGCAAAACAAATATGAATTGAAGATTCTCAATAAAACCGAACAGGATATGCACATTAAAATCGCTGTCGGTGGCCACCCCGATTTACAGGCAGTTGGCATAGAAGAATCGTTGGACGTACCTCAAGGCAAGGTGAAAGCCTATACGATATTCCTGCGTATTCCCGGCAATAAATTAACCGCCGAGCGTATTCCGGTGACTATTAGAGCCCAGGATATGGACAACACGGAATTTTTTGCGGAATATGAAAGTATGTTCTTTGGACCAAAACGGTGAATCCAATGACACTGACCAACAAACTCAATCAGCTCTTTCGCAATTTCACACGCAAGTACTCACAATCGAGCACCGAGGGCAAACGTAATCCCTGGGTCATCGGCTGGTTTGGTCTGGTGGTCGTGTTCCTGACGGTTAACGCCGTCTTTGTCATTCTGGCGATTGTCAGCAGCCCGGGCCTGGTGGTGGAAGATTATTATGAACAGGGCCGGCAATATGAAAAGAACGCCATCAAAATGCTGGCCATGCAGAACAAACTGCAATGGGATAGCAAACTGGAAGTCCCAGAAACGGTCACATTAAATATAGCGGATACCTATCGCTTCAGCGCCACTGATTCACGCGGCCTGCCGATTACCGATGCCGATGTAAAACTCATTGCCTACCGGCCTTCTGATGCTAATGCTGATTTCACGACTATCCTGCGACCCACTGCACCAGGTCTGTATCAAGCCGCATTAAGCTTCCCTTTGCCCGGTGTATGGGACCTGAATGTTAAAGTACAGCACGGCGAAGACCGCCTGGAAATGGTGCAACGTCTGTTAGTTCAACCACTGCAACCTTAACCAACGTTTATCGTGAGTTCCACACAACCACTGACACTGACACCAACAAACAGCGAACAGGCCAGCAGTCGCTGCTTTCATTGCGGTCTGCCTAATCCCTCTCATGCCCGCTTTGAACAGGTTATCGATGGCGAGCTGCGGCAGTTTTGTTGCCCGGCCTGCCAGATGGTATGCCGCGCCATCTATGACGCGGGGCTGGAAGGTTTTTATGAGCGCACACCCGATAACATCAAACTGGCGCCACCACCGGACACGCCCAAAGACCTGGCACTTTACGATCTTGATGAAGTACAGGCGGAATTCGTTGACACACTGACACAACAACGGGAAATTCATTTACTAGTGGAAGGCATTCATTGTGCAGCATGCGTATGGTTGATTGAACGTGCCCTGCAACAAACACCCGGTGTGCTCGCGTCACAGGTCAACCTGGCGGGTAAACGTTTAAAGGTCCGCTGGGACAACGAGCAAATCAAGCTGTCGGCTATTATCAGCCGCCTCGGACAGATCGGCTACGCTGCGGTGCCCTACGATCCGGAAGTGGCGGAAGGTAAACTCAAGCAACAAAACCGTGCCCTGTTGTTCCGCATGGCGTTTGCCGGCTTCACCATGATGAACCTGTTGTGGATTTCCATCGCACTCTATAGCGGGGCGGACAAAAGTGAGTTTCGCCAGTTGTTTCACTGGGTGGGCTTTGCGCTCGCGACGCCGACCCTGCTCTATTCCGGTTATCCGTTTTTCCGCAGTGCCTGGACCGGACTTAAACGTCTGCATCTCACCATGGATTTGCCCATTGCTATCGGCGCGAGTGTCACTTATTTATATTCGGTGTACATCACGCTCTGGCAACCCCAGGTGGGCGAAGTGTATTTCGATACCGTGGTCAACTTTTTATTCGTGATCCTGGTGGGCCGTTACCTGGAAGCGATATCCAAACGCCAGGCAGTGTCCTCCACGCAACGTTTACTGGACTTGCAACCGCGCGGCGCCACCGTGTTGCGCGACAACGTGGAGACTTTGCTACCGATACGCGCCATCAAGCCCGGTGACACCGTACTGGCCAAACCCGGTGATCGCATCCCGGTGGATGGCGTAGTTGTCGAAGGACGCAGCGCCGTGGATGAATCCATGCTGAGCGGCGAAGCGGTTCCGGTCAACAAAAGCCGTGGCGATCACGTGGCGGCCGGCACCCTCAACGTGGACAGTGCGCTCACCATAAAAGTGGAAGGCACTCTGCGCAATACTTCACTGGGCCGCATCATTCATCTGGTCGAAGAAGCCCAGGCCTCCAGGGCACCTATTCAATGCGTAGCCGATCGCATCGTACCCTGGTTTGTAGCCACCACCCTGGTACTGGCCAGTGCCACATTTATCTATTGGTTAAGCACCGATTTCGAACTGGCGTTAATGGCAGCCACCGCGGTGTTAATTATTACCTGCCCCTGCGCCTTTGGCCTGGCAACACCCATGGCTATAGCCTCGGCATCCGGCCTGGGCGCGCGTCATGGCATTCTGGTAAAAAACGGCGCCGTGTTGGAGACTTTATCGCATATCGATCACTTCGTGTTTGACAAGACCGGCACCCTGACCGAAGGTCACATGCAAATCGAAACTATAATCACTGATGGAAAACAACAGGCAAACGAACTACTCGCCCTTGCCGCCGCGGTGGAAAAGTTTTCCGAACACAGTATTGCGCGTGCAATCACTCGCGCGGCAAAAACCCGCGATCTCGCCCTGCCCCTTGCAAGCGAAGTAGAGTCTTGCGCCGGTTACGGCATCAAAGGCAAGATAGGTGATATAAGTCTATTGATAGGCACGTCGGCCTGGCTTGACCAGCACCAGGTGCAAAGCAATCCTGAGCTCCGCAAACAAACGGCTGATTATGAAACCCGCGGCACGACTTGCGTGCATATCGCTATTGATGGCATAGAAACGGGTTTAATCGCGATTGCCGACACCTTGCGGCCCGATGCCAAAGCGCTGGTCGATGCACTGCGCGCTAACAATATCCGCATGACCATATTAAGTGGCGACCGACAGCGTGTCGTAGATGCGATCGCTGAACAGCTGGGCGGCATGCACACCATCGCCGAGGTATTACCACAGGACAAGGATCGCGTGATTCGCGAACTCCAGCAGGGCGGCGCCAAAGTTGCCATGGTGGGCGACGGTGTTAACGATGCCCCCGCCCTGATGCGCGCCGATGTCGGTATTGCGCTAGGCTCCGGCACGGAGGTTTCCGGGGAAAGCGCGGACATCGTGCTGATGAGTAACGAACTGGACAAAGTGCGACTGGCCGCGCAGCTGTCACAGCGTACCTTACTCACCATTCGCCAGAACATCGGCATTTCCATCGCCTACAACATCATCATGGTACCGCTGGCGATGGCAGCACTGATCACGCCATTAGTGGCGGCAGTCTCCATGCCCATCAGTTCCCTGCTGGTGATTGGTAACGCCGCGCGTATCCGCACCTTGTTCAAGAAGGATAACGCCTGATGGAAGTTATCTATGGATTAATTCCTGCGATGATTATTCTCGGCCTTATCATGGTTGGCGTACTGGTCTGGGCGGTAAAGAGCGGGCAATACGATGACCTGGAAGGCGACGCCAACCGCATCATCATGGATGATGATGATCCGTTACTACCTGGAGATACTTCGCCCAAGAAAAAAGAACCCGGGAAAAACTGGCCGGATGCGGATGATGACTAGTTTTCGTTATTGTGTTGCAGCGGACGTATCAATTGCTCAAAGCGCGTTGGAGACACATACTGCAACACACCGTTACCCTGCTCGTCCAGCGCCACATCCAGCCCCTTATCCGGATATAACCAATGCGTCATATTGCTGTCTTTCTCTGTAATTATTTGCGCGGGTTGACCAAAGCGTTTTTCCAGCAACGCCGCATCCAGGCGGATGCGTGGCAGATAAGTAATACTGGCAATGGGTATTCCACGCACGGTTGCAATATCTTCTGCATGCAAACTCACTTTACGGCTGCCGTCACCGAGGGTACTGATGCGTGTACCGCGCTGATACATGGCCTGCAACTGTTCCGCGCCGACATCGAACACCACAACAACTTTGGCGCTCAAACCGCCCAGAGTGACTTTATCAAAATAGGCTTCAATGACCCGTTGGCGTTTTTCATCAGCGGGTTCAAACAGACTCAGCTCAGCCTCCGCGTTAAACGCCTGCTCCGCCTGTTGCAAAGAACTTTCACCCAGGGTCAAGCCAAACACGCGCGTGGTGCCAGTGGATGTATGCTCAATATGCCATGGAAAAGTCTGCACTGGCGGCGGTTCGCCCCCTGGAATCATCAAACCGATCACCAACGCGATTATGGCAAACACGATGACTCCGGAAACGATTTTTGTATCCATTTTTTATATCTACTTTATTCTAGCCATAGACTAAGTATAGCGAAGGTTGTTTTGCCGTGATGGATAATCCACTCTCCTACACGACGGCATTTATCATCGGACTTCTAGGCGGCGCCCATTGCATTGGCATGTGTGGTGGCATCATGAATGCGCTGAGTTTTGCGATCCCCGAACAACAACGCAACTGGCGCCAGGTCACACCTATCTTATTACTTTATAACTTTGGCCGCATCTCCAGTTACGCCATTGCTGGCGCTATCGTGGGCCTGCTGGGTGGCTGGTTGCAGCAAACCGGCAGCGCTGCCGCCCCTGCCTTGCGCATTTTTGCCGGACTGATGCTGATCGCGATGGGATTATATTTAGCGGGATGGTGGCGTGGTCTCACCTACCTGGAAAAACTGGGCGGCTACCTGTGGAAATATCTCCAACCTGTTGGTAACCGTCTGATGCCGGTGACCCGACTATCACAAGCCGCAGTGCTCGGCATGATCTGGGGCTGGTTGCCCTGTGGCCTGGTTTACAGCACCTTGACCTGGTCGGCCACCTCATCCGGCTGGCAACAATCAGCATTGATCATGTTGAGCTTTGGGCTGGGCACCTTACCCACACTATTATTAACCGGCATGTTCGCGCACCAGGTCAAAGTCTGGATTCAGAAAGCCACGGTGAGAAATATTGCGGCGCTGTTAGTAATCGGGTTTGGTGTCTGGACTATCGCCTGGGTGGCATATCATCGTCTGTATGCCCATGGAGGTCATCAGCAGCACACCAGCCCACAACAGGAAATGTCCCAACCGGCAACAGACAAAAATCCCGGCTACCAACACATGCAACACTAACTCTTCGACTTAAGATTGCGGTAACGACGAATCAAGGTATTGGTCGAGCTATCGTGATTCAGAGTATCGGTATGTTCGGCATCAAGTTCCGGGATGATGCGTTGCGCCAGCACCTTGCCCAGTTCCACGCCCCACTGATCAAAAGGATTGATGTTCCAGATCGCGCCCTGGGTAAACACACTATGCTCATACAAGGCAACCAACTTACCCAATGCAACAGGAGTGAGTTTTTCTAGCATTAAAGTATTGGAAGGCCGGTTACCTTCAAAGGTACGATGTGGTACCAGTGAATCCGGCGAACCTTCAGCCCGCACTTCTTCCGCAGTTTTACCGAAGGCCAGCGCTTCGCCCTGGGCAAACACATTGGCCACCAGCATGTCGTGATGCGCACCCAGTGGATTAAGAGTCTGACCAAACACAATAAAGTCACAGGGAATTAATCGTGTGCCCTGGTGAATCAGTTGATAAAAGGAATGCTGGCCATTGGTGCCGGGCTCACCCCAGTAAATAGCGCTGGTATCATAGCTTACCCGCTCACCATCGAGCGTTACCTGCTTACCGTTGCTTTCCATAATTAGTTGTTGCAGGTACGCCGGGAAGCGTTTCAGGTATTGCTCGTATGGCAAGACTGCAGTGGTGTGGGCGCCAAGAAAATTGGTATTCCAGATCGCCAGCAATCCCATCAACACTGGCAGGTTCTCTGCAAATGGTGCGGTACGAAAATGCTCGTCCATTTCATGAAAACCGTCCAGCAACTCACGGAAATGTTCGGGACCAACAGCCAGCAGGGTAGACAAGCCTATCGCTGAATCCATGGAGTAGCGGCCGCCCACCCAGTCCCAGAAGCCAAACATGTTGGCGGTATCGATGCCAAACTTCGTTACTTCTTCCGCGTTCGTGGATACGGCAACAAAATGCTTGGCCACTGCCTCCTCATCACCACCTAGTCCGGCGAGCAACCAGGCGCGCGCGGATTGTGCGTTGGTCATGGTTTCCAGGGTAGTAAAAGTTTTAGACGCGACAATGAACAGGGTTTGTGCCGGATCGAGATCATGCACGGCTTCGATAAAGTCGGTGCTGTCAACGTTGGAGACAAAACGGAACTGCAGGTTGCGATCGCTATAGGATTTCAATGCTTCATACGCCATCACCGGACCCAGGTCAGAACCACCAATACCGATATTCACCACATTGCGGATACGCTGACCAGTGTGACCTTTCCACTCTCCGCTACGCACGCGATTGGCAAAATCGCCCATAGCGTCCAGCACTTTGTGCACTTCCGGCACGACGTTTTCACCATCGACTACGATCTTGCTATCACGCGGCGCGCGCAGTGCCACGTGCAATACCGCCCGGTTTTCCGTGCTATTAATTTTGTCGCCGCGGAACATG
>Ga0209536_100013743_pt1 | contig 11661 bp, 9 predicted proteins | sample DeeMarSeWOR28_12_FD_187461 | JGI IMG/M metagenome (GOLD analysis project Ga0209536, IMG submission 187461) | Marine sediment microbial communities from White Oak River estuary, North Carolina - WOR-2-8_12 (SPAdes) (version 2) | ecosystem: Environmental > Aquatic > Marine > Intertidal zone >... | reverse complement strand
TTGATCTCGTCAACGATCTTAACTGGCAACTGAGAAAAGTAGGACCACACGACCACCTCTTCTCCCTGGTTGAGTTTTCCCAGATCGGGCCGACCGATGATCTTCTCCTCCGTCTGTTCAGGATGACCAGCCACCTCGCTTCTCCAGATAACCCCGAGAGGGAAACGGTACAGAAGGGCACAGATGTATTCGGCAGAAGAGGTCTTACCGAGACCTGGCTCTCCAATGATGAGTTCCTTCCCTTGGCAGAGACCCGTCAAGAAACTCAACAGTAAGGCGGAGTTGAATCGTACTCCCCTTACAGTCATGTCCGGGCGATTCAGAACAAATTCTTCCCTGATGTGGTCGTAAATTTGCCATGCTGTCTCTCTCAAGGCACCATTTTTTGCTGAATTCATTATAGCTCGTTCCATTCGCCTTAGTCGTTAGACATCAATTGAACATAAACAAAATGAAGATCGAATTATAACCATTCATGTTACCGACCTGAAAATTAGAATTTTCAACGGCAAAACAGTCAGTCTTTCAATACCAATTTCGTATGATTCATTCTGGCCCAAATTTCAAGATAGTGTAATATTGACTCGCTTAACGCTTGCCCCGCTTTATAAATCTTACATTCTATCCGTTTGTCTTGAGAGAAAAAAAACGGCTGCACGCGAAAAAGAAGTTTACGACCCCCAGCTTCCTCCTCAAATACAAAATATTCTTCCACTTCGAATCCGACATAGAAAGACGGAACCCATTCCGATTCTTCGACTGCACCATCTCTAAAAGTCCTTGTGTAACCCAATTTCTTTCTTGTGGCGCGTTCGAGATTTATTTTTGTTAATTCGAGCACTTCGGAAAGGTTTGCATACATCGGCTCATAAAAGCAGAGAGCAAGAAAGAAAGACGCTTTTCAGGGTCTTCTATTTGTTCTTTGAACGCGATAAATGGCTCTTCCACTTTTACTTTATAAAATCCATCTCTCTTCATTTCTTCATAACTTCCTATATCCTTACGTGGACTAGTAAACACTCGCAAAATTTGGTCTTCTGTTAAACTTAGAAGACCAGGTTGAATACTCAACTTTTTCGCGAGTCCTTTGCATATCTCTAAGTCTGATTTTGATTCATACAAGGAATCAATTGCCTTGTTTAAGTATATGTAGTAAGGTGAACCCAGCCATGGGACAGCAACATCATTACGTTCCATAAAGGTGTTTACTGGAAATAAAATGTCAGCAAATTTAGCAGTAGCAGTCATAAATTGCTCATGAACTACTATAAATTCAAGTGATTTTAGAGCCTTTACACCTTTATTAACGTTTGAATACTGATTTAAGCGATTTTCTGCGGCAATATAAGCCATTTTCAAATCTGTAGGATAACCCCCCTTTTTTCCTTGTAAAATTGCATCATAGTATTCATTAAAGTGAATTCGTGTACTAGCAGGGTTTGTTCCACCTCTCAATTTGTAAAGGCTATCCTTTCGGGGAGGTGCACCCCAATCAACAGGATTCCCTCGTGGAGTTTGCTTTTTCTTCATTTCCTCTCTTTCTTTATCGCTTATGGGGCCAGTTTTCTTTTTTTTATCGGAGGATACAGTTTCACGGCTGTAATATGCCCTCATAAAACCTGAGGCATATCCCCCTTTAATCCCAATATTTCCTGTGATTACACACAGAATATTAGCCGCTCTTGAATATATTTCCCCTCGGGCAGTCCTTGCGGGACCCCATCCAGCCATAAGAGCTGCAGGTTTATTGGTTGCATATTCTCGTGCTAAGTTTATTATTATTTCTGCGGGAACCGTTGTAATTTCTTCTGCCCATTGTGGTGTTTTGGGTATTCCATCATCATCACCCATCAAATGTGCTTTATATTTTTCAAATCCTACCGTGTACTTATCAATAAATAGTTGATCTTGAAGATTTTCTGAGATAATAACATAAGCCATTGCATTGAGCATTGCAGCATCAGTACCAGGTCGAATAGGAATCCATTGATTAGCTAGAACTGCTGCTGAATCTGTAAAAATTGGATCAATATTTATAATTTTTATTCCTTTCTCCCTTGCTTTCGCTAACCATAGGGGCGTACCCGGATCCCAAACAGTGTTTGCAGGATTCCAACCCCACATTATAATTAGTTTAGAGTTGAGCAAATCCTCCCGTGCATTTCCGGTCATCATTGTTCCATAGGTTGCCATAGATGCAAAGAGAGCTCCCTCATAAGAAGGGATTCCCCACATACGAGTATATCCTCCAAATTGGTTGAGCATTACCCCTACAGGAGTAACCCCATGGAGTAAACCTTGGTTTCCAGCACCAGGGACAAGAAGTATAGAAGAATTACCATATTTTTCTTTAATTTCTTTCATTTTTGTAGCGACTTCCTCGAATGCTTCATCCCACGTTATCCTTTCAAATTTGCCCTCTCCTCGTTCTCCAACCCGACGCATAGGATACTTTAATCTATCTGGATGATAAACTTTTTGCCGATATACTCTTCCACGTAAACATGCACGCAATTGGGGATCTTCTCCATGATCCGTCTCAAAACGTAATATTTTACCGTCTTTAACATGAGCTTTCAAAGTACAACGACCACCACAGTCGTGACAACATCCTGTATTGATTATCTTGATATCACTTCCCTTAACTTCGGTATTATCTTTATTCATAATATAAAATCATTCTCAAACAAGTATTAATTACACATAAATTTGGATTCATTTTAATTTTTATCGAGTATAAAATAATCCTCAATATTGATGTTCTTTATCGACTTGATTTATTGGTGGATTCCCTGTGGCTATGTTATTGATATTTTCGACAATTATTTTAAGAGGATTCTCAGAAAATTTGGTAAAATCGGAATATCCGATGTTGTGAGGTGTTGCGATTACATTGGGCAATTCCCAAATAGGATAGCTCGAGGGTTTATCAAGCTCGGGTTTCCATTTAGGATCCCACCAGTGGGGGATCCACCATACATCGATAGCTGCTCCTGCTATTTTATTTTCTTTGAGAGCAAAATATAACGCTTTCTCATCTATGATTGCAGCTCTAGCTACATTTACTAAATAAGCAGATCGTTTCATTAGACCTATCTCACGTTCCCCAATCATTCCTCGCGTAGCAGGAGTAAGTGGCACAATAACTACAACAAAATCAGATTCGGAGAGAACATAATCGAGGTCTTCTTGACCCCCTAAAAATTCTAAATTCATTTTCTGTCGGAGTTCTTCTGATTTTCTTCTTTTAATTGCTAAAATTTTCATTTCGAAAGCTTGTAAACGCTTTGCAATTTCGATACCAATATTTCCTAATCCTATTATCCCTACCTTTTTCCCCCGTAATTCAGTTCCTCGACCTCTAAAAATTTCAGGGAATGCGTTATGACGTTGAACAATACGTTTCGCCAATGCAAGAACTAAGCTGATAGTTCCTTCAGCTAAAGGAACAGGATTGGAGCCTGATGTATTTGCTATAAAAATATCATCATCAATGACATCGAAAGGGATGGCATCTACACCAGCACCAGTTTTTTGAATAAACTTTAATTTTTTGGCATTTTCTACAACAACGGCAGATAGACGGGTACATACAATAATTTCAACATCCTTGGCCAGCTCTATTAACTCCTCTTCAGTTCCTTTTTCTGGTGATATTATCTCAACATTATCCGGTAAATGCTCCTTTTGGCCAGCAAGCCAATTTTTAATATAGGAATTTACAACCAATACTTTCATGATTTAGTAAAATTAGTTTTTATAAGAATAATTAATTACACAAAAATTATGAATTACTTTAATTTTTATCGAGAGGTTTTCATTTTACGAATCCTAGGAAAAATTACGATAATCTAATATATCATTGAAAAATAATTAAATGCATATTACATGCTTATTTACTAAGGAAAATGAGTGAACCAGACACTTTATTTGATTTTGATCAAATTATTGATCGTAGCAAATCGAATTCGGCAAAATGGGACAAAAAAATATTAGAAAATGGTTTTGGTGATCCTGATCTATTACCTCTTTGGGTAGCCGATATGGATTTTAAAACTACGGAACCCATTATCAATACATTAGTTCAAACGGCGGAATACGGAATATTTGGGTATTCAGTAATCCCTCCTTCATTTTTTGACGCTGTTGTAAGTTGGTTCAAGAGACGATATGGGTGGAACATAGATAAAAAATGGTTATGTCAAACTCCTGGTGTTATACCAGCTTTAGATGTTGCTGTCAATGCATTTTGTAATGTGGGAGATAAAGTAATTGTGCAAAATCCCATTTACTATCCTTTTTATCCCGTTATTGAAAATAATGGTTGTAGAATCCTCTTAAATCCTTTAGAGTTCTCTGGTAACCAATATACAATGGATTTTGAAGATCTTGAGAAAAAAGTTAAAGATCCAAGGGCTAAAATGATAATTTTATGTAATCCACATAATCCTATTGGGCGAGTTTGGACTAGGGGAGAGTTAAAACATCTTGGGGATATATGTGCTAAAAATGACATTGTAATCGTCTCAGATGAAATTCACTGTGATTTGATTTTCCCCGGATATAAGCACACAAATATTGCCACATTAAGTAAAGAATTTGCTCAAAACACAGTTACATGTACATCTGTAAGTAAAACATTTAATTTGGCTGGACTAAAAATTTCAAATATAGTAATCCCAAATGACAAATTACGTCAAACATTTAGAAATACCCAAGCAAATCATGGAGTTGGTAGCCCAAACCTTTTTGCGGTGGCAGCAATGGAAACTGCCTATAAAGATGAAACCTGTGAGAAATGGTTGGATGCTTTGCTACAATATCTCAAAGGAAACCTGGATTTTTTAAAAGCATATATTAAAAAAAATCTCCCACAAATAAACGTAATAGAACCTGAAGGAACTTATCTAATTTGGCTTGATTTCCGCGAATTAGGTTTAGATGCTAAGGAATTAGAAAAATTTATGCGGGGGAAAGCAAAAGTCGCTCTGGATGAAGGGTATACTTTTGGGCAGGGCGGGGAAGGATTTGAAAGGATCAATATTGCATGCCCTAGATCAACCCTAGAACTCGCCCTTAATAAAATTAAAGAAGCAATAGTTAATATATAATAAAAGTTAGATTGCGTTTCTCTCCTTTATTTAGTGACATAAATGTTAAATATAAACGTATGAATTATTATACTTACTAAATTAAATTATGGCGAATCTAATTTAGAAATTTAATTATTAGTTGAAAAAAAAAACAGATGAAAAAATTATGGTCCATATCGAGATAAATTCTTGGTATCCAAGACATATAAACGAAGAAGTTACTGAAAAATTTCTTGATCTTATGAAAGATCCAGGTATGCCCTCAACTATTAAGTCATTTAAAATATATTCGAAAGTGGTTAAAGAAGGTATTAAGGTAATGGCATATCTAGAAGTTGAACAAGAAAAATTGGGTCAAGCATTTGTGGATATCGACCCACTTCTAGGAGAATTAGTAGCAATTGAAGGTTATAATATCGAAATTGGTTTAGTTTCTTCTTTTGAAGAAGTTATGGCTGCCCGACAACAAGGTTAAAGCCGAAAACTTGAAAAGCAATTTATAAATTTCAACTTTTTTTTTTTTAAATAAAATAACCATAGAGATAGTTCCAAAATAATGTTAATCTTTTAATAACCTATTAAGTAAATCAATCCTTCGGGAAGATGTTCCCTCCAAGCAATATACTCATGACCACCAGGATATTCTTCATAATAATGTTCATATCCCATTTCCTCAAGCATTTTATGAAATCTAAACACTGAGGGCATTGTTCTAGTTTCGAGGTTGCCAACATTGACATAAAATTTCAAAGGTAATTTCTTACTTTTATAAAATTGCCTTATTAACCAGTATGGCTCTTGCTCATCCGCCTTAGTCCACCAATGGTCATAATCATCTCCATAATAATACAACATGCGCTGAAAAAACAAATTCCCGGGGTGCCATCCATAAAATCCTGATTGAGACAAAATTTTTCTAAAAGTGTCGGGATACTTAAATCCGATAAACGCAGCAGCTAATGCTCCAGAGCTGCTCCCAGTTAAGATAGCTTCATTTGGATCAACAGAGATATTATAGTTTTCTCTTGCCCAGGACACTAATTCCTTAGCAATAAATTCTGCGAATGGAGGATAACAGTCTAAATCTCTTCCTCTTTGAAACCCGCTATAATTATGAACGAACATGGCAACTAACGGAGGAATCTTCCCGTTCGCAATTAAATTATCGAATGCAATTTGCGGTTTGGTAAACTCTAGAAACGCTTTCCCATCGAATATTATCAAGAAGTGATATTTCTCATCAGTTTTAGAAAAGTTGGGAGGAGTATAGACCCAAATTTTGCGTTTCATCTTCAAAACTTCACTATAAAATTCAATTTGTTCAACGTGTCCCGCAGGCACATTCTCATCTTTTAATGTCCATGTTCGAGGTTTTGTATCTGGCATCTCTAATACGGAGTATTCAATCTCAATCCGTTGCCCTTCTCTACTATATCTTTGATAAAACTTTTTAGGATTGAATGGATCAGGAGCACAAGTGTTCCAATTGAGCATTATATTATCAAAGAACCGATTATATCTCAAATTATTGTTTTTGCTAATTGTATATATCGCACGAGTCCCATTGAGCACTTTGAATGTTTTATAAAAAAGATTGGTGTTTTTAATTCTATTGCAGATATTATTAGTGAGAACATCATCTTGATTTGCCAATGCAGTTATGATTACCGCATTTTTAGTTTCATGAGTTCCCCGTATAACAAAGGTCACAAGCTTATAATTTGGATCATTTTTGAAAAATTCAATAATTGGAGCACCTTCACGCTCAATTTCGTTCCAAAATTCATTTAGCGCCGAAATATTCCCTTTTTTTATCTCTTGTTCAAGGTCTGAGATGATAGGGCTCACAAAGTGTTGTTTTTTTTTCATAGTTTGATAATTGGACCTAGCAAACGAATTGTTTAGTGATATTGTTGCATTTCTTAAAGTTAATTACAATCAAAAACTTTGCTATAGTCATAATTGTAAGCCTAAGGAGGAAGATTTATCTAATTACGCTCCTTTAACCAAGGAAATATATGAAGGAATTATTGCTGGAAAATATAAGTATTAACTATAGGCAAATTATCAAGTTATTGCTTTGCCATCTCTGCATCAAATCTATTTTGTTTATCCTTCTGATTTGGTGAATACCTTAGTAGCTTGAAATTAATTTTTTTTATCTTTCCCTTAAATTCAAAGGGAGTTTGATAATCAGCGGTGACTGCAGATAGATTATTCTTCCCGATTTGCACTCCCGACGCGGATATCATTCTCAACACCGAAGGAACTTGAATAGAACCACTTTCTTTACTATCTATTAGAAGTGTTATAATCCCTTTATTGTCTTTTCTTCGAAAATCAACTCCAATTGTGCAATTCCCAGTTGGAACAGTATCATCAGATCGAATTACATGATGGTCTGAATATATATTGTAATCAAATACAAGCTGATTATCTTTAATATAACAGCTTAAGCCCACATTTTGAGTTCCATATACAAAAATTACGCCATCCATACTTTCGTCGGATCTTTCTATGTCAGCGACCATTATCCACGAACGGTTCCCTATCGCCGGAGAAACATCTGAAGGTAATTGAGAAATTGGAGGATAATAGGTATATTCACGATCAGCATGAGGATACCCCGGGAGAAATCGAGGTCGAAAGAGCTCACCAGTTCTATCATCAAGTGGTAACACACCATACTTTCCAGCTTCAACCCACCATAAGTCTATAAGCTTTTGTAACTTTTCGGGATGCTCCTCTGCTAAATTATTACACTCAGAATAATCTTTCTGTAAGTTGTAAAGCTGCCATTCTTCATGATCATATGGTCTTCCTTTCTGATGATTAGTAACAGCCTTCCACCCATTAGCCCAAATGCCCCGATGTCCAAACATCTCAAAATATTGAACATCTTTTTGTGATGGATCATCTGCTGAATCAAAGGTATAAGTCATTGAAGTACCGGTAATTGGCATCTGGTCAAAACCTCTATAATTGGTTGGAGCCTTTATTTTTAATGCTTCAAGAATAGTAGGGACAATATCGGAAACGTGATGGAACTGATTTCTGATGCCCCCCTTATCTTTAATACGAGAAGGCCAATTAATTATACATGAGTCGCGAATCCCTCCCCCATATGTATACGATTTATACCACTTAAGGGGAGTATTCCCAGCTTGTGCCCAACCCCAAGGATAAGTTGGATAACTAGTCGGGCCTCCTATTTCATCAATCCGTTCCATAACGCTATTAATATCTTCTGGGATTCCATTGAAGTTTTTAAATTCACTCATAACTCCTAGTTTCCCTCCTGCAGGAGCAGCCCCGTTGTCTGATAACAATATGACCAAAGTATCATCTGAGATCTTTAGCTCATCAAGAAAGGATAGCAATCTACCAATGTGATGATCTGTGTGATCGAGGAATCCGGCAAATGCTTCTTGTAATTTTAAGGCAAACTTCTTTTCCTTGTCGGATAATGTTTCCCAAGGTTCAACTCCCGGATTACGAGGTGCTAATTTTGTTCCAGGGGGGATGATACCCTTCTCTAATTGTGTTTTATACCACTGTTCTCTAATAATATCCCATCCTGCATCAAATCGACCTTTATATTTGTCAACAAATTCTTTCGGTGCTTGATGGGGCATATGAGTTGCACCAAATGCCAAATATAGGAAAAATGGTTTTTTTGGGTAAACTGATTTATGATCACGGATGAATTCAATAGATTTATCAATTAGATCCTCATTGAGGTGATATCCCTCTTCAGGGCTCTTAGGAGGATCAACCGGATGATTATCGTAAGTTAATTGAGGATAAAATTGGTCTGTCTCCCCTTGCATAAAGCCATAATAACGATTAAACCCCCGTTGCAAAGGCCAATTATCAAATGGCCCAGCCGCCGATGCTTGCCACATAGGCGCTAAGTGCCACTTCCCGACCATTAATGTAGAATATCCTTCTTCTCTTAGGATTTCAGCTATCGTTGCTGCATGAGGTGTAATATACCCTCTCATATGAGGGAATCCTGTATCATAATTGGAAATTGCTCTTACTCCCACTGCATGATGGTTCCTCCCAGTTAGTAAGCACGCTCGTGTTGGAGAACATAATGCTGTGGTATGGAAATTCGTATATCTTAATCCCCCTTCAGCAAGACGATCTATATTAGGAGTATCAATATTCGAACCGTAGCACCCAAATTGTGAGAATCCCGTATCATCAAACAAAATTACAATAATATTCGGATAATCTTTCCCTAATCCTTTCGGTTTAGGCCACCATGGTGTTGATTCAAGGTGAGTTCTCCCAATTTTACCTTCAAACTTTTCAAATTCACTCAACTTTTTCACCATCTATTTTTCTTATAATTTTATAATTATTATAATATCATTTATTTCAAAATTATAAAACAATTTTCATCTTTTTCAAAATTACATCAAAAAAATGTACTTTGCTATTTCACCATTTCATTACAATAAAAAATAAGAGCTTTTATAAAGTCAAACATAAGAGATATTAATGACAGATGAAATACAGTTTAGTCCGGAGGAACTGGATTACCTTAGAAGATATCAAAATAAGAATGATGAAAGAACAGAAAACCCAAATCTAAGCTCCGGAATCCTTGTAGAACAACACGCTGAAAAAATACCTAGTAAATATGCAGTTCTTTATGAGGATGTTAAGTGGACATGGTTAACCTTAAATCAAGAATGCAATAAGGTAGCGAATTATTTCCTTGATATCGGGCATAATCCTGGGGAAACAGTTGCCATTATGATCGAGAATACCCCTCAAATTCTTTCATTTCCTCTGACTTATATGCATAGTAAACTTTAATGACTCGTTCCAATTCTGATAAATATTCATTTTGCCTAAATGTGAAACATATGCCTTCGATGCAAAAATCGATGATGATGGAAATGTTTAACATGGAGATGAAGGCGATGAATGAATTGTCATCCAGTGATGAATTGCTTGATGACACAATAAAGAACAGGACATTGTATACACAATATCTCCAGGATCTTTACCGATTCTATAAGTTATATCCTTTCAGGCATGAATTTGAGGATGTTTTTGAGGCCCCGTTTGTTGTCGAGAAAAGTCACCTGGTAAAGATCCTGATAGAGGATAAAAAAATTCTTCGGAATATTGGAGAATTCTATTTTGAAAAGAATTATTATCAGGAGGCCATTAATGTATTTGAACATTTAGCATGTGAAGAGGATAACTTTGAATTGTTTGAAAAAATAGCTTATTCATACCAGAAGCTTGAGCAATATGAGGAGGCCTTAAAGAATTATCACAGGGCAGAATTGTATGATAAAAACAAGAACTGGTTATATAAAAAGATAGCCTTTTGTTACAGGAAATTGGGTAATTATGATTCTTCTCTTCAGTATTACCAGGAGGTTGAAAAACATGATCCGGAGAACCTTTACATACAATCATTTCTAGGTCATACTTACATGGATATGGGGGATTTTGAAACAGCCCTGAAATATTATTTCAAAGTCGAGTATCTTAAACCCGAATACATCAAGGTATATCGCCCCATTGCATGGTGTTCGTTTGTATTGGGAAAGTTTGATAATGCGAAGAAATATTTTGAGAAGGTACTCGAAAAGGATGGAAATAAAAATGACCTGTTTAACCTCGGCCATGTTGAATGGTGTACTGGAAATAAAAAGGAAGCAATTAATCATTATGTCCAGGCATTGATCAAATCGGGAAATGATTATGACTGGCTTTCAGGTGTTTTTGAAGAGGATAAAAAGTACCTGTTGAAACATGGTATACTGGAATTTGATATACCTTTAATGATAGACTACCTGAAGCTTGGAGGTGAATAATCCCGGGTTATAACTCTTTTTGAAATATCCTGTACCGTTTGTAAATCTTTCCGTTAAAACGTTCCATTTCAGCCCTTACCTTCAGGTTGTCTTCAAGTTCCAGGTGACTGTCGATGAATTCCATCCCGGCTTTTTTTGCCGATTCAAGCATTTTGACGGCCAGGATTGCATCCAGTCCTATGTTCCTGTAATCTTCCCTGATTGCCCCAAGTAACAGATTAAGCTGTTTGCTTTTTCGGGCTGATCTCAATATGAATAATATCCCCAATGGTATCAGATACCCTTTTGACCGGATTATCCCTTTACTGATATCAGGCATTCCCAGTACAAATCCAACATGCTCTCCGTTTGTATTTTGGATAACCTTCTGGAACCTGGGAGGGAGCAATGGGATATAACGTTCTGCCAGTTCATCCATCTCCTCATCATCCATTGGATCAAATCCATATATGCCTGTAAATGTTTCATTTACCAGAGATAAAACGGGTTTGATTTGCGATCTCAGTTCTTTCCTTTTGTTGAATTCAAGCACCTTAAGCTGGTTTTTATTTATGATCCTGTCATGGATCCTTTGATACAGGGGTGGTATCTCATCAGGGATATTTATTTTATATACGACAAGATCGATTTTTTTCGAGTATTGATTTTGGTCCATAAAATCAATCATGTAGGGGAAATTACAGTTGGTGGCCACAACGATGGGTTCGTCGAAACCTTCGATA
>Ga0209536_100013742_pt1 | contig 11662 bp, 14 predicted proteins | sample DeeMarSeWOR28_12_FD_187461 | JGI IMG/M metagenome (GOLD analysis project Ga0209536, IMG submission 187461) | Marine sediment microbial communities from White Oak River estuary, North Carolina - WOR-2-8_12 (SPAdes) (version 2) | ecosystem: Environmental > Aquatic > Marine > Intertidal zone >... | reverse complement strand
GCCGGCCGATAATTCCCAATCGCAGGCGCCGGATTGTCCTGGGCATCCGTCCGAGCAGGCTTGTAATTGCAAAAGATCCCCGGATTGGCCCAGGGTTAGGTTGTGATTAAATATGCCCGTAAACGTGGGCCTTTTGGCTTCGAGGAGATCCACACAAATGTCCTCCGGGATATTTCCCGAGGTCGTTCCTTTCCCGGAAAACCGGAAAGGCTTCGACGGCCGGCCGTTGTACAGGAATTCCCGCACATAGAGGTCGTCCTCGCTGCTGACATAAATGTCGATATCGTCGCTTATCCAATTGTCGATTGCGTATCGTATGGCCATTTTAAATTCCCAATAATCTTTTAAAATCGCTCTTTTTATAATGGGCTTCAAGAGCGGAGAGCATTTCGGGGATCAATCGGTTCCTGGCATAGTCGCGGTCGCTGATCATCGTTCCGTTCATGTGGACATGGTTGTGGACCGTTACCCCTCCGCCGACGGCTGCTGCTGCCGGGGCAAGTTGGTTTTCCCGGAGGATATATTCGGGGCTTGCCGGCGTCCCATGCGTCATCATGAGCTTGGGCTCTGTTAGAACGGCGCCGGCTTGGGCGCCTCCCACTTTTTTGATTTCCTTGTATGTCCGCTCTGTGTTCTCTGCGATTTGTTTCAAATAGGTCTTGGTGTGATTCAGGATATGCCCGGTCAATTGGCGGGTTCCCACAACATTGTCTGCGGTTCGCTGGAGGCTGTCTATTACGGCTCGGATTGTCCCGTTAAATCTATTATTAAGAATATTTCGGATCCCCTCGAGGTGGTTGATTTGCTGCTGCTGCTTATCCAGCATCCAATTAAATTGGCGGTCCCTCATGTCGATGCGAAGGGTCCCTAGAATCCCCTGGTTCGTATCGTATATTTTCTGCAGCCATTCGGTTTCCGGCGTTTTTTTCTTTTTAAAAAGTCCCCCGATCCCGGAAAGGATCCCGCCGATGGCCTTCCCTAATCCGCCCACGATATCGCTGACCGCTCCAAGCGCGGAGGAGGCCACGTTTCCAATCCCCTCAAAAACTTTTACCCCGATTTGGCCAATCGCTTCAAGTTGGTCGCCGATCGCGTTAAGCGCTCCAATGGCGATGTCGCTTAATCCGTCCCATATTCCCTGCAGGGTTTTGGAGATCCGTTCGAATCCGATCATTTTGCCGACCAGAAGGCCTATTCCTATGGGCCCGGCCATTTTCGCAATATTGCCTAGAAAGGATCCGCCCATGTTTCCAAAAATTCCGCCTTCGCCGGATCCAGATTCGGCTCCCGTTAGAGCGCCGGCTGCTTTCTTAAATGGGGATAGCAGGCCGTCAAGAAGACCGCCGGCTCCCGCTCCTCCTGCCAATTTCCCTATAAGGCCAAGCGTCCATTTTGATACGATTTGGGCGACGAGCGTGAAGACCTGGTCTTTAATCGTGCCCCATATTCCCTTCAAAACGTCCTTGAATGATTTGGCGCCTTTCAGCATATCGGCCAGGCCGGTCGTCCATTGGTCGCGGATCCGCTCTGAAACCTGCCCAAAAATCGAGGGGAGTTTTTTGGCTTCCTTTTCAAATTTCGGTACGGCGTCCTTGAATTTGTCCGGCGCCTTGGCCACGACGTCCCCAAAACTCCTGGCTGCTGGAAGGGCTTCCTCCTCCACGACTGTGCTTAATCCTGAGATCTCGTCCCGGGTTTGCTTGACCGCGTTCATATAATCGATCATCGTGAGCTCGCCCCTGTCGTAGGCGTCCCGGAGATCCTCCAGGTGGCTTTCGAGCTCTGCAATCCGGTCCTTTTTCTCCCCGATCGTTTTTATGCCGATGTCCTTCAAATAATCCGTAAACGATTGGGTTTCCTTTATGGCTTCTCTCAGCGGGGGGTTCAAATTCTCGTCAAAAGCGTCCCCGAGGTCTATTGTCGCTGTCGTCGCTGCTTCGTATGCTTCCTTCGATTCTGTGGTCACTTTGGCCAGGGCTTCCTGGAGCTCTTTCCCCTCTTTTCCCTTTTTGATGGCCATCGCCATCGCTGTGGGGGACTGCTTGTACTTATCCAGCATTTTGTGGAATTCAAGGGTGTGCATTCCGACGGCGTCGGTTGCTTGTTTCAATTTTCTGGAGAGTTGTTTAAATTGGCCGAGTTCCCGGTCGGCTGCTTCGTTCGCTGCATCCCGGGCTTTCTTGACTTTTAGGTATCCGATGGCCAGGGCTGCCAGGGCCCCGGTCAAAATGACGACGGGCCCGGCTGCTGCTATCGTCGCTAGTTTGAATGCTTTGAGCGCGACGACCGCTCCCTTCACGACCCCGGCTATTTTGCTTACGCCGAGTACGATTTTGGGGATGATCATCACAAAAGGGCCCAGGGCCAGCATCAGGGCCCCAAATCCTGCGACGGCCTTCACGATGATATTTGTGAGCTTCGGGTGTTCCTTTATCCATTCGGTTACCTTGTTTACGACTTTTCCGATATCGACGACTAATTTTCCCAGGACCGGGGCAAGATTGTCGCCCAATCTTTGGGCCAGGACTACGGTCATTTGCTTTAATCGGGACATGTCGAATCCGGCTTTGTTGATTCCCTGGGTCATGGCTTCGAAGGCGGTGTCCATCGCTCCAGCCGAGTCGTTTATCTTGGTCAGTTTTTCGTCGAATACTTCGGCCTGTCCTCCGGTTAGGGCGAAGACGGCTGGGAGGGCTCGAACGTTTCTGAATAATTTTCCGACACTTTCTGTGGTCCCGTCGGTCGTTCCTACGAGGGCCCGCATGGATCCGACCAGGCCGAGCTCGGCAATCATGGCTTCTGCGGTTTCGTATCCGATTTGCCGAATCGCAGCGCTCATGTCCTCGCTCGGTTTCATCATCGCGGTCATCACCCCGCGCATTTGGGTGCTGACTTTGGCTGCGTCCCCGGTCACTCCTGTTAGCGTCGCGTAGGAGGCAAAGAGCTCCTCCTGCTTAACATTTAGGGCTGCTGCGATCGGGATCGACATACCCATGCTTTGCGCCAATTCCGGGAATGTCGTTTGTCCCAATTTTACGGTCATGAAGGCGAGGTCGGCTGCCTTTTGTGTGGCTTCGGCATTGACCGTCCCGTATCCCTTCATGACGGCAGAGGTGAGATTTATGGCGTCGGTCGTTGTCGCCATTCCTGCTGCTGCTGCGCGGACGTTTATGTCCAGGATTTTCGCGGTGTCCGCTCCGTCCCCAAAAGCCGATATGACTTGATAAAGTCCGCCGGTGATATCTGATGTGCCTTTCCCCGTCGCTATGGCAAGATCCTGGACGGTCGTTTTTAAACTGTCCAGGCGCTCCCGGGATTCCGGTATAAGGGTTGCGACATTTGCCATCTCGGAATTGAGCTTGATGGCTGCGCCGACCATCGCTCCGAATGATGCGGTGATGGCTGCGCCGGCGACGGTCATGGCTCGGCCGGCGCTCTTGAAACGGCCGGCCATTTTGTCGCTCATCCCGCCCATAGATTTCTGGTCGGCCTTGACCTTGCCTACGGATTTCGACCATTTGGTCGTGTCGAGCATCATTTTGCCGACGATTGAGCCGGCTACAAATCCTCCTCCCATCGCCATCGGTTATCCCTCCCCTCTCAGGTAGGCATCGATTTTCTTTAATTCCCAGCGTAGGGAAGTGGTCAATTCTCGAGCCCCTTCGCCGGTTGCCATCGACATTCGGGCTGCGTTGATTTGTTCCATTTGTCTTATGACGCTTTTCCGTTGAGCGCGTAGATGCCAGAACTCCTCATCTCGGCGGTCCAAATTATAGAGAAACGCGCCGGGGAATTGGCCTGGAAACTCGTCCGCTATTTCTGCGATTCTTTGTCGCCAGGCCCCTTCGAGTTTTTTGCTTTTTTGTCCTCCGGGCTATCCTCGGCCAGGATCCTTTCGGGCTGGTAGATCTGCATGGTCACAAAAGACACGATTTCGTTGACGTGCTGGAGCGTTAATTTTTCCAGATTCGCTTTCTTTCCCAGCATGATTTCCAATTGCTCATAGGCTGCTTCTGCATCTCCCTCCCGGATCCGTTTTTCCAGCCCGGCCAAAGTCCTAAGTTTGGCCCGGGTCAAGGGTTTAACCTCGAAAACCTTGCCATCGATTTCAACCTCGATGGGTCGGTATAGACTCCTGGTGGTGTCTATTTTCAGGCGGTTCATACCGGGATTCCCCATCTGAATACGCGTCCGCCGGCTCCGCTTGTGAGGTCAGGAAATAATTTAAAATGGACCATGATTACTCGCTGGCCGGATCGGTCGAAAGTCAAAGCAAAATCTCTGTATGGATATGCTTTCCAAATGTGGACCCATTTTGTCGTGTCGCTGGTCGGGACGCCGTCGCAAACGGGCTTGATGACCATTTCCTTGGCGTTCTCGTACATGTCGCATCCGGTGAACATGGAAAATATCAGGGATCCGCTCTGCAGGGAAACTCCCGGCAAAACCGAGGCCAGGCTGTCGTAATCCTGGCGGGTGAGCGGGCAGTCCAACATGGCTTCGCTTCCTGAGAAAACGGCGTCAACTGCGGTATCGCCGTAGGCTTCCTCCTCCACATTCACGATGCTGTCGGTGAGGCGCAATTCGACCGTCCCCAAAAATGGGGACAGATTTAGGGGTGTGCCCGCGTAATCCCACACGACTTCGCAAGGTCCGATGTCTCCAAATTTCGATTTTGGCATTTTTCTCTCCTTTTCTTATTTCGTTAGCAAGTGTCTTCCTCGATTCTGAATAAATAATTCGTTGAAAAAACGAAGAAGCCTTGCTCGTTTGGATTTTCTATTGGTGCGGGGCTGCCGATCGCGTCTATGACCATCGCCAGGTATTGATCCCCGGATTGGATGGTCGGCAGTTGGATTCCCGCTTGCCCATGCCACAGTTCAAAGATTTCCTGGGCATCATCCCGGGCAGTAAAATAATTTCTCGCTCGGTTCAGGATTTGGATTGGTTTATCAATGCGGTCGGGGAGTTGTGGCTCTAGCGCACCTGATGCGTTTTCTAAAACGGCCATGTATCGTTCGGGCGGGCGGGTTCCCGCAGCGACTTCAAGTGGGACATGGCCTACAAAAAGGTCGACTCCGATTTGCCAATTTGTGTTGTCCTCGATGTGCTGCGCTATGTTTTTTATCATGTGATTGCCTTCCCTTGGCTCCTGATAAAAGCAGCGACGTGGGCATAATATTTATCCTTGTTTTTTGCCATTTTCGTTTCTATGAATTTCGGTCCAGACCCCGGTTCCGTCCAATTGCTTCCGCTCGGGGCTTCGTGCAATTTTGCTGCATAGGGAACATTGAATCCGACCTCGATTCCAATAAAATAGTCATGTTCTGATATCACCTCAATTAATTGGCTTCGTCTGAGATGGCCTGTTTTTTTCGGGGCTGTCGGTTCCTCCCGAATGGCGTCCCTGATCAGAAGGGCGCCTGCTTGGTATAATCCATAGAAGGCATGTTCCGGCCATTCGTCCTCGACGATTTTTTTAAATCCCCGATTGAAATCGGTGAAATCCAAATAAAACGGTTTGTCTGTCATTATTTTACATAGACCTCAATATGGTGGATTCGTCGGCTGTCCTGTGGTCTGCGGATTTCGACGATTGCATGCTCGCGGTCATCGAATTCAATCATGTGACTGAGTTGGATGTCCTCGTCCCGCTTATAAAATATTTTTGCCGATGAATGGTCATCCTCCCCGGCTGCATTTACGGTTCGGAAGTTCCCGTACATAATTCTGCAGGGCCGGTTCCGCCGGATGCTTACGCTTTCTTCCTCTCCCCATTTGTCAAAAGTTCGATCGATAATATTTGTTCGATTTATGAGGAGGCTGTCGTATGACATTATTCCTTCCTTTTCCAGGCCAGGAGATTGTTTCCTTTTTGGCCGGGCTCGCCGACGAGATCTGTTTTGTATCCCAATTTTTCTAAAAAACTTGAATGAATGCAGGAAAAATGGGCGCTGGTGCTGCCCTTGTACTGGCCGTTTTTTACCATCGGGTGGAGCTCCGTCGTTGGGCTGCAAGGGCACCCGAGGACGATTAATTTTTTGGTTTTTTCGAATAAAATCGCAAGCGTCGGTTCGATTTCTTCTGGATAGACGTGCTCCGGGCCTTGCCACCACATGACCACGTCGTATTTCCCGTTGGTCAGGGCCTTCGCGTTTCGGACGTCGCCCTCGATTACGGTTCGGAACATTCCCGGCGGTCGGTAGGTGTTCAAAAATTTATGGCCATTTTCATTCGCCCTTCGCAGGCGCTGGGCGGTTAGGGGCGATAATTCCAAGACGTCGATCTGGTATCCTGCGCGGTCGAATCCGTCCTGTCCTCTAAAACTCGGATAGTTGTTTCGGATCTTCATCCCGATATATAAAAGCGTTTTGTAATCGAAAAGGTCGGGGAGGCATCTTGGGATTTGTCGGTCGCGCTGTGCCAGCAATTCGTCCCTCGCCATTAGATTTCCCTCAAATATTTTTTAAAGGTTCTAATTCTTTTTAACATGCTATGGTTATTTCTGACAAGTGTTCTCGCGTTTTTTCTTATCTTGTCTAATTTGGGCCCCGGGTTCTCCAGGGCGTATTTTATGCCGTCCATGACGTCCCTTTTGGTTATCGGAATGTAATGTTCCCAGGGGGCAAATCCGGCTCGGTCGATGTCCTTTATCGGTTCGCCCAGGATTAAAGTCCCGACGGCTGCAATTTCAAAATATTTTGCGACGGCGAATTTCATCGTACTCCCTGTGGCTATCGAGCAAAAATACCGGCGAATTTCTTGGGCATATTCCCCCCTGCATTTGGCCGGAATTTCCCATTTGGCCAAAACCGGGGACTTTCCCCCATCCCATCGCGGATGGCGCATCCTGCGGATCCGGTGCTGCCAATAACTATCTTCCAACTTTTTGTGAATGATATGGCGGATCGGGTAGAGCGGGTTGGCGGTGTGGCCGGTCAAAAGGCATTTCATGACCGGGCTCCGATTCCATCTTAAATGGTAGGCTCCCTCGGGCGCATAAAATTGCGGGAAAAATGTGATCTGATGGGCCAGGTTTTTTTGCCGGCGTTCGATTTGGGACGGGTAAGCAGAAAGCCATAAATTTCCGCAAGCAAACATTTTGTTTAATTGGATATCGGTGAATCTGTGGATCCCCTGGAGGAGGTAAATTATCTTTTTTTTGTGGGATAGGTCGGCTGCCCGCATGCAATTTTCTATTCCATGTGCCCCTCCCCAGGCCAGGATGATGTCTGCGGATTCGGCTTCCTCCGGGAATTGGTCGGCATAAATCAGGGCCCATCCTTCCTGGTCCCGTAGGTATTCTAAAAAAAATTGATGGGAATCCAGGATCGCTGGGCGCTGCATAATTGTCGGGGCTATCGCTATTTTTTTCAATGTCTTTTCCAGGCCAATAGGTTGCTTCCTCGGGTGTCCTTTTTGCCGAGGACATTGGTCCTCCAGCCGAGGTCTGTGTAGAATTTCGCGTAAACGGATGCCCTGTGGACCTCGTATGGGTTGCCGTCGATCTCCCCTTGCTTGTATATTCCCCAGGGGTTGGCGACGACGATAATTTTTAGGGCTTTCATCTCAAGCCAGGTCAGGATTTTTGGGAGCTCCTCGATGGGGGCGTGTTCGGGCCCATGCCACCACATGATGATATCGAATCTCGGGAGCATTTTTAATCGATCGATGTCCCGGACGTCGCCCTGGAAAATTTTCGGGAATCGTTCCCGCAGCGCATCCACGTTTGGCTTCCAGGCTTCCATGATTGTGATGTCGTATCCTTTTTCTTCAAAAAGCCCGATCATCTCGACCCGTCTTTGGCTGGCGCCGATATAAAAAATACTTTTGTAATTTAAAATATCCGGTAGGGATCTCAGTAATTGCTGCTCGCGTCCGGTCATTGCTCGCTCCTGTGATGCCATAGGCTTTCATCGATGAATTCCTCTATGGCTGTCGTGTCCTCCGGGATCTGCAATCCGGCCAATTTTGCGATCGGTTTTAATTCCTTTTTCCAATGGGTTAGATACTGATTCGAATGGGTTGCTCGCCAATCTAATTTTAAACGGCCAACATTCTCCATGATATGCTTGATATAAAAAAACGTCAGGCGCTCTGCCCTGCTCTGTGGCATTCTGTTCCTTGCCCTTAGACTCGCTGTGATCTCCTCATGGGGCCTATTTACGATGACCACCCGGATCTCCTCCGGGTCGATGGCTTCCTTCCAAAGTGGGAGGGTTAGGCAGGCCCGGGGGTCCTTCCATCCGACCGGCCGGTTTTTTGGCCAGCCCGAAACAAACAATTTCATTTTTCTAAAAAAATGGGCGCTCGGCATATGGATTTTCGGCGGGGGCTTATCCCAGGTCCCGCCATTCGAGTTCAAGATCTCATCGTTTAATTGGACGAATCCTCGGTCCTCAAAATGGCCCTTCGGGTTGTCCCGGAGCCCGGAGATTAGATTGTTACCCAAATAAAGCCCGCAGATTTTCAAAAGGCCGGCGATCATCGATGTCCCCGAGCGGTGCATTCCTGTGATGATTATTTTCATTTTCTTATCAAAAGCCATTCCTGGCGCGTTGTGTGGATCATCTGCAGGGGGCTTGAAACGAGACCGCATCCATCTATCAATTTTTTCATGGTTGCTGGGCGATAGGTGATATTGGCCTGCGTCCAATCCTTTCCTAAATAATCCCCTTTTCCTTCCTTGTAATTCGCCACAAAAATTGATCCTCTGTGCATGGCGCGTCCCGCGCTGGCCAGCGATTTTAATATTTGGCTTTCGGGCATATGGGTGAAGACCGATTGGGCGATGATATAATCAAATTCCATCCCAAAAATGGCCAGGTCGCAATCGTCGTTGAATTTGATGTGTGGGTTTTTTGCTGCCATAAGTTCTGCCAGGTGGTATTTTCCTATCCCTTCCCGGACGAGTTCCTTTTCGGGTTCGATCCCAAAATAATTGCCCTTGTCCAAATACTGGAGCATCAATCTGCCCAGGCGAAGTTCCCCGCATCCGAAATCCAGGAGGGTGTTGTGCGCTCGGAGGCCGAGCATGTACAGGTTGGCAAACTGGAGTCCTGCCATATAATCGGCCTGGTCGCTTGGCCCTATGGACCTCATTTTTCTCCCACGAATGCGCGGAGGGTTCTTTCCCCGTCGCTCCAAAGTTCCTTTACTTGTTTCGTCCTGAAGTGCCGTCCCAGGATTTTGAAAAATTGCGAGGCCGGGAAATAAAATTGACCGTCCTTATAATCCCTGCCTTGTTTCGTCCAGCAGGCCAGGGCGATTCTCCCTCCCGGCTTCAAAATCCTATCCAATTCGTGGACGCCCTGGACAAAACTTTCGCATCGCCCGATCGGGCCCAGGCAAACGACGACTTTTGCGGATCCGTCGGCCTGGTCGATTTTCAGTTTTTTGTCCTTTACGTCCTCCCTCGTCACCCGGTATTTCTTATCCCCTTTTTTTGATACTTTCCGTTCGATTTTCCGGTAATCCTTAAGGATCCCGGGGATCGCTCTTTTTAAACTCATAGGCCCAACTCCTCCATCGATTGGTCAATCCATTCCCATACTTTTTTGGGAGTCGATGTTTGCAAAAATAATTCTTTCGCTGCCCTCCCGATTTTGATGCATTCGTCCCGGTTTCTTTTGCTCCATTCGATCTTGTCTATCAAATCCTCGTAGTCGGGCTGGCAGGCGATATAATGGATGCCTGGCTCCGCGCTCCTCCAGAAGGGCAATTTGATATCGAGAGGAGGCGATATCGTGCATGCTCCGAACGCCCAATATTGGAATTGACCCCGATCCAAAATGTCGTTCCTTGCTCCGGGGATGCAAACGGAGACCAGGCATGTTCCTGCCTTCCTCCAGAAAATCGTCTTATCTGTTATTTCAAAATCGACCATTTTTCCATAGACGGCTCGCAGCAATGCTTGGACTTTTGTTCGTCGTTGCTTGGCTGCTTTTCCTGGCGTCTGGTTATTCAATATGAAATTCCGGTCCGCCTTGTATTCGATTTCATTTTGGAGCCTGGTATATCTCGGCCAATCATAAAAACTTATAGGCGTTAAAGGCCGGCAATTCGGGATGTCCCTATGGGCTTTCTCGCAATAATGGTACCTGAAATTTATCGGGTAATTTCCCACGTTTTCTCCGATCTGCCGGTGGTCGCCGAAGTCGATCAAAATCTTTTTCTCCCGATAAACGAAATAAAAGCCCCGCCCATCCTCGCGGAGCTCCTGGATGTCAACTTTGTTTCCGGCTGCCCTTGCGAGTTGGAGCAAAAATCTGTAATGGCTATGATAGTATCGCTGCCCGGTGTGCTTCGGAAATATCACTTTTTTCATGGTCGCAATCGCTCAAAATTTAGGCCCCACACGAGCCCTTTGTCGATTCTTTTTCTCACTAATTTTATATCCTGAAATTCAACGGGTTTTGCCAATCTGTAGGTGTCGTCCTTATCTCTCCTGTGGATTACTTTCGCTTCTCCGCAGGGGATCAATTTTCCGATTCTTCTCGCAAATCTTCCGAGCTCCGCGTCCCCTCCGTAGTGGATATAATCGGGGCAGAAAACTTGGCGGTTGGGAAATCTTTCAATAAATTTTCGTCCCATCATTCCGAACGCGGTCGTGCATCCTTTCACGTCCTGCTCGATGGCGACCAGGGCATCCCCGTCGGGCGCCCGCGCCTTCATGGTTTTGACCGCATGGAGGAGGCAGTTTTTCTCGAAGATCAAATCGTCGCTGGCATAAACGATGGCGTCCGCGATCGCAATGTTCATGGCTTTGTTCATCGAAAAAACCCAATCCCGGCGTTTTTCGTTCACGATCATCGCCACGTCCATTTGGCTTATCTTCGGTATCAATTTCGGGTTGCCGTCGATGATGACAAAAATGCCCAGGTCTTTGTGGGTGCTGGCTTTGAGCGTGGTGATGGTCTGTCCTAAAAGTTTTAGGCGGTCTTCTGTGCAGGTCGGAATAATTACATTAACGTGCATTCGCTGTCCTTTTGTATGCTTCCTGGTATTCCTTGATCCGGTCCATCGCATGCCAATCCTGCAGGGCCCAAAGGCGGGCCTGGTCCTGGTAATCCCGGAGGACTCCCGGGCTGTCGATTAACCAGAGAAGTTTTTCTGCCAGGGTTTGCAAATTGGCAAAAACAAAAGGGACCTTATTTATTCTGTTTATAATGGCGCATCCAAAACAGGCGCCTTCTAGGGATGTCCTGTGCCAATTCCCGGTCACGACGTCGTCGATCAAAATATGGGCCTGGTTTTTTAATCTCAAATTTTCCCGGTATTCCTTTCCTTCAATCCAGAGGATCCGTACGTCCCTTTTCCTTGCGATATCGTCTAGGATCTCGCGGACCTGGTGATATCCTTTACTGTCGGGGGATCCCGGTTTTCGTTTGTTTGTCGGCGCGAATGCGATGGTGATTTTCCGGTCCTTCCTTGCTGGCCGGTATTCGTCTGGATCGATAATGTTGGGGAGCCCCGGGAGGGCGTATTCCTTTTCCTGCCCGGGCTGGGCTATCGTATATTGCATGTCTGAAAAGGCCATGAGCGAATTCCAATCTCCGAGTCGCGGGAGGCTGTGGAATTGGGCCAGGATGCGCTGGTTTCGTTTTATCTGTTTTAATATCGGGTGTAAATAATTGTGAATGTGCCATAAATCGGCCCCGTA
>Ga0209536_100013741_pt1 | contig 11663 bp, 10 predicted proteins | sample DeeMarSeWOR28_12_FD_187461 | JGI IMG/M metagenome (GOLD analysis project Ga0209536, IMG submission 187461) | Marine sediment microbial communities from White Oak River estuary, North Carolina - WOR-2-8_12 (SPAdes) (version 2) | ecosystem: Environmental > Aquatic > Marine > Intertidal zone >... | reverse complement strand
GGCGAACCAAGGCAGAAAGGCAATTCCTCGATGATGCTCTTTTCGTTTGACCATATCGTTGCCTATGTCTCCCGGTTCATAACCCTGAAGGAGGGTGACCTGATATTTACGGGAACGCCGAAAGGAGTCGGATCTGTTAAAATTGGCAATAAACTTGTAGGATATTTAGAGGATGAAAAGGTATTGGAAATTGAGATTAAATAAAAGAAATTTAATTATACTGCTTTTTTCGGGTATTTTCCCGGGTGTACTTGCTCAGAATGGCAGCAAAAGTGAAACGCTTTTTTTCCCGGTAAGACCCGGAGAAGTCAACTACATTTCCGGATCGATGGGCGAAATCCGTTCCACTCATTTCCATGCAGGAATAGATATAAAAACAAGTGGCATTTCAGGATTACCTGTCTATGCCACCAACCATGGTTACGTGAGCCGGATCCGGGTTGCGGCCGGAGGTTACGGACACGCCCTTTATATCCAGCATCCGGGAGGGGAAACTTCCGTATACGCACACCTGCTTCGGTTCAAGGAAGATATCGCAAATTATGTCCGTGAGGAGCAATACCGGCTGGAATCCTTTGAAGTAAACCTTTTCCCCGACAAGGACCTGTTCAAAATTCAAAGAGGCGAAATGATTGCTCTATCAGGAAATACGGGATCCTCCCTTGCTCCCCATCTCCATTTTGAGATTCGTGACAATAAACAGAGACCAGTAAATCCACTGAATTACGGATTTAAAGAGATCAAGGATGAAGTTGCACCGATCCTTCAGGCTTTTGCCCTGCAGACATTTGATATTGATTCCCGGATCAATCACCAGTATGGTAGGTTCGAGTTCCCGGTAAATAAAAAAGGATCTGGTTATTATTTTGAAAATCCAATACCTGTTTACGGGGATATCGGGATCCAGATATATGGCTATGATCGATTTAACGGGGCTAATAATAAAAACGGGATCCCAAGGATCGAACTATTCCTGGACGACACCCTTCGATTGAAAATTATTATCGATACATTTTCGTTCACTGATTCCAGGCATGTAATCAATTATTATGATTTTCAGGTAAGAAATGAACGAAGAAGGACCTATCAAAAATTATACATAGATGATGGGAACCAATTACCTTTTTATAAATTTAATATCAACAGAGGAATTCTGTCCGTTCGGGATGAAAAATTACATTCCATCAAAGTCAGAATGTCCGACCTGGCCGGAAATACTACCGAACTGACGGTACCTATCAAGGGGGTAAAACCCACCTCCCTTGTTCAGGATATAAAAGAAAGCAAAGGTGACGGGCTCAATACCAAATTATTCGAGAATTACTTAAAAATACAGTCAATTTTTGAAAATAATACCCCTAATAATGCATTCGTGTATTCAAACCGGATGATGTATGAACTTCTGCCGGTTTATATGACCGATAACCAGGCTGTATATCTCTGGGATATGCGTATTGGAATGCCGGACTCCATATCGGTATGCCACCTCAGTAAATCATTTCAGTATGAAATTATGCTTCCCTCGAATACGGAATTCAATTTTTACAATAAGGTTTTTGATATCAGGTCATTCAGACATTCTTTATATGATACGGTTTATCTGGAATCGAATTACACGCTGTTAAAAGACGATCATATGGAGATTTTTAACATTGGGGATCCCAATATTCCATTGGCTAATTCCATCCAGATCAATATTAAACCGAAATTAAAATATGATGATCCGGAAAAATATGCCGTTTACAGTTCAATGGATATGAAAAGATTCTCTTTTGTGAGTAATGACTGGAATAATGGACAAATCAAAATATTAACCAAAAATTTAGGTTATTTCACTATTCTGAAAGATACGGTACCCCCTGAGATCAGGCCTTTTCAACAAAACCGGAATAAAGTCAGCTTCATGATTAAAGATGATCTTTCCGGCATAAAAAAATACAAAGCAACACTTGATGGCAATTGGCTGTTAATGCATTACGATCCGAAACAAAATTTAATCTGGTCTGAGACAAAAGAACCAAACATTCCTGTCACGGGAGAGTTTATACTGGAGGTAGAAGACAATGCAGGAAATGTAAACCGATTTAATAACCTAATTAACTAATACTATGAAACTGAAGATTGGAGATCCGGCCCCCTCTTTTGAAAGCAGGGACCAGGATGGTAATCAAATCAAATTATCGGATTTTTCCGGTAAAAAAGTAGTTCTCTACTTTTACCCCAAGGATAACACACCTGGCTGTACGGCCGAAGCATGTAATTTAAGAGATAATTACGACCGGTTTCAATCCGAAGGATATGAAATTCTGGGAATAAGTTCCGATAACGAAAAATCACACCGCAAATTTATCGATAAATTCAATCTCCCGTTCAGGCTCGTAGCCGATACAGATAAATCCATTCATGAGAAATATGGAACATGGGTAGAAAAATCTATGTATGGTAAGAAATATATGGGAACCGCACGAACCACATTTGTCATTGATGCGGATGGAAAAATATCCGACATCATTGATAAAGTAAATACCAAGGCACACGCAGATCAACTACTTGGTTGAGATGGTCCTTCAGGCAGGTTCAGCCCGGTCCGATTATTCCGGAGTGAAACCAAACGCAATTTTCGAAAAGATCTGGGATGGAGACCCAAAGTAACTACCTTATAATCAATTAATTGCGTTTTTGGTGAATTCTTTTTGACCATGTCTTGGAACATTATGCTCAATTTTTGATCCGGCCACCCTTGTGTTTTTAATATTATTGGGCCGAAATTTGCAGGAGATTTTTTAAAATATCCTATGAATCGAAGGCATATCTTTCTTTTCAGTATATTCATAATTTTCCATTTCCTTCCGGCCGGAGCCCAGGAATACACTCAGAAGCCACCGGAAAAAACACGAATCCTATTTTTACTGGACGGTTCAGGGAGTATGCTGGCTCCATGGGGACCCACACTGAGGATCAATGCCGCCAAACGATTCCTTGCCGATATGGTAGATTCTCTTAGGGTAAATCAGGATCTGGAGCTGGCGCTCCGTGTATACGGTCATCAATTTCATCGCAGGTATCAGCGATGCGACGACAGCAAGCTGGAAGTGGGTTTCGGCAGGGAGAACCACCATACCATAATCCAGAAACTGAATCAGATTGACCCGAAAGGAACGACACCTATAGCCTATTCACTTAATGAAGCCGCCAACGATTTTCCGGAAGGAACAAACGTCAGGAACATCATCATCCTCATTACGGACGGACTGGAATCCTGTGAAGGTGATCCCTGTCAGGTTTCACTCGATCTGCAGAAAAGAAGTATATATCTTAAACCTTTCATCATTGGATTAGGAATGGATAAAGATGCGATCGAAGAGTTCAGCTGCGTAGGTCAATATTATGACGCCACCAACCTGAGAGAATTCAGGCTGGCCCTGGAGTCGGCCCTGGACCAATCCCTGGATAAAACCACTCTCAGCATAGAATTACTCGATCAAAACGACCAGCCCACAATTACGGATATCAATGTTACTTTCATCAATAATTTTACCGACCGGCCTGTATACGAATTTGTTCATTATAGAGATCGATCCGGAAAACCTGATTCCGTTGAAATTGACGCGGTTTTGAGTTATGATATCCGCGTGAATACCCTACCTCCCCTATACGTGAAAAATCCGGTGATCCGCGCCGGTGAACACAATGTCATTTCCATCCCATGTCCACAGGGAAGCCTGCAAGTCACTCAGAAAAATCATTCGGATTATAGGCAGGCGTTAAAAGTATTGATCAGGGAAAGGAATAAAACTGCTGTACTGCATACCCTGGATATGGGTGAGGTCCATCAATACCTGGCCGGACATTACGACCTGGAAATTACCACCCTGCCCAGTATAAAGCTCAAGGACCTGATCATTGAACCCAGGCAAATCCGGAAAATTGAATTGCCGGCACCGGGAATTCTAAATATTACACGTAATTTTACGGGAATAGGAAGCATTTATCAGGTTTTTCCCGATGGAAGTGAAAGCTGGATATTTAATTTACCGCAAGATGAATTGATCACCTCGCTTGCCATACAGCCCGGAAGATACAAACTGGTATTCAGGATAAACCGTGCCCTCGGCAGTAAATTTACCAAAGTGGAATCTTTTGAAATATTATCAGGGAAAACCGTCAATCTGCTTTTATAAATTGATGATCTATGACACCTAATCCCAATTGGAACGACCTCCGAAATACCTTTTTCAGACACATTGCTCAAACATCCCCAGTACCTTTAGGTCTTGAAATCGATCGGGCCAGGGGCATCTACCTGTATGACTCCTCAGGGAAAAAATACATGGACCTTATTTCCGGAATCGCGGTATCCAATATCGGCCACCGGCATCCGAAGGTGGTTCGTGCAATTAAAAAACAAGTGGATAAATACCTCCATGTGATGGCCTATGGTGAATTTATACAGGAGCCACAATCCAGGCTGGCTAAAAAACTGACCTCGCTGTTACCTCAACATCTGGATGCTGTATATTTTGTTAATTCCGGGACCGAGGCCAATGAAGGAGCCATCAAACTGGCAAAAAGGGTGACCGGAAGGACCGACCTGATTGCCTTTGAGAACAGTTATCACGGAAGTACGCTCGGAGCCCTTAGTGTCAGCGGTAATGAGAAGAAAAAATTCAGATACAGGCCTTTAATCCCAGGAGTTACTCTTCTGAAATTCAACAAAACGGATGATCTGGGAAAAATAACCCGAAAGGCGGCCGCTGTCATCATCGAACCAATTCAGGGAGATGCCGGGGTTCGAATCCCTTCGAAGGAATATATGAAACTGTTAAGGAAAAAATGCGATGAAACCGGTACCCAGTTAATTTTTGATGAGGTACAAACTGGATTCGGGAGAACCGGAAAATTATTTGCTTACGAGCATTTCGGAATTGTTCCCGATATACTCACCATGGCGAAGGCAATGGGTGGAGGTATGCCCATAGGGGCCTTTGTCGCTGCAAAGGAAAAAATGATCTCTCTTTCTCATGATCCCACTCTTGGTCATATTACTACCTTTGGAGGACACCCGGTCAACTGTGCGGCAGCACTGGCCAACCTGGAGGTGCTGACCGGTGGAAAATTGATATCGAACGCTGAAGGGAAGGGAAGGCTCTTTGAAAAATCGTTAAAACACACGGCGATCCGGGAAATCCGTCGGATCGGCCTGATGATGGCCATTGAATTCGAGTCGGAAGAAACCGTACACCAGATCGTCAGGAAATGTCTTGATAAAGGAGTGATCACCTTCTGGTTTCTGTCCACGGCAAACAGCTTCCGGCTGACTCCTCCCCTTACCATCAGACGCAATGAAATAAAAACGGCCTGTAAATTGATACGAAATGTGATCGATGAAGTAGTGAAATCATGATCATCGCCCTGGATGTTCATTACAAAGGATCCAATGCCCGGGCAGTCGGCATTGAGTTCGAACATTGGGATGATCCTATCCCGGATAAAATTAATAAGGCCGAAATACGAGGGGTTGCCGGATACGAACCGGGCGCATTTTACAAAAGAGAACTTCCCTGTATTCTCGAAGTGCTGAAAAAGAGTGATCTGAACACAGCGGAAGTCCTGCTTATTGATGGTTATGTGATCCTGAACGATGAAGGGAAATTGGGATTAGGGGGTTATTTATATCAGGCGCTGAAGAGAAGGATACCGGTGATCGGCGTTGCCAAAACCCGGTTTCATGGACAAGGAAAACATGTGAAAGAGGTAATCCGGGGAAGGAGTAGTAATCCTCTTTATGTTTCGAGTATTGGGATCAACCTGGAAAATGCTGCAGATCATATCCGGAACATGCATGGAGTCTACCGGATTCCTAGCCTGTTAAAGATTCTGGATAAAAATTCCAGAGAATAAATTTTACCCGTCAGGAAAGGATATATTCAAAATACCGTTTTCCTATCCAAATCGGATTAGTGAAAAATGTTGTTTCTTTTTAAGGAAATAGATGGACAATTACATCTTTCTTACTGAATTCCGGGAAGGATCCGTGCGAAATGTATTTACAAAATAATTCAACCCCCGGGATTATCCTCCTGTTGAAATTAAATTAATGTTTCCGACATCACAATCACTGCCGTTATTCAGTAAGGGTTACCGGCATGAATTACCTGCCTTATTTTCCATCCTTTAACCAGGTAACAAAATCCTTTTTCCTATGATTCCAAAACATTTTTACCGGATTCGGGTTTATTTAGAAAAATTGTTATAAATGAAGAAATTCACCCTCCTGCTCATTGCCATTCCCGGAGTCCTTTCTTTTCTGAGCTCCTGTAACGATTCTCAGGAATTAGAAGATCCCTGTCCATCTGCCATTGAGGTTACCTCCGTCGAAACATTGGACGCGGTCATTGATGAATCCAATGGAAGAATACAGGTAAATGCCAGCAGCCGGAATGGTTCAACCACATATAGTATAGATGGACAGAATTATCAGTCCTCTTCCGTTTTCAGTGGGCTTCAATCCGGTACATACACGGTATATGTGAAAGATGAACTGAATTGTGAAATCCAGGTAACGGCCGCAATTGATGAGATGCTGCCCGTGAGTTATGTCATGGATATTGTCCCGATCCTTGAAAACAATTGCATGATTTCAGGTTGTCATTGCGACGGCAATTCATTATGCTGGGATGACTATGATCTCATTAGCTCCTATGCAGATGAGATCCGTCAGCGAACCACCGATGGAAATATGCCTCCTGCCTATTCCGGGAAATTTTTAACGGAAGTTGAAAAACAATTAATTGCAGACTGGGTAACCCAGGGGGCTCCTGAGAATTAATAATTCAGCAACTTTATTTTATTCCTGATCGGAAATCCTGAAATCATTTCCATTTACTCCCCGTAATATAATTTTTACACAACAGGGTTACCAAAAGCCGGGTTTCACATTAAGTTCTAGTATTGCTTATTATATTTTTAGTAAATATTTATTGGAATACCCTAATAACACCCTAATAACTTCTTCTATGGAGATCTCAAACGAACTGATCGCAATAGTTATCCCGGTCTGGATTATCCTACTTGGCGGATTCTTATCGGCTTTTTTAATTACGGGTTCCTTTATCCCATCTCTCATTAAACTGGCCCGGTTAAAAGGATTGTACGATTTGCCAAATGGCCGGACTTCCCACTTACGGGCCACTCCCTATCTGGGTGGAATAGCCGTATTTGCCGGTTTTGTAATTACTACTATTTTAATGACCAGGACAGATATATTACCTGAATTGATCTACCTTTTAGCCGGATTTATTATTTTGCTTTTTATTGGCCTGAAGGATGATATTCTACGTATAAATCCTTTACATAAACTGGCCGGGCAACTGATCGCTGCCGGGATTATTGCCGTGTTTGCTGATGTGCGCATTAATAATCTTTACGGTTGTTTTGGATTCGAAGGGATCCCCTACATTCCGAGTATCCTGATTACGATGTTTGTATTTATCGTGATCATCAATGGTTCGAATCTGATAGATGGGATTGACGGGCTTGCATCCGGCGTATGCATATTAATCTCGCTTACACTGGGAATATGGTTTACGGCAAGTGGTTTTATTCCGTACGCCGTCATGTGTTTTTCACTTGCCGGAGCATTGATTGCCTTTTTCTATTTTAATGTTTTTGGAAAGAAAAACAAAATCTTCCTTGGGGATACGGGTTCCCTCATATTGGGCTTAGCCCTTTCCGTACTGATCGTCCGATTTATTGGATATCAATCGATTGCACCCAAGCCGCTGGTCATTCATTCAGCCCCGGCGGTAGCTTTCGGAATTTTAATAATCCCTTTGTTCGATACGTTAAGGGTTTTTATCCTTCGAATATCACAGAGAAGATCACCTTTTTCCGCCGATCGCCAACACCTGCACCATCTGTTACTGGATATAGGATATTCACACATCCAGACTACCTCGATCTTGCTATTATCAAATCTATTCTTTATTGTAGCGTCGGTCGGGTTGCAGCAATTAAAAATTATGCATCTTATTTCTTTACAACTGCTGGTGGCAACCGGTCTTTCTTTCCTTGCTGCTCAACTGCTTAAAAGAAAAAGGGAACAAAGGTATTTTCAGAAAGGGTTTATTGGTAAAGAAATCCAGCTTTTAACCGTGAACGGATCAGATAACCAGTTTGAAGGAGACAAAACAGCAACTCCAAAAAGAAAAAGCCCACATTTAATGAAAATATCAAACGCTTGATATGATTTAACTCATTTTTTTCCTTCGATAATTTATATCTTTGCCCCACTGACCAATAAAAGATGATCGATTTTATAAAAGAAATGACGTGGCGGGGGATGATCCATGATATCATGCCCGGTACGGAGGATTTAATGAGAGAAAGACCTGTAAGGGGATATATTGGTTTTGACCCAACGGCTGATTCGTTACATATAGGCAGTCTCGTTCAGATTATGTTATTGGTACATTTCCAACGTGCAGGTCACAAACCCATTGCATTAGTCGGCGGGGCTACCGGTATGGTTGGAGATCCTTCAGGTAAAACTGCCGAACGCCAGCTTCTTACCGTGGATGAAATCCAACACAACCTGGAGGGTATCGGAAAGCAACTTGAAAAATTCCTGAATTTTGATTGCGGCGACCTATCGGCGGAAATCGTTAATAATCAAGACTGGTTCAAGAACTATTATTTGCTCGATTTCATCCGGGATATAGGAAAGCATATTTCCGTAAGCTATATGATGGCCAAGGACTCGGTTAAAAAACGACTCGAATCCGGGATGTCCTTTACGGAATTCACCTATCAGCTTATACAGGGATATGATTTTTACTGGCTTTTTAAAAATAAAAATGTAAAGTTCCAGATGGGAGGGTCGGACCAGTGGGGAAATATCGTCACGGGAACCGAACTGATCCGGCGTAAAGCGGGAGGAGAAGCATTTGCCATGACAACCCCCCTGATCAAAAAAGCCGATGGATCCAAGTTTGGAAAAACCGAAGAAGGCAATGTCTGGTTGGATCCGGAAAAAACCTCTCCTTATAAATTTTACCAGTACTGGTTGAACAGTTCGGATGAGGATGCGTCGAACTATCTGCGCGTATTTACACTTCTGGATAAGGAAACGATCGAAGCCCTTGAAGAAAAACACAGGGCGGCTCCACACGAACGTCTGTTACAAAGTAAACTCGCCGAAGACCTTACAGTACGGGTTCATTCCAGCGAAGAATATGAGATGGCGGCAAAAGCAAGCAGGATCCTGTTTGGAAAATCGACTACCGAGGAACTTAAAAGCATTGACGAACGGACCTTGTTGTCCGTATTTGAGGGAGTCCCACAATGTAAGGTAAGCCGGGAAAAATACCATTCGGTTGAGAATGTAACAGACCTGCTCTCAACCTGCACGGACGGTGCGATCTTCCAGTCAAAAGGAGAAGCAAGACGGTTGATCCAGGGAGGTGGCGTAAGCATAAATAAATCAAAGGTTTCGGATCCTGCACAAAAAGTGGATTATTTACTTCTAAACAATAAATATCTTCTAATCCAGCGGGGCAAAAAAAATTATTATTTGATGATCATTAAATAATTACAGGTTACATTTTTTAATCTTTTCCGATAAAATACTAAAACTTCCAACGTTTGGTTTTTTTATTATCAGGTGTAAAGGAATAAAATATGAAAAAGACAGTTATTCATTTTTTACTATTCCCGGCAGCTTGCACTTTACTCTTTTTTATGTCTTGTGGTACTGATGGGGATTTCAGTGAAAAAAATACATTCAATCTCGACACGTTGTATGCAAATCCCGTAACGGGGATCCGGAATGATTTTCAGCTTATCTGGGAAGTCTCCATCCTCGGATTCCCACAGTTCATGATCGACGTGTATCTTTCCGAGGATGAATTCCTTGATGGTAGTGATACAAAGATCGCCGAAACGGCCGATACGGATGTCAGCACCTCGGACGATCAGCCCTATGTAAACGGATTGAATTTCAGGATGTCGCCACACGGTGTAAGTGGTATACAGTTTGAATTCAGCCACGATCAGATCACCTGGGAGACCGGAACGATCGTTGAGGAAGTATTGACCGGGCAGACAAAATATATCATCGGGCGGTTTTATCATGTCCAGGGGCTGCAGATCGAGGTTGGACGTACCCGGATGGCGGTCGCGGTTGATTTTGAGTAAAATCTTTTTGCAATTGGGAATTTCTTCCAGGTGAAACGGATGTAGGATTGAAGGGTAGCTAGAGGCGATTTTTCGATTTTAACCAAAATGCTGCGTATTCAATCGGAATTCAAAGCCCTTTGGCTACGAATCAGGATTGTAACCCGAAAAATTTAAAAATTTTTCCTGCTGGCGGCAGGTAGTCCTTACAGTCGGCAGACGCCCGCCTCGCTTTCCATCCGGTGAATCTGTTTTATGATCACTACATTCAATAACCGTTCCCAAATGCTCCGGCACTGCGATATTGATCGGGGCGCCAGTTGAAACAGATGGGCAGCGATACGATGTTGGGCCGTCCCGATAGGGAAGATTTCAAATTTGGATATGTTAATTACTTTTATCGGGATTGATATATCTAATTGAATATTAATGAGTTATATACTGCATGATTTCCAGTCTTCTGATAATGATTGAATAATCGGGGTTAATCCGCTCTATGAAGAATCGAGAGCACAAGTCGCGGTTCGTATATCGTTAGCGACTATCGCTCATTCCCTTCCTGTTTTGCTGGTTCAGAATATTTTCTATGTGTGCGGATTCCTTTTTTGCATAGTTATAACCTATATCAAAGATCTCCTTCAAACCGGAAAATTCCAGCGCCCCGAATTTCCGCAGCTCATAAGGCTCGAGAAAAACATCACATTCCTGTTTTCGCTGGGTAATATTCCGGCTGATCGCAAGAATAAAGGTCCTTTCCAGCAAATTTTTCATATTTCCGGCCTGGAAGTTTTCATCGATGGGGTTGCAATGCAGTCCAAGGATCTTGTCACAATGCCCCACCAGAGGTTCCACAGGCAAATTATTTACGATCCCGCCATCAATAAAATGTTCCTCGCCAATTTTCACAGGAGTAAACAGGACCGGAATAGCCGAGGAAGCAATAATCGGCCGGATCAGTTCACCGGTCGAAAAAAAGGCGGGACGTCCATTTTTAATATGGGTGGTGCAGACATACAAAGGAAGTTTTAAGGTTTCAAATGAATCTGCCGGCAAGAATGATTTAAAGAATTCATACGTTTTTTCAAGGGTAAGTAATCCCTTCCAATTGAAGGAAGGCCGGAGGATCCTGAACAACTTTGCCTTTGAAATGATGGCAAGAATCTCAGAGGGAGGGTATCCATAGGCATAAAATGCGCCTACAATCGCCCCTGCACTGGATCCTGTAATCATCCGGGGTTGAATGCCCATTTCTTCCAGTGCTTTGAGCATGCCCAGGTGTGCCACCCCCCTGGCCCCTCCTCCCGATAATGCAATTCCAATTTTCATCTTATAAGATTTCGTTGAGCGGAAAGGTCCGGTCAATCCTCACCCCTTTATCTGTATCCTTCAAAGTGGCACATTCGATTTCCGGATCATGTTCGAAATAAATAATATACTGATGATCAACCGCTTGTTTAAGAAAAATTTCCTTTTCATTCAAGGTCAGCAAG
>Ga0209536_100013740_pt1 | contig 11663 bp, 2 predicted proteins | sample DeeMarSeWOR28_12_FD_187461 | JGI IMG/M metagenome (GOLD analysis project Ga0209536, IMG submission 187461) | Marine sediment microbial communities from White Oak River estuary, North Carolina - WOR-2-8_12 (SPAdes) (version 2) | ecosystem: Environmental > Aquatic > Marine > Intertidal zone >... | reverse complement strand
GCCGTCTCGGAATTCGCTACAAAAGTTTTTCATATGAGAGATGGTAAACTTTCACACGAAGGAAAAATAGGGGGCTTGAAAGAAACTGAAATCATGCAATTAAAAAGAAAACAAGAAACAGAAATTAATAAGGAAAAATGTAAAAGTAAGATTTTTCGTTTTCTTTTCGCAAATCAAGGAAAATCAGAATTAAAGATCATTGATATCAAAAATAGTGTCCCAAGGTTGATAACCGAGAATTTACCAGAACATTTCAATGATATCCTACAGGAATTATTAGATGAAAATAAAATAAATGGCAAGATAGAAGGTGATTACTTATTTTTTCCCTGAAAAAACATATTAATTAGCTAATTAAAAGTGAAAGGATAACTAACCAAATGACCAATTTCAAGTTAATAATAAGATATGCATTTTTAGATTTAAAGAATCAGAAAATCAGAACAATCTTAGCGATAATAGGTATGTTAATTTCCATAGGGTTACTAACAGTTATCCTATTTTTGAATGACTCAATATCATCTAGTTATGTTGATTATCTTACTATTGAAGCGGGGAACCAAGACGCGGTTATTACTGTAAGACATTATACAGGAGAACCTGACGATAGATCTTCATACTTCAAATTTGAACCTTTAGTTGGTTCCATTCAAAATACATCGAGTTCAATTAAAAACTTCATTCCGAGAATGGATCTTTATGGGAGTGTGATGGTATCCAAGGGACTTAATACCACGGAACTAACAGGAGATTCTGAGTGGACGAGAATTTCTGCGATTAACTTCTCTTTAGAGAATGCCATTGACTTTGGTGCGTTTACCAATCCAGATAGTCGTGAAGAGCTGATAATTAATGATTTACCCCTTGATCATTGCTTGATTTATTATGGATTTAATAATATTATTAGCTACTCTGTTAATGATTCAATTGAAATTAGTATGCGATTGAATCATGGTAACCTAACCTATAATATTGTTAAAAATCTAACTGTGGATGCTATTTTTGATTTTAATCTTAAATGGCCTAATTCGTACCGAAATAGACATCTCATTGTCGTAGATATCAATACTTTATATGAATATTTCGGATATAGTGAATTCAATCAAACATGTAGTGATTTGATACTTACTTTCAAGGAAAGTAATCGACTTTATGATATAAGGGATATTGATGGAACTAAAGCGAGAGTTAAAAATATCGCAGGTGTAATTCAAGCAGAAATAGGAATAAATCAATATTATATAGATTTACCGAAGCTTAGAGTTTTAGGATGGGCTGAAATGCTAACTGTATTAATAGTAATCGTGTTTATTTTTGTATCCATTGTTTCTATGCTTATTTCAGGGGTTTTAATTAATGGAATTTTACGAACTTCTGTTGAGGAGAGAATCAAAGAGTTTGGTATCTTTCGAACACTTGGGGCTAATAAAAGGTATAATCTCTATATCGTCTTAATGCAGGGATTTCTATTATGCAATTTTGGGGCTCTATCTGGGATCATTACGGCAGTAATTATCTCTAAATTCGTTATCATCCCTTTTGCGAATAGTGTAATATCAACAGCGATGATAGGGTTTACTGAACTTGAATTTTCATTTACATGGGTTTCTGTTCTTATTTCCTATAGTATGGGGATTGGTATTGGGATGGTCGTCAGCATTTCTCCAGCATTAAAGGTGATGAAACTTCAATTAATTGAGTCTATACATCCATACCGTCACGAGGATACATTATACCATCTACAGAAAAAGGCTACGGTTAATTATAAAATAATCCTAATGGGGATTATTTTAGCTTTTAATGGTGGTTTTGTGTTCTATATCATTCCCAGACTCTTAATTTCTACCGATGCAACATTATTTGCTGGCACTCTTATATCGATCTTGTTAATATTTAATATAGGGTTAACATTAGCAGGATTGGGGGTTATTCCCCTAATATTGCGCTTAGTAATACAAGCATTTAGGCCAATTTCTAGACGGTTGCATAATATTATTAAGATTTTTGTGTTTCGATATCAAAGAAGGAACTCTAGTACAATAATGATCTTCGCATTATCATTTTCATTTGTAGTGTTCACATCTACTATTATAAATTCTCTTTCTGCTCAGTCTGCTGCCATGACGCAATTATCTACTGGGTCAGATCTAGTAATTGAAACATCTGGTTGGAAGGAACCAGAAGAAGTTTTTACGGGCGGATTTGGGGGCGGAGGAGGTGGTCTCTTCTCTATCTCTGAAGGAGACATTCTTAATACGATTAATGATGAACGACAAATATCTCTTAGTAAGATGATACAGCAAGCATCTATTGATCCAAATAGAATATTGACAACAGATTTTGAAGATGATCTTCTTACAATTAACGGTATTGAAAAAGTCTCAACCGTTCTAGCAAGACCATACCAATTAACGCAGATTTACTCTGAAGCAGATAAAGTTTTCAGTGCAGAAATTGGAGATTATGCGGGAATTACTACTCAAGAGATATCATTAATCGGAATTGATGAAAAATTTACCTACACTGTTAAAAGAGAATTTATAGAGATGGCGTCTGGAGGATTAGATAATGCGTTTAAAAAGCTATTTAATTACGAACATGAGTATACCTGTATCATCTCAGAAGCAATTTCTATTGTTTTAAATTTAAGATTTGGTGATTATGTTAGAATAGTAATTCGAAGGGGGGATGAATTAGAAGTTTATCCCTTCGAAATTGTTGGGACTGTGAAGAGCGTCCCGGGATTTGCATCAGAATTTGGGGCGTCAAGTATGCAAGCAACAAGAGGAGGTGTTTTAATTTCTCAAGATACTTATGCAAAGATTGTGGATATCCCGCCAGTTCCTTATATAGATAGAATGTTTATTAAGTTACGAGACGATCAGAGCATTTCAGCATACTCTATAGAGAGTTTCATAAACGAACTTTACAGAGTGGATTATAATTATAATCTTTACAACCTTAAAAGATTAATTTCGCAACAACAATCCACTTTTTTTATACTAGATACACTCTTTTCGCTTATAGCTATGACTACCGTATTTATTTGTATTTTTGGATTACTCTCCTCATCATATTCAACGATTGTGGAAAGAAAGAAAGAAGTAGGAATAGTAAGAACTTTAGGATTAAAAGGAAGGGAAATTAATCGTCTATTTATAATTGAAGCCTTAGTTATCATGATCAGTAGTGGAACTGTCGGAGTGGTTGTTGGATGGCTTTCAGCATGGATTGTAACTTCAAACTTGTCTACACTCACAGGTCAACCAGATGTCATTTTTGTTCCAACTTCAAGTATTTTATTTATATTTACAGTGTCAATAGCTATGATCCTTATAGGCATGACATTGCTTTTAAGAAAAGTTCGGAAGCAGAAAATTGTAGATATATATAGGGAGACGATGTGATGAATAAAAAATTAGCAACAATCACAGTAATTATATTGTTTCTAATTAGTTCCATAAGTTTGAAAGTTAACCTTGAAAGATCCCCTTCAAAGGATTTTGAAATTGAAGAAAAATTCCTTAAGTCTTCTGATATTGCAGGATCAGATCTCTATGCTGAACAGATAAATGCATATGTTGCGGGAAATAAGTCCATTATACGTCAATCTCTGTTTTCAAATGATACGAATATTTTTAGTCAATTTGATACAAATGATCCCGCATTTTATAAATGCAATGTATTGATAAGTGCTTCAAATGGAATCGTACCAGAAATATTTCCTAAGATTATGACTGATAGCAATACTCCAGATCAATACATGCCCGGATTTACTCGATTTGTTGGTTTTTTATATTATGACGATGAGATAGACAGCGAGGATGCAGATATTAAAGCAGAAAGAGCTTTAGAGATTATAAAACGAAAATTCCAAATGGATCTTTTTTTAGTAAATTCCTCAGAGCCAAATTTCTTCCCGTTCGTGGGTGATTGTCCAGATTGGAAAATCTTAATAGAGGAACTTACAACAAATCTTCCAAAGGATGGATATTGGCAAGCTTTAGATACATCACGATTAATTAGTCCTGATTATCTTTCTTATCATCATTTATCATCTACACTTATGATTATTAGTTCATTGGATTTTTTTGAAGGGGAATTTGAAATTGCATCTACTCAATTAGATTTTAATATTGACTCTCTTGATTTGACATTTTTAGAGAGCTTAGAAATACAAGATTTAATTACTCAATTTAGTAATATTGCTGAAAATTTAGGGACTATCTTTAATGCCACCATTTCTGAAGAAGAATTGGAGCAATTTATTGAAGTTGCAGGTACTTTTACATTATCAAATAACTCTTACTATACGAATTTACTTCTACAATACGAAGGTTTTGATAGTGGGATAACTCAAACTGGAAAAAACCAATTCAAATTCGATTTATGGGATGCTATGGGATATGTGGGGGGACCATTAGCTCCTAGCAAGAAGATATATATTGCACTGATTGGAGCATTTATGACTGATATCGAAATTAATATACTCTGTACAGACATTATAGATGCCACACCATTAAATTATGAATTTTATGATTTTCTACTCGAACAAATAAGTTTACTGCTATATCTTTCAGGTATAGAATTTGATGTAGATTCCATTGATGATTATTCCTTTGAATTATTTTGGGTGAATGAAGAAGGTTTCAAACAATCTTACGTAAAACCTGTAAATCTAAATGATCCTTCTGATATTGTTAACCTCCTGCAACAACTCGGTTTTAAGGGGTTTTCTTACATTCCCACAGGTATCTTAAACCCAATCGATGAGTTTACTGTTACTTACAATATATCCTACACCGAACCCAACCTCCTCCTTAAAAAAGAATTGCTTAACGATAATGCTTCATTTGGGGCATTCAGGAATTTTACATATCATATTATTGCTGAAAACGTGGGTAACACAACAGCGTGGGGTGTACCCACCCCAATTCCCTTAAGTCTTAACGATTTTTTCCTGTTATTAACTTTAGGTAATCAGCCATTAGCGGATGAAGTTCAAAATACAATTTGGGACATAGTACAGATCGAGTATTCAGGTCAATACGATTCTTTGGAAGATTTCTTTAATTTTGATGAAGATCCACGCATTTTTTCTTTTGATTCTTTTGGGACAGGAATTTACGACACATTTTTTCCAAATTTAATCAATTTCACAAATTTATGGCCATATAACAATGATATGGATAATGTAATTGATATTGTAATCTCGGGTTACCCCCAATTAATCACTGCATTAGCTGTTTTGGGTCAGACTCCAAATGAACTAAAAGAAATATTCACAAATGAATATAGTGTATGGAATAGAAATAACTGGAAACTAGAGCCTGGGATGAATATTTCATACTATGTGGAAAATATGTCAATTTCAGCCTTGGATTCCTTTTCTGAATTCTATATTAATAATTTTACAATAGATCTTGGCAATAATTCTCCTGAAATTATATCAGGAATCTCTATCAATGGAACAGAGCCAGAAAATGCCTTAGAATCGGATGAGGAATATTGGATTATTGAATCCGTAGAAAAATTTCTAACTCAAAAAGTTGAAATTAATTTTATTTTTCGAAATGAGAGCATTTTGGATTTAACAACCAAACCTTTAGAGAGGATTTCTCTAATAATTAATTTTAGTACTTCAGATACCTTAGAATCATTAGATTTTGAGATCTTCAATTTTCAAGAAGAACAATTCCAAAATATGGGATCGTATTTAGATTCAATTGTGAACGATACTTGGACGTTCCATTTCATAAATAGCAATCAAAGTTTAGAGTGGTTATTCTATCCTAAAGAAAGAGAAAATCATACAATGTTAATTAAGATTTCTGGTACTAATCCCGAGAAATTTAATATTTCTATAAATGACTTTAATGTGGAATTTGCTTCTCGGGATATCAATGTAAATGATGATCCCGGGTCTCGGATTGTGTTTGGATCTAACTCTGGTAATATCCAATTTGAACGAAGGTCTAATTCTATTCCTTTAAGTACTTTTAACATGGCATCAATAATTGCTACTTCCCACCTCACAAACTATAGTACAAAAGAAGGAATGCTTAACACTTACATCATAACCATTGAAAATTTAGGTTCTAATATAGCAGAAAATATATCAATTTCACTCTTGATTCCCGGTATAGTACAAGATCCTAATGATTTTCAACTCAAAAATAGTAATTTATCATATTATCTTTCTGAACTTGCACCTCATGAAGAAAAATCTGTTAATTTTACCTTTTACGTTCCCAATACAAGGAAAATTAGTCGAGTTTCAATTGAATATAATAATCCAGAATTTATTCAAGGTGGGAATTCATCTAAGATAATATCTACCATAAATGACGTTTATATGTCTGCGCCCGTTGATTATCTCTGCAGATATCCTTTTCTCAGAATTATTGAGATAGATCCAGAAGTTAATTCCGCTCTCGTAAATGAACCCACATTTAATGTAACCTATTATTTGAAGAATAGAAATCCGACAGGGATTATAACTGAAGATTTACGAATAAATATTGATGAACAGATCGGTGATTTAATACGAATAGATAATACTGATCTTTATTTTGAGAATATTCTCTACAATGAAACTGTCTCCTGGAATATGACAATGAGAAAAATTGATTGGAAGAGCTATTACTATCCACCCATTAATTTTTTTAAAAGTTCTGAAGGACTTTCAATTCAAATCTCGGCGTCCACTCCAATCATTTTAGGTACAATCAATTTTACTTTAAAGAAGTATGTTGATAAGGAACAAATTGAAATCGGGGATTTATTAACCGTATATATTGAAGTAAAAAATGAGGGTACGATAAATGTTAGCGATGTTCTAATTAATGATATTATTGGCTACTCCCCATCTCAATTTTCGTTAGTGGATGGAAATCTGGTCTATTTGGTAGAAAGATTAGAACCAGGAGAAAAAGCGATATTCAATTACAAAATTAGAGCATTGAAGCAAGGATTAGCTACATTAAATCATGCTCACATCTCATTTTACTATCTGCAGAAATTAGAGGAAACCTCAGAATTTGTTATAGTTAAGATTAATACACCATTTAAAAATCAGATATTATATCTTATTGTACCTGGTTTTATTGGAATAATAATTTTATTAGTATATTTGAATCAAATTAAAAAATATAAAGCAAGAAAAAAGGAATTAGCCCGAAGAGAAAGGCATTTTTTTACACTAGATTCAAAGAGTTCAATTTTAAAATCAGATCACACATTAAGAGAAAGATTAAGCATCTTATCAAACCCAGAAGGGAAATTCAATGATTAGAGGAGGAGAGAGAGTGTTCAATAAAAAAATGAAAGCATCGTTCATTTTGATTAATCTTCTCATTTTATTCATTTTTACGAATTCTTTAATGCATCTTAAATCCGTTCAATTTGTTTCGAATAATGATAATTATTATTCTACTGAAGATAACCCTAAATTCTCAAATAGTTACAATGACAACTTGATAATTCTGTTTAATAGTAGCTCCTACAATAGTACTGTGATCTCGAGATTTGAGTACTATGGGGGAGCAGTAACAGAGGAATGGAATAGTTTGTTTACCACTTTTTCAGGTTTCTCAGGAATCATGCCAAGTGAGTCAAATGAAACCCTGTTTCAAAATGAGTTTCTCGACGCTAATATAGAGAATAACGAGATTATAATCACTCAAATGAATTACGCATCAATTCAGACAGGTGCTTTGAATGCTACCTGGTTTCAAGATGGTTATAAAGGAGATACTAATTGTTCTATTGCCGTTTTAGACACGGGAATTGATCCATCGCATGAGTTCTTTCCAAATGGCTATAATCCAATTGAATTTCAAGGGAATATTGTAGGGTGGGAGAATCTAATCAATACAGATCCTGTTTCTGATGATAATGGCCACGGGACATTTATATCATCAATTATTTCTGGCACAGGACCTAATTCGTATAGCCCTAATCAGTACATTACCGTAAAAATTAAACATAATTACTCCCATACCGCACTCTTTGACGAATTTTCACCTTCTAAAAATTATAGCGTAAAAATCACCTCGTTTAATGCCTCTCAGTTTAATTCTTATATCACAATTAACTCGACTTGGGATTGGGAAGTAGAAGGAATAGATAATTTCTGGATAGAATTATTTTACAATAACACAATTGTCGCATCATCGAATAACGTAAATACTAATCAAATTTATCATATTAATTATACAATCCCTTTTGATAAACTCGGTATCTATGATATATATCTTAAGTACCATAAACAACTTCAGACAAAACCAATCTTCTTTCTTAATGCTTCTTTGCAATATATTCCTGAACATTATGTTACAGATTATACACCTTTTACGGGGATAGCAAACGCAACCAAATTAGTGGGCTATAAAATTCTAAACCAGTCAGGAATTGGCCAATCCTCAAATCTTATTTCAGCATTAGCAAATGTTCTGGCTAATAGGGTTAATTATCAGATAGTAAGTGTCTGTTTAAGTGTAGGAACTGTAGGAATGGACGTAAATGCTATAAATAGAGCTATAGATGAAGTAATCGATAACGGTGTGGTTGTTGTAATTGCGGCAGGAAACCATGGAATAGAAAGTTCTGACTCATTAAATAAATTAGCTATAAATAAAAAAGCAATTATTGTAGGGGCGATCAATGATAAAGATCAAGTAACCTCTTATAGTAGTAGGGGCAAAAGCATCAATGGTGTTCTTAAACCAGATATTCTTGCTCCTGGGGGGAGCAAATTGGCTGGTTATCGTATGGTAACTGCTGCGGGTCCTGATTCTGAAGGAGTGACTCCAAGCTTTGGCACATCCATTGCTACAGCTATTGTTTCAGCTGCAATTAATCTAATTATTGAGGCAAAATGGGGGGATTGGGACCAGTGGAATAGCTTGAATGGTACTCAGTTGGCGAAAATAATTAAAACAACGTTATTAATGACCGCTTCAGAGACAAACCTTGAACGAGAAGATGATCCTTATACATCTGAAAACGAGAGTAATTATTCACCACCGATTTCCTTTGCCCCGTTGACTACTGGGATAAAAGATATCCACGAAGGATATGGGAGAATTAATATTATGTCGGCTATTGATGCTTTAACGAAATCATTAGATATCAATTCAGAAATAAACTATACTCTTGTTAGTTCTCAGGATAATCCATTAGGTACTCATGTTTTTGCTCGAAGGATTGAAATGATAGAGGATAAACAATACTTATTTAACTTAATCAATGAGGACATAGATGCCGATTTTGATATGTTCCTCTTTTCAAATGAATCAAATCAATATGGGGAACCAATATTACTTGAAGCTTCTAGGAAATGGTATGGGGATTTCAATTCGTTCTATTTTACCCCTAAAGGAAATCAGACCACGGCAATTATCGTAGTTAAAGCTATTGAGGGTTCCAGTCAATTTACTCTAAATGTATCAGAAGTTCAAAATTCTTATGAACCAAAACTAAAAGTCCCAGAGGTTACTTATTTTGGGGGTATAAAGAATACCACAGTAATGGGACTTCAAGAATTTTTTGGTAATAATCCTAGAAAAAACTACAGCATTGATAGTTACCGGTTCTATATAGAATATTTTGATAATGATACCACTAATGTCCCTCCTCAGGAAGTTTATGTATCAATTTGGGAGACCTCCAAAAATTATACCCTTACACAATTTTTCCCATCTGATAATAACTACACAGATGGGGCTTTGTTTGTGAGTGAATATATACAATTTTCTACTCCTGGTTTTTATCAATATAAGTTTATAGCAAGCGATGGAAGATTTACTACCAAATATCCTACAACTGGATTTCTAAATATTACTATTGAGTTTCCCACAGACAGTGTACAGTTCCCATATCAACATGATTTTAATGACGGAATGGGAAATTGGTCGCATACTGGAACAGGATGGGATTTGCTTAACCAATCCAATGATCACGATAATCGTTCAAGAGTCTACCAAAATTCTTGGAAATCAATTTATTTTGGTACTTACCACAACTTTCCTGAGAATTATACCTACCAACCACTAAGAATTACAGTAGATCCCTATCCAAATGGTACTTTGATAAGTCCTCTCTACAATCTAACAGGATTAAATCCTAATAAAACCCAACCTGTTGTACGCTTTGGTTTGAGAGTTAGTATTAATTCAGGAGATTTCATCACATTACAAGTAAATTTAAACTGGACTGGTTGGGACACGATTAGGACGTATACAAATCAAGAACAAGATTGGTTTATGGAAGAAATAAACATGACGGATTATATGGGAAATTTTATTCAATTTAGATTTGAGACCTCCCTAGATGACACCCTTGATCCAGTAAACTATAAAGGATTTATTCTAGACTTTTTCTCTATTGAAAATTATACTAATGATCATGCTCCTTTATTTGGATTCGATTTGAATAGAAACATTCCAATTACTCAAGAATCACAATTCTATCAATATTTATTCTCATTAGATTATTTTGATGTAGATAATAATTATCCCGATTATGTTTACTTGGAAATTGATAACAATAATTATACCATGTATAACCTGTATGGTGATTGGAATTCCAGTTCTAACACATTAGGAGATTTTGGGATATTATTTACAGTATCCTTACTTCTTGATGATATAACAAACCATACTTTTCGATTCCATCTCTCAGATGGTAATTTTTTAACAACTACTCAATGGTATAACGATAATAATACACTCTTTGAAAAAGGTGATCCTACACCTCTAGAATTTAATGTATATCAAGATGAGAAATTCATTGGGTATCATTTTTCAAATACAAACTTATCAGATTACTATGTAACAGGCGATCCTACACCAAAAGAGTCAACTCCTTGGTTAGGTGGAGATAATACTTGGCACCCTTATTCACGTTTAGGGCGAAATATGATTTATGGGGGAATAGGTCAGAGTTTTGGTGGAACAGTTCAAGGATATGGGGCAAATTGGGATGCAAACTTAATTACTCGGCCTTTAAGATTAAGAGATGAATATAATATATTTCTTGAATTTGATTATGAAATTTCATTACAAAATGAATTCTTTCAGCCTGAAGATGAGAGAGACATATGTACAGTTTCAATATCAAATGATAATGGTGAAAGTTGGGAGGTGCTTAGGGAGTATACCTTTGAAAGCGAGGAACTTTCAGGAAGTGAGAGAATTGATATTTCTCAATATTCTAATAATGATATTATGATCATGTTTACATTAAACTCCAATAATATTATATTAGGTATAGGATATGGATGGTTATTATACAATATCTACATTGGTTATGATAAAGCAACAGATTTCATACCACCAGAAGTTAGGATTCTTAATCCTATTAATGAAACAATAATAAGTTCTGCAACTACAATTAAAGTTAACCTATCTGACAACGAGGGAGTAGATACGTCAAGATTATATATCTTTCTAAATGGTCAAAGTGTTGATAGGACAAAAATAATCTACAATAGTACTACAAATATCATGGAATTCAGATGGAATACAATGGTATATAATGATGGATATTATGAAGTGAGAGCTGTTGCTTATGATAATGCTGGAAATTTCGGGGAGAGCAAAATCACCATTAGAATTAACAATATGAAATGGTGGAGCATGTGGTGGCCGTATATCTTACTT
>Ga0209536_100013738_pt1 | contig 11664 bp, 12 predicted proteins | sample DeeMarSeWOR28_12_FD_187461 | JGI IMG/M metagenome (GOLD analysis project Ga0209536, IMG submission 187461) | Marine sediment microbial communities from White Oak River estuary, North Carolina - WOR-2-8_12 (SPAdes) (version 2) | ecosystem: Environmental > Aquatic > Marine > Intertidal zone >... | reverse complement strand
ATTGAAGGCTAGAGGGCCATGGCCAAGACTTCCCTAACTCTTCTTGGAAGTCTGCACCATGAACTGAGTAATCTGCTGCTCCACCCGTCTTTTTCCACATTTGGGGCATTTCACCCTAACCTTTTCGTATTCACTTACTGACATGACGACTTCAAACGGCTTCTTGCAAGTCAGGCATTTATACTCGTATGTAGGCATGGCACACCTCCTCTGTAACCGTGCTGCTCACTACGGGCAAAGCATCCTCTGGAGCAAACTCAAGCTGTTTTACAGGAATTATAGCGAGCTATGAGACGGGCTGTCAACGAAGATTGGTACGACAGTTACGCAATTCTGAATAAAGAATCCAGGCCAAAGGGGCCTTGAGCTGCCCATATAATGGAACGGCTCAGGGCACCATCATGTCACTAGCTCCGCCGTCATTAAGTCTCTATGACCTCATATAATCTGGATCACCGGTTCATGGCTTCGGTGTGACCGCTGAACCTTTATCGTGTCGACCCAATGACAGCGAAGCGTAGTGACGGCGAAGCCGAATGACCTACCAACTCTATGAACCTCAAGCCTCTGGCATAAGGGAAAGGCACAGGGAACAAGCTACGGTTTGTGGGCGGTCACAAGCATGCGTTTTCCAAGAAGGCCATAATCGCCAGGTTCTGACTGGGAGACCAAGGTGCCCCCACAGTTGATCTGATGGAAACCGGCGTCAGTCAACAGTGTTCGCACCTCATGGGGCTGAAAAAGACGAGCAAAATAGGTCACATCGCGGATGAGACCGTGCTGCTTGCTCAGTACTATTTCCCGGACCCAAACGCCTTCATCGCGAAGCTTGCGCTGCCGGCAAACCACCACGTCATCATTGGCCTCATGCCAACTGCTGGGTTTGAATTCCTGACGAACATAGCTAGGGTGGATCAAGTCAAGGAGCACCTTGCCGCCCGGTCTCAGCAAGCGGCAAATCTCTTGAAGGATCTTCTGGTTCTGACTGTCCAATTCAAAGTAACCGAACGAATTCCCCATAACCAGTACCACATCAAAGACACCATCTGCCAGCCCCACTTCGCTGGCGTCAGTCCGACAAAAATGGACCGAACAGCCTCCTCTGGCTGCATCGTCGGCGCCAACCCGCAACATCACCTGCGAGTAGTCTGCCACAGTCACATTGCCATAACCGCGCCTGTTTAACTCTATCGCATGCCGTCCTTGACCTCCGCAAAGGTCAAGAATTCGATCGTCAGGTTTTAGCTCCAAGGTGGCGACAACCACCTCCACCTCGACTGCGGTGACCTCGGGGCAGCATACACTGCGAGCGTCAGTGATCAGGTAGATCTCATCAAAGATATGCTGCCACCAGGTAGAATCGTAGCATTCTTTGTCCATTCCGACCGCTTTTGGCTGGATTTGGATGCTTCAGGATCTCTTTTACTCCAGTCTGGATGTTAGATGCTGGATAGCGAATATATAATTAGCATGCGCTCATCCAATATCCAGGATCCAGTATTCAGCAGCGCGCAACTAGCATCTAACATCGATCAAGTGGGGCCGGCGCCCTTAGGCATACCTATTCATTAGCTGCCTCATAATTGTCTGTTCCAATGCATCAACGGACGAGGACAGCTCACCGCCTCCCACGCAATTCGACAATCTGAAAATCTGCCCGGGATGAGATGCCGCTAAACCTTAGTCATCAGTTTGTCAAAATCTTCCACAGTGACCGCCGGGGCTGTGGTGAATGCTATGCCTGTCATTTTACTCAGAGCGACTGAAGCTTGAATTGCCTGCTCAATCCCGGGAAAACTCACCACGAAAACAAGATCCTTCTCACCAAGCAATGCGTGCATAGACTGCACTTCACCACCAAATTTCTTTACGACATCGATAACCTTTCGCGTTCGCTCACCACTAATCGCCTTTATCGCATCCGCCGAATACTTACCAAACATGAAGAATGTTGCCATGATATTTCCTCCTTTTTCATCGCCGGTTGTTTATACCTTCACCCACTAGCCTCTCCAGCGGGTCTCTTAGACCACCCTAATACTGCGCCATTGATCCAATAGTCTCTTTTCAGTGCTCCATCGACTTCGCCGGCACTACTATTGTGAACAACTATTATTTCGTCAAAAAGACTGCGCTCGATGTTATAAAACCTCTATGAAGCTACGAAGAGAGTATTAAACTACAATTTGGATAGTATCGGCTTTGAGAACCAGCGGGCAAACCTAGCAGCCATACTCAATTGAAAATACGGCCTCCCCATGGAATTTGTCAACATGAAAAACAAGTAGGCTGAGGTATTTATCAAATTGATTCTGTTAAATATTATTTAGTAATGTAAAATCCGATTCTTAAATTGATACGTTTGGCATAGCTCTTCCCTGTGTTACCCTGATTTCATGAGTGTCAACGCCGATGATGTGCAAACTTACCCCTCACTTTTCCGGGAAGCCTCTATAAAACTGATTGCTCCTTGTGCCCTGGACAAGTGAAGCTTGACCATTTGAGGATAAGTGGTAAGATCCCTCGTATTAGACTGGCAGATGCCAATGAAAGAAGGAACTGGCCGATCTGAGATAACTTCCTGCCAGTGCTGATCCAAATTGCCAGAGGATTGTATGCTGACGAGGACTTTGACCCAGAGTTAGACGAAACGGTTTATGCACTCCGCGCTTCTACAATCGACCTGTGCCTTTCCATTTTTCCATGGTTGAAATTTGAAGGAAAATTATGAATCCAGATCAAATCGTTGGTTATCATTCTGAATGGAATCTGGTTTGCCCCGGAGGCAGTGATTACCAGCGAATGGCGCAGATACGCGGAAAGCTGTGCTGGAACAGAGTTAGAAATATTTCAGGATTAGAAATCGAACTTGACTTTGACCATCCACTCCTAAAACCCGTTCCATCTTTTTTGGACATGTTGCTCCGAGCCCACAGGATGAAGTTCAATCAGGAAAAACCCTTTATCCTTCTTGTGGCCGAGAAGAAGACCCTGGATAAGGTGCCCGAAAACATAAATGTGGTTGAATTTTTAAACGAGAGAGAGGGAGTAAGTGCCGCATTGACCAGCCCTGAGGAGCTTGAAAAACACGCTGATCGTGTCCTCTACAGGGGGCAGGCGGCAACTGTTATCTTTTTGGATATGATGAATGATGACCTTTTAAGCATAGCTGAAAAACATGACATCGAACCACTGTTGACTGGGATAAGAACGGGGATTGTGGTTAATCCCCGTGGTATAGAACCATTGGGTGCAAAAGGAGTTTTCGAGATCGTGACCGGAGAGGCAAGCTCCTTGCTCACCACTTCCACTGTCAAGCATACGCCCTGGACCCGACTCTTTTATCCTCGAAAGACCACAGGACCTGATGGAGAAGGCATCCCCGACCTGGTTGAGTGGGTGCGGGGCCACTGGAAGGAGATTGTTCTTAAACCGGTTCATGGTCACACCGGCAGGGGTATCTTTATCGGACCGCAGAGCGAATCCCAGGATGAAGCTATTCAGACGGCCCTTGAGGTAGAACCCTATATCGTCCAGTCGTTTATTCCTAAAGAGCTCTGGGCGGAAGCTTATCCTTGGCTGGATCTGCAAGAGGAAGAGGTAATTCTAAAGCAATGGCAGACCGACTTCCGCTGCATGATTAATGACAACGGGCTTATGGGATTCGTTGCTCGATTCGGTGGGATACCTACAAACGTGGGGACAGGGGGAGGTAATCAGAGCGTCGCCATCCTTAAGACAGAAATCCCAGTTAAAGAGGCGGTGGACCGAATCAACGATGCGATTCTGGGATTGGAGTATTCCACGGTGATGGAGATCCAGAAAGAGATGGACCAAAAAGGCCTGGAATTGGGGCATATCTATCTTAAGGGTCCGACGCCCAACACCCTGAGACCCCGGATTATTAAGCCGAATCACCTGGCCCCCTTGCAGGAATATAGTGCCAATCTCTGGGGTGATTTGCTAGTCCTCGAGAAGATGTGGCTCGAGGGCAAATTGAATCATCTGGTTAAACTGCGTGAAGACGCGGCGGAGATTGCTCGGATGCAGCCATGGGGAGGGTCGTCAGCCCTGATTGCCTCAGACGGCCTCTTTAGCTTCGGGGCCCATCTTTAATCCTCTCTTTTTTCGCAAGAAAAAAAGACATTCTTAAAAGTTCGAAATAACCAGGGCTTAATAGATTCTTTTTTCAGAAAGATCACACCGAGAATACCAATAACTGCGGTGAGTATATAAAGCTTAGAACCTTTAAAAAATTTGTCCCACACATCTACACCGTTAGAATCAAAATAAAATATGTCATATGAAACGCTAATAAGGGTTATACAAGCTAGGCCAAGTACAAAATAATTCAGTGAGCGTTGTATTTTACCTGATCTTCTTTCTGCTTCTTCTGTTAACAGTAAATTCAAATAATTGACCATTTCACTCAATGTTTTGTATTTATCATGGAGACTATTTACAGCTCTCTCCATGTACCACGATTTGTAGATTCCTTCATAAATGCTCTTCTCGTCGTCTCTACCTGCAAAATTATAAGGTAAACTTTCATAAGTAAGCATATCGATTATTAATTCAATTTTATCTAGGTCTCCCAGCACCTCATTAGTATACCTATGGGCATAGTTCTTACTTCCCTTGCTTGATAAAGGAGCCCAGTCAAATAGAAATTTCTCAAAATCACGGACTGCCGTATAATAGTCTGTAATAAACTGCCATAGATCCATGAGCCAAGTTTCTTGCCTGGCATCAGATAAGAGAGCGATGTGCCCGTCATAGCCTTCAGCGAGGTATTTAATGCCCTTGAAGTCAAGGTATTCCTTTGGCTGCAAGCCCGCGAAACGAGACAGCCTTTTTTTTGATCCTCGAATTCGTCTTTGAACTCCCCTGGATTCCCTGTTTCATCAATGTAAATAGAGCGCCTGTCCCGACAAAATTGGTTAGGCCTCGTTTTTTATCTTCATCCTTTAAAAACTTGATGTCCCATTTCTTGTCCTTGAATTCTTCAAAGGCCTGCCTCGCAGAATTTCGGAAATCATCCCAATTATCAAATATTACAAGCCCCTTTTTCTCCCGATTTTGTATATTTTCTTGAATGGACAATGCTAGGGCTCCAAGACAATCAATCGCTTCTTTAGTCTTGAGTTTGCCTGGGATGGTGAGATTGATGCTACCTACTCCGTGGTCAAAATAGACAACTTTTTCATCTATGTTTTCAGAATCAAGCTCGACTTCAGTACACTTCGATTGCACTTCTTTACCATTGATTATAGCTCGCAATTCTTCGGTCTGCCCCCCGCCCTCTCCAAGCAAATAGCCATGCTTCTTTCGAAGGGACAAGGGGAATTTCTCGTCGAATTTCTGTTTGGACCACCGGTACTTTCTTAATTCATTCTTCTCGGTTAGCCTGTTAAGCTTACTAGCGATTTTCTCCAAGTTGCAAAGCTGGTCTTTCTGATTATCAGCATGTGCAATTGAGAACCCCAATGAGAAATGAAATGTCAAGAAAAACTTGAAGTTCCGTGAAAGGCGAATTGGTTTATCGCTCATAGCATCCTTCTCGCTGCCACCTCAGTGTTTGATGAAAGGACACTCTCCTGATTTCTCATAAGACTCTTTTTACTCTACGAAAGTATTTTCTATCAGTTCTGAAATCGTTTGTCATTCCGTTACTCAACCGGTTAATGTTGCATCTTACAGCAACCTGCTGCGTCTCAAACAGTAGTAATTTCTGTCCTTTATCTTAGTTGGAATCACGCCATCGAAAGTAAGTTACCTTTTAAGTTCATTAATATCTTTGCACGTTATTATCGGTCAAAATCTGTGATGTTTTGGAAGCGTCGGTGAGCCAATCGGAACGGTAGCTGGCCACCCTCCAGAAGCAAACGGTGGAATTTCTGCCATCCAAGCCGAGGAACAAACTGTTGCCGAAGCTCTAGAATTTCGTGTTTCCCAAGAGTGTAGCAGATCTGGTAACCAGGGCTCAGCCGATATCGTTCTACTTGAGAGATGGCTTCGTTGGTCTCATGGCCTACTGAAACAAGAAGATTAGCAGCCTCCTCCATAGTTATACGTTCCATGGCAAGACCCACATCAATTAAACAACGAGCTGCTCTCCAGAGACGATACCTGCAAGCCACCAATTCCTCCATGGGCGACTTAAAGTATCCACATTCGGACAGAATCGATTCAGCGTAGAATGCCCAGCCCTCATAGAATAGAGCCGCATCGACCTGACGGCGTATCAGATTATCTAGGCTGCGGCGCATACAGTCCAACAAATGGTGCCCAGGATAAGTTTCATGGGCTGTTACCACTTGATAATCTCGATGCAGGTGCTTTAGACGGCTTACGTCTAATTTCGAATTGTTGTGCAGTCTGGCAGTGGTGATGTAGAAGAGAGCCTCCTCCCGAGGATCGCTGCCCAGAGGCGCATAATAAGATGCAAAGCTTCTCACCGAGCGCAAGTAAGTTGGTGTTTCGGCGAGAACTACCTCCTGATCAAGATGATCGTCCAGAAGCGCGAACTCCCGACACAGGTCCCGTAGAGCTTCTATTTCGTTTCCATAGAGTCGAAACAGGTCAAGCGCTCCGCCACCGCTGGGTAGGCAGCTCTCATAGAGATGCCGCCAATCCAGGCTGGAATCTATGCTTCGGCGAAGCCGCTCCATTTCTTCCTGGTTGTTCTGCCATTCGTCCTCTGCAATATCGAAGATTTCCTCCAAAGGTCTAGTACAACCAAAATGGCGTTGCACAAGCTCTTCCACCGAAACCGACTGAACCGCCGCTGCGGGTGTCGGACCAATTGCTCGCAACCTCAATCCAAAGGAAGAGAGTGCTTCCTGGGCCTCCGTGTATGGCAGAGCCAGCTGCTCCCGCCGGCTATCGCCAGCCAGTCCACGGAAAATTTCCTCGAGATACATGTGCGCATCTTGCACCATATCCAAGGCAACCCTATAGTAAGGACCTGGGATAGTGTTAAGGTTTTGACTTCCCTGGTCAAGCAGTCTTTTTAGGCCAGAGAGCCGCTCGGCGGTCCGGCCAAAACGTTCTTCTCCATCCAGGCATGGCTTGTTCAAGGCATGATCGACCCCGATACAACCGATCTTGAGGTAAAGAAGCGGATTCCTGCGCCAGGACTTGACCTCCTCCAGTTCAATAAGCAAACCCGCCATATTGTGGAGCAGGAATTGACGGTCAATTTCCTCCTCGAAATCATGAGCAGGGGGTTGTTGCTGAAATTGCGTTTGGAAACCACGCACTGAGCCTATTGTTGCTGCAATTGCTTCCTGACTCAAGTTGTCCAACCGGTCCAGGGACTTTGCCGCTTCCTGCACGCGAGGCAAAAAGTGGAACTCATCACTGGCGCACATAACTGGAAAGGCTCTGGCCAACAAGGAGAAATACTCGTTTGCTATTTTTCCTATTTGACTTGAGGGCTTATCGGACATCAGTCTGAATATCCATTTGAGACTATAAAACCATATACATTTGCTTAACGACAGATGTGAGATTTGAGATGGGTGATGTGAGATTCAACTTCTTTTTCCGAGGTCCATTACCCCACATCCCAGATCTCACGTCTCACATCGCTGTCCTGGATTAGTTTCGTGCTTCGTGCTTTGGATTTCAAATTTTAGAACTACTGCTGTCGGCTCGCAAGACTCACGAATTCAATAACCGTGAATTTTACTCCATGTCAACGTCAGGAGGTACCTCCCAGTTGTCACCGAGAAACAGCGGCAGCTCAGCAATACAAATCGGCCCCACCCGTGCCTGCCAGCCCGCTTGCTGCTCCAGCGGCCCCTTTAACCTGGAAGCGAACCCGGGAAGAACCAGTTCGCGCCTCACCCGCGCTTTGTGTAAAGGTGTTTTCTCCAGGGTGTCGAGTATCTTTTTCGGTTTCAACGATTCATAAACCATTGCCATGTCAACCGTGTCTCCGCGGCAATCGACGAACAGCAGCCAAAAGGGGCTGATGGTAAAGGCCATGATGGAGATAACGACCTCTTGGGTAAACTCACTATTGCCGGAAACAAGCACCAAGGCTCTCTCATCTGCTCGGTTGATTGCCACGAGATCTGATGCAGCGGGGCGAGGCAGGTCTAGCGCAGGAACTCTGGGAAGGATACGGTCGGCTCGCAAGGCCAACTGAAACGCCTTGATTTGATTGTCATTAAGAAAAGGGCATTTTGACGGGCTCCGGGTTCCACTTTTCAACTCTCTCAAAAAAGCGGTACAGGAGGGTTCCCCGCACTCCGCACAGTCTGTGCCAGGGAGGTACCTGAGAAAATCGATTTTGTTGAGGTAAAGGTCAGCAGCAATCATCGACTTACCAGAGTTATTCTGGCCGTGACGCGGTTCTATTATTTAGCTAGCAAAAAAAGCACGCTAAATTATGGACTTATACCATAAAATCTAGAAATCGCATAGGGAAATTGGATATGTATTTATCTTCCGCTATGGTAGAATATTGCGTTCTTTTGCCTGCAATTTGTTGCTGGAGGTAGTCTATGAACGTAAGAAAGCTGGTGATCGTGGGTGGTGTAGCCGGTGGCGCCTCTGCTGCAGCCAAGGCGAGGCGCTGCAGCGAAGAGGTGGAGATCATCATGTACGAAAAAGGACCTGATATCTCTTATGCCAACTGCGGACTGCCCTACTATTTATCCGGAGTGATCCCAAAGCGGGAAGATTTGCTCATCACCACCGCCCAGTTCTTCCGCCGTCGTTTCCGAGTGGATGCCCGCACCAGACGCGAGGTGGTTCAGGTCGATCGCGAGGGGAAAAAGGTATTTGTGAGGAATCTAAATACCGGACAAAGGGAGGAAGAGTGCTATGACCGGTTGATCTTGGCACCCGGCTCTCATCCGATAATACCCCCGGTGCCCGGTGTGGATCTTCCTTTCGTCTTTACTCTCAAAACCCTCGAAGACACTGACCGAATTTTCCGTCACCTCCAGGAGAAAAAGCCCCGCAAAGCGGTTGTTGTGGGCGGAGGTCTGATAGGCATAGAAGCGGTGGAAAACCTTGCTCTCAAAGGGCTCCAAACCACAGTCATAGAACTGGCGCCGCAGTTACTGACTTTCCTGGATTGGGAAATGGCGGAAAAGGCTCGGTCGCACCTGCACTACAAAGGGGTGAACGTCTGTCTTTCAGAAGGCTTGAAGTCAGTGGAAGAACGTAACGGCCAGGGGTTGGTGAGAACCAATAACCATCGAGAGATACCCGCCGATCTGGTTCTGGTCGCCGTTGGCGTCAGGCCCAACGTGGATCTTGCTCGCAGCGCCGGGCTTGAGATCGGCAGCACGGGTGGGATCAAGGTCGACGAGTTTATGCAGACCAGTGACCCGGACATTTTCGCCGCGGGCGATTGTATTGAGACCATCAATCTGGTGACGGGCAAACCGGTGCTTACCCCCATGGGATCGGCGGCCAACAAAGAAGGGCGTGCCGCGGGCGCTAACGCTCTAGGTCGCCGTATTGCGATCAAAGGTTTCACCGGTACTATCATTGTCAAGGTGTTCGACCTGACTGTGGCCAAGTCCGGTCTCTCTGAAAGGGAGGCGGTGGCGGAGGGCTTCTCGCCTTTGGTTTTCTACGTTCAGCCCGGCCATCATGCGGGTTATTTCCCGGGTGCCAAGCCTCTGAACATCAAAACAGTAATCGCTCCTGAAACCGGCCGCCTCCTCGGCGCCCAGATCATTGGTGAGGAGGGGGTGGACAAACGTATTGACGTGTTCGCTACCGCTATCTACAACCGGATGAATCACGAGGATCTTCTCCAGTTGGACCTGGCCTACGCGCCTCCATATTCAGCCGCGAGGGATCCGGTGATCATTGCTGGAGCAGTGGGCCAAAACTACTTTCAGGGGGACTGGGATCCCATCAGCCCTCTCGAACTCAAGGAGAAATTTGATGCGGGGGGCTCTTACGCATTGATCGATGTGCGCACCCGCTTCGAATTGACTAAAATAGCACCCTTGCCGGGAGCCATCCATATCCCTATTGACTCTCTGCGTAAGAAACTCAAGGATCTGGACCCCGCGCAGGAAATTATCCTCTACTGTGCTCAAGGACTGCGTTCATATCTTGGCAACCGCATCCTATTGATGAACGGATTTCAACGCGTCAGGACACTCTCTGGCGGATTGGAAAGCTGGATGTATGAACTAGAATCAAATATGAAACAGCCTGTTTGAGGCGGTCCGACAACCTTAGTACTCGTCCAGTTGTCATTCTGACTCCTTCACCTCGCTCAGGACAGGCTCCGCAAAGGAATCGAAGCTTTGTAGTCTTGAGCGCAGCGAAGGATTTCGAGATTCTTCGGCAAAGAATGACACGATCGAACAGCCTCGTTTGATTGATTTGAATTTAAACAGCGAACTCGACGGGTCATATCACTCAGCCCATGAGCCTCAATGGAATAGGGCTTTTTTTCACTTGATTTTTGCCAAAGTCATGTATTAAAGTCCCGTTGATAACGGTTTGCCCTGCACTCGGATCGACCACTCAACAAAAGGACAACCTCCTTTAGAGAGCGGCGACATGAATGTGGGGGGTATCTCAGTCCCAAATTGAGCGATTCGAAGACCGTGACAGCCTAATCGGGCAGTTGTAGAGCCCGCCCTACGGAAACTGGCCCAACTGTTGGGTGGGGGCGGGCTCTACACCCGCCCGCGGAGGACAGACGGTTGCCGTTGCTCTTGTGTAAGGATCGCTCGATTTAGATCAGCAAAAATTTTTTGAAGGAGGTCGGAGTTTTGGCAAATGGTACTGTAAAATGGTTCAACGACAGGAAAGGTTATGGTTTTATCCAACAGGAAAACGGTGAGGACATATTTGTTCACTACTCCTCCATCACGATGCCCGGATTCAAATCCCTCACGGAAGGTGAGCAGGTGACCTTTGAAGTGGAAGAGAGTGATCGAGGGCCTGTGGCTAAAAACGTGCAAAAGCTTTGATTCTAAAAATGAGGGTAAGACAAACTATCAAACAAGCTGTGACGGGCATCTCGTTTCGGTATGACGGGGTGCCCTTCCATTTTCTTTATACGGTCCTGCTCGCATGGTTCTTACACGAGCCGTTCCAAGTCGGCCATGCGAGATCTGAGGCCTGTCTGGGATGGGGGGTATCAGAACCTGGAATATGGGAGTGAATCTCACAGCACAAATCTCACATCCCACATCTGTTGTTCAGGAAATCTTTCGGCCTCCGGCCATTAGGACTGCGCCACGGATGGATTTCGACCTGCCCGCCACCTTCTTTGTTGTGTCTGACAATAAGAGTTAGGCCTCAGAAGCCGAACTTAAGGGCTTCGCCCCAATTCTTCGCGTACGCTTGGCTTACACCTTCGTTACAACCAAGGCGCGACAAGCCTTGCAGACCCCACCCTTTTGGTCCGGGTCCCAAGTTAGGAATACTGGAATGGTGGAAGGCTGGAATCATGGGTTGAGAGGTATAAAGCCAATCAGGAGTGGCCTTCTCCGCTTTCGCTCTCCAGTGTTCCATTATTCCATGAGCGGCGAAAAACTAAGAGGTGTAAAAATAACGCAATTCCAATGTCATGTAAAGAATCCGGGCCCAGAGGACCCGGCATTGAGTTCACCCCGGAGGGGTGCAGTTTAATCCCGATGGAATAGTGGAATGATGGAAAAATGGGAACCC
>Ga0209536_100013737_pt1 | contig 11664 bp, 5 predicted proteins | sample DeeMarSeWOR28_12_FD_187461 | JGI IMG/M metagenome (GOLD analysis project Ga0209536, IMG submission 187461) | Marine sediment microbial communities from White Oak River estuary, North Carolina - WOR-2-8_12 (SPAdes) (version 2) | ecosystem: Environmental > Aquatic > Marine > Intertidal zone >... | reverse complement strand
AAAAAACGCAATCAGGTATTATAAAGAAGCCTTAAAACGCAAACCCACCAATTCAATTTACTTTGCTAACATTGGTCTGTCTATGGGATTTCTCACAGAATGGGAAGGTGCCAAAAAATCATATCAGAAAGCAATTGAGCTTGAACCCGAGAATGGTGAATACTGGAATAGTCTTGGGCTCGTATTCTACTATCAGAACGATCATAAAAATGCAATTAAGAATTATAATAAAGCGATCGAGTTAAATCCGTCCAATCCTGTTTACTATGCAAATGCAGGACTCTCATCAAGAATATTGGAAAAATGGGAAGACGCTGAGAGAGCATATGAAAAAGCAGTTGAACTGGCACCGGATAATGCTGATTACTGGAACAGTCTCGGTTTGGTTTTTTACAATAGATCTGACCACAGCAATGCAATAAAATATTATAAAAGGGCTATTGATTTAAATTCAGGTTTAGCAGTCTATCATTCAAATCTTGGTTTGTCACTTCGTCTTTCAAACAAATTTGTTGAAGCAATTAGAGTCTACGAAAAAGCAATTGAGCTTGAGCCTGAGAACGCTTTATACTATAATGATCTGGGTGTTACTTATTATGAAATGGGAAATAGCATCGATGCAATTGAATATTATAATAAGGCTATTGAATTAGATCCTCAAAATCCTGTACACTTCAAAAATCTTGCTCTCGGTTATGAAGCGATTGGAGATCTGAATAGTGCTGATTATGCAAAACAAAAAGCTGAAGAAGTAGCAGGTTAAGTGGAGCGGCAAAATATTTCCATATTAATTTTGGTCTGATACTGATCTCTTATTTCACCTTCCGCATCATTTGCCCGAGGACAAATTTATTTTATTTGGCTTTGAAGTAATTTAATTGCTTATTTTAGAAGTGTAATTTATTTACATTCTAAAAAATTGTAGTTTGTAATAGATTTCATTTCAATTAATAACTACTGAATCTGTTTGTAAAACCTGAATAACAATCGGGATTACATCAAATGATAAAAAAAATATTCCTGCCAGAAGATAGCTTCCTAATAAGGATAATTTTTACAAAATCAGACAGCTTTAAATTAAAAGAGTAAGAAGGGAGTAACTCTATGATTAAACTCAAGCCTTTAATATTATTTTTGCTATTCAGCAGTGTTCTTGTCAAAGCAGGAACTTTGCTTGAAGCATATCAGAATGCACAGCCGGGCATGGGATACGATAAACTAATTGTTCTTCATCCTGATTCAGTCTATACCGGCGGTCTAAACATAGTAGATGAAAAAGTAGGGATTCGGGGGAATGGCGCTATCATAAATTTAATTGGTGGCAGTTCTATTATTGTTACTGGTGTATCAACTATCGAAATTGATGGCTGCATTATCATCAGGGGTGCGTTTGGTATTCACTGCGACGGGAATATAGATGCATATATCAGTCAGTGTACTTTTTATGGAAACGAGACTGCTATAAGCTATATGGCTACAATGGGTTCAATCACAGTTTTCAATACTGTTATATCCAACAGTAGTCATTATGGATTTGCCTGTCATGAAAGTTCTTCAAGGCTACTGAGCTATATCGATACGTATCAAAATATTGACGGAGACTATATGGAATTCTGCCCTGGCTGAGGCAGCACTTGGGCAGCATTTACCCCACAGCCTGGTACAGGTTGTTTATACGTTAATCCACAATTTTCTGATCCGCTACAATATGATTTTTCATTATCAAGCACTTCACTTTGCCGTAATGCAGGTAAAAATCTTTTTGATCTTGGCGCAAAGTACTTCGATGATATATCCTCTGCATCATCTTTCCTCGAAGTAAGTGGGGGAACAAACCCTGCTGAGTCAAAAATAAGATGGAAAAATTCGAATCACACTGTTAGAGGAAATTCTCTGGACACATTAAAGTCTGTTCAGATATGGCGTAACGATGAAATGATTCAGGAAATCTTCACTTCAAATATGACAGATACTTTGGAATTTACTGATGTTATTCCACTCCCTGATTATTACAGATACTCACTGTGTGCAGTTGATATTAATAATAGAATGGGACAGATGCAGTTTCATGCAATGGACTGGTTAGGTGGACCTATTGAGGGGATTGTAATCATTGAGTTGGATAGCAGTCCAATTACTGGTTCTGCACTCACAACCAGTCTGCAGACTCTGGGATATTATAAACCAATTTACATTGCTCAGAACACATCCCGCTATCCGCTTGAACAAACCCTCGATGCAGTTTTTGTTCCGCTCGGTATATATCCAAATAATCATCAACTATCGGATGTAGAGGCGGAAGTTTTAAAACAGTATCTTGAGCAGGGAGGAAACTTATATATGGAGGGTGGAGATACATGGTATTTCGATCCTCAAACCGTACTGCATCCGATGTTCAGTATTCAACCTGTTGCTGATGGAACTGGTGACCTGAATGTTATAACTGGTAAAGCTGGTACATTCACAGAATCGATGAGCTTTAACTATAATGGTGAAAATAGCTGGATAGATCATATTGATCCTATTTCACCGGCTTTTACAATTTTTTCAAACGCTTCTCCATCATATAATTGTGCAGTTGCGTATTCTTCAGGAACTTACAGAACCATTGGAGCATCATTTGAGTTTGGTGGATTGGTAGATTCATCACCTCCATCAACCAAAATTCAATTGCTGGAAGCAATGTTAGACTTTTTCAATGTTATAGTTCCTGTGGAGTTAACTTCATTCTCTGCAAAGCTGGTTGATGACAATGTAATTCTGAACTGGAGTACTGCTTCTGAATTAAACAATCTTGGATTTGAAATTGAAAGAAGTGATGGCAATAAGGAGTTCTTGAGACTTGGTTTTGTTGAAGGACACGGAACTACAACAGAGAAGCAGGAATATTTATTCACAGATAATACGCTATTAAATGAGGGTAATTATTCTTACAGACTCAAGCAGATTGATCTGGATGGAACAGTTACTTATTCTGAAGTTATTGAAATTGAATTCAATAATCTTCCGACAAGTTTCACACTTTATCAAAACTATCCTAATCCGTTTAATAATTCAACAATAATAAAGTATGAAGTTCCTGAAGAAAAAATTGTCACCATCAGGATTTATAATGCTATCGGTGAAGATGTTGTAACATTGGTAAACGAAGTAAAAAAAGCAGGAAGATATTCTGTAACTTTTAATGCTGATAATCTTCCCAGTGCAATATATTTTTACAGGATAGCAACAGATAACTTTGTCGAAACAAAGAAAATGATTCTACTTAAATAAAATTTCATTCTTTAAATTTTGCAGCCAATCCCACTTAGCTAAGTTAAGTGGGATTTTTTTTGCACGAAGTAAAAATTTATTTCTCAAGAAATAGTGATACTTGTCTCCCAAAAAAATGTTATTTAATTTTCATTCAGTAATTAATAAACACACTGTAAATCTCAGTTATGAACTGAATGCGGTATGGAGATTTATAGAGGGGTTGGGACTGGTGTTCCGGCTGGTCTTCAAAACCAGTAACCGACGGATAAAACCACCGGTGGCAGGTTCGATTCCTGCCCTCTCTGCAAATTATATCAAACACACCAATGAGTAAAACAAATCTAAAATCAATTCCTTCGGTAGATTCACTCATTCAACATCCGAAGATTAAATCTCTAAAAGACATTTATACTGGTGACTTCATTTCTTACTCAATTCGGACAATTCTTAATGAAGTCCGGACAAAAACTAAAAAAGGAAATACAGTCCCTCCTGTTTATGAGATAATATCTGAAATAGAAAGATTTATTCTTAGTATATCAGAGATCAATTTAAAAAAAGTAGTTAATGCAACCGGCATCGTACTACATACAAACCTTGGAAGAGCTCCGCTGGGAGAAAAAATATTCAATGAAATTAAATCTGCAATTACAGGTTACTCAAATCTGGAATTTGATCTGGGCTCGGGAAAAAGAGGAAAACGGACAGACCACATTTTAGAATTGCTTAAATATTTTACAAAAGCAGAAAGTGCAGTAATCGTAAATAATAATGCAGCAGCTCTATCAATTGTACTTAGAACTTTTAGTGAAGGCAAAGAGACAATAGTCTCCCGCGGTGAATTGATTGAAATTGGTGGATCCTTTCGTTTACCGGAAATAATAGCTGCAAGCGGAACTAAAATGATTGAAGTGGGTACAACAAACAGAACAAGAGTTCCAGATTATGAAAACGCTATAAATAAAAATACAGGTGTAATTCTGAAAGCTCACAAATCAAATTACACTATTGAAGGTTTTTCAGAAGAAGTCCGAATAAAAGAACTGTCAGCACTTTTAAAAAAGAAAAAAATCTTACTGGTTCACGATATTGGATCAGGGCTTTTAACAGATACAACAAAAGGAATTTTTGATCAGGAACCAACTATTAAAAAAAGTTTTGCCGAAGGTGCAGATATTGTAACATTCAGCTGTGACAAGCTGTTGGGAGGACCTCAGGCAGGAATAATAGCCGGTAAAAAAAATCTGATTGACAAAATTTCCAAACATCCTTTAATGAGAACTTACAGGGTAGATAAGCTTACTATTGCTTTGCTGTCTGCTGCATTAAGATCTTATATAATGAATGACGGAAGAATTGATCTTCCGATTTATAATATGTTTTACAGAACTAGAGAAGAGTTAAAATCACTTGCTGGTAATTTGTGTGCAGAGTTCAAAAAACAAAAAATAGAATCAGAAGTGAGAGAAAGTGAAGCTTTCAGTGGTGGTGGTTCAATGCCGAATGTTAAACTTAGCAGCTATTCTGTCGTATTGAATTTGCCGGGCAATGAAAAAAATATAGCACAAAATTTCTATAAAAAACTACTCCGGGCTGAAACTCCGGTACTGGCTATTTTACGAAAAGGTGAAATTCATTTTGATGTTCTGACAATATTTGATGAAGACATCCCTTTGATTGCAAAAATGGTCAAAAGTGTACTATGACTAACCTGATACTTGGTACAGCCGGCCACATTGATCATGGAAAAACCGCACTCATAAAATCTCTAACCGGATTCGATTGTGACACACATCCTGCAGAAAAGCTAAGAGGAATAACAATAAACTTAGGATTTTCACATCTCGATTTACCGAATGGAAGCAGCATAGGAATAGTAGATGTACCCGGTCATCACGATTTTGTAAATACTATGATTGCAGGTGCACACGGTATTGATTTACTAATGTTGGTTATTGCTGCTGACAGCGGAATTATGCCGCAAACGGTTGAACATCTTCAGATTGCCCAGGCGTTGAAAATTAAATACGGATTGGTTGTCCTAACAAAAGCAGATCTTGTTGATGAAGATTCAATTTCGCTGGTAGAGAGTGAAGTAAAAGAATTTTTAAAGAATACTTTTCTGGATGGATGTAAAATTGTTAAAGTATCTGCTGCTACAGGAGATGGTATTGATCAATTAAAAGATCAACTTGTTGAATTAGCTTCTACAATTCAAAAGAAAGAATCATCAGAAATATTTCGGATGTACATTGATCGGATATTTAGTGTCTCAGGATTCGGAACTGTTGTTACAGGTTCAGTCCTTGGAGGAATGATTAATAAAAGTGATTGCATATATCTTTTACCATCAAGTAAAGAGCTTAGAATCAGAAGGATGGAAAGACACGGAAAAGAAACTGAACAAATAAATTCAGGAAACAGAGTCTCTATTAATTTATCCGGACTAAACAAAGAAGAATTCAGCAGAGGGATGCTGTTATCTGATAGAATAATTTTACCAACTACATTGCTCGATGCTAAATTAAAACTATTTTCCGATGTTAAGAATATCAGAGCCTGGTCTGATATTATATTTTTGTCCGGTACTTTTAAGAATCAAGCCAAAATGCGGCTTCTGAAATTAAATGAAACTGAAGAAGAAAAATCCGCACTGGTACAGATTCATTTATCGGAACCTTGTGTTGTGTTGAGAGGTGACAAATTTATTGTCCGGAGCACTTCTGGCTTGCAAACTTTGGGCGGAGGTGAAATCATTGATCCGTATCCATTACATCACAAAAAAATAACACAGAAACTTATAGATCAGCTTGAAAAAATTACTGAAGCAAATTCTGCAGAAATAATTTTTTATGAAGTAAGAAAAAGAAGAATCCCGGTTTCGATTAAAAGTATTATTGCTGAGTGCTATTTACGGCAGGCTGAAATTGATGAATCGATTTTAATTTCATTACCGGAAGATATAACAGCAGTTAATACCTATGATGATACCTATTTGGTCTTGAAATCAACAAAAGAAAAAATAAAATCAAGAGTAATAATAAGCATAAGCAATTATCATAAAAAGAATCCTCTTGTTGCAAAAGGAAGAACGAATGAAGAATTGATTAGTGCTGTGGGTGTTGAAGTAAATACAGGTTCAGAATTTATTCTTAATACTGTTTTGGATGAACTGATAACCCAGAAGAAAATAAGAAAAGTTGAAGATACCTGGTCATTGTTTAGTCATTCTGCGAGCTTAAATGAAAGTGAGCAGGAAAGAGTTAAATTTGTAGAAAACTATTTTAAGAACTCTCGGATGCAAACACCACTGATGTCGGAGTTGATTAACTTCGCAAGACAGAAGGGAATAGATGAGAAGAAGCTTAAGCAGATTTTAGTTATGCTGGTCGAAGAGAATAGACTCTACAGAATAGATGGTGATCATTTGCATTCTTCCATAGTTGATAAATGCAGGAATGTATTGTTAAATTATTTGAATTATAATTCAACCGGGATTACTGTCGCAGGATTCCGTGATCTTGTAAAAGGGAACAGAAAAATTAGTCTGCTTATGCTAAATCTTTTTGATAATGAAGGAATAACCTTCAGAGAAAGGGATGTGAGAAAAATTACAGAATCAGGAAAAAAATTTTTATTGCACAATGAATAAAATAATTTATCTGGATTATAATGCTACTACACCAATTGATCCATTGGTTGCAGAAACCATGCAACCATTTTTGTCTGAGTATTTTGGTAATCCTTCCAGTGCTCATGCATTCGGAGTAAAAACCAGACAATCAATTGAACTTGCCCGTAAACATGTTGCTTCAATGCTTGGATGTGAAGTTGAGGAAATTATTTTTACAAGTGGAGGAACTGAAAGTAATAATTATGCAATTAAAGGCTATGCTTTCGCAAACCGGGAAAGAGGAAATCATATTATTACTTCCAGCATTGAACATCCTGCAGTTACAGAAGTTTGTAAATATCTTGAAGAGAAAGGATTTGGTCTAACTTATCTTCCGGTTGATTCAACAGGGTTAGTAAATATCAAGGATGTTGAAAATGCAATAACTCCTCATACTATTCTGATCAGTATAATGCATGCAAACAACGAAGTGGGAACAATTCAACCGATAAAAGAAATTTCTGAAATAGCTCACAGATACAAAATAGCAGTTCACTCAGATTGTGCACAGACTGTTGGTAAAATTCCTGTTAATACAAGGGAACTTAGCGTTGACCTTCTTTCAATTGCAGGTCATAAATTTTATGCGCCAAAGGGAGTAGGAATTCTTTATGTCAAATCAGGCATCAAACTTGAAAAATTGATACACGGTGCAGATCATGAGTTAAACAGAAGAGCCGGGACTGAAAATGTTCTGGAGATTATTGGAATAGGAAAGGCATGTGAACTCGTAGTGAAGCATTTGAATGATTATCAGCAAAAAATGGAATCTACCAGAAACAAATTAGAACAGGAATTAAAAGAGAAAATTCCTGATACATTAATTAATGGAAATTCAAATCAAAGACTTCCAAATACTTTGAGTGTCAGCTTTAAAGGACTTGAAGCGAATACGATTGTTTCTGAATTAAAGGATGTTGCTGTTTCCGCAGGAGCTGCCTGTCACAGTGACAGAATTGATATCTCACCAACATTGACTGCTATGAATGTTCCTACTGAATATGCTATGGGAACAATTCGTTTATCAACTGGAAGATTTACAACTCATGAAGATATTGATAAAGCGATTGGTGAAATATCTGAAATAGTTAACAAATTAAGACCCGCTTCAGAAAAAAGCAAGGTTTCATCTCATCAGAATAAAATCAAACTCACACAATATACACATGGATTAGGATGTGCCTGCAAGCTACGCCCACAGCTTCTTGAAGATATTTTGAAAAAAATTCCTGTTATAAAAGACAAAAATATTTTAGTAGGTGTCGATACTTCTGATGATGCTGCAGTTTACAGGCTTGACGATAAAATTAGTATTGTTCAGACAGTAGATTTTTTTACTCCCGTTGTTGATGACCCTTTCCACTTCGGTGAAATTGCTGCTGCAAATTCCCTGAGTGATATTTATGCAATGGGAGCCAGACCACTTTTTGCTCTGAATGTAGTTGGATTCCCAAGCAATCGATTGCCAATGGAAGTTTTAGAAAAAATTCTGGAAGGTGCGAATTCAAAAGCATCAGAAGCTGGAATCCCAATTATTGGCGGACATACTGTAGATGATACTGAACCAAAGTTCGGCTTATCTGTAACCGGGATTATCGAAAACAAAAAAATAGTGAAGAACAGTACCACTAAACCGGGGGATGTTTTAATACTCACAAAACCAATTGGAACAGGAATTTTATCAACTGCTTTAAAACGAGGAATGCTTAATAAAGCTAATGAGGAGATTTTGATAAAAACTATGTCTGAACTGAATCAAGCTGCCTCAGAAGCTATGCAGGAGATAGGAGTTAATGCCTGCACAGACATTACTGGTTTCGGATTGCCCGGACATTTATTGGAAATGATGAAAGCATCAAACACAAGTGCAGTTCTCGAATTCAATAAAATTCAATTTCTTAATGGCACTGTTGAGTTGGCTATGTCTGGCAACATTCCCGGTGGAACAAAAGATAATTTTAATTATACTAAAATAGATGTCAGTTACATCGAAAAAATATCTGATGTTAAAAGATTGTTGCTGAATGATGCACAAACCTCAGGCGGATTGTTGATTTCAGTCCCTCAAAACAAATCGCAAAAGTTGATTGAAATGTTGTTAAAAAGGAGAGTTGAGTCTGCACACATTATTGGTGTAGTTATAAATGCAGAAAAGGTAAAGATATCTGTAAAATAGAAAATCCCACTCAACCGAAGCTGTGTGGGATTTTTTGGGAGGGCTCGAAGTTCAAACCATTATTTAAGTAGTATCATTTTTTTTGTTTCCAGAAAATTTCCGGCATTTATTCTGTAGAAGTACACACTACTGGGAAGAAGTGATGCATCAAAAGTCAAATTGTAATTACCCGCTTGTTTCGTTTCGTTTACAAGAGTTGCAACTTCTTTACCAATTGCATTATATACTTTCATAGAAACAAATCCATCCTCAGGAATTGAATATCTGATTGTCGTGGCAGGATTGAATGGGTTAGGATAGTTTTGTTCAATACTGTACTCTTGAGGGATGTTATTTGCTGGATCGTTATTTGAAAGAACACCGATGCTGAATTCACCAATAGCCAGAGAGCTTCCGATGTACGCAGCATCAACTGATCTGAGTATATATGTATAATCGCCATCTGGTAATCCGGTAAATGCCCATTCGATTACAGAGCTTATATTTCCGGGTTCAGGAAGACGCGGGGTAGTCGAGCTTGTAATTCCATTACCTTTACCGATTGGGACATGTGTTCCTGATCTGACGACTAACAAATCATAAGTTAAAGATTGTGATGGTGTATGATCATCGGTTGCAGGATTCCAGGCAATAAGTACATCGTTTTCCTGCTGAATGTTAACTGTTATACCTGTCGGCATTGTGGGTGCTTCATTCAGGTTGATAACATCATTTCGATAAACATGCATTTGTGCTTCAACTAATCCATTTCCTCCTGGAACAAAATATTGTCCTGCAATAAAATAATCTAGGTCAGCATCGCTGTCCAGATCAAACCAGGAAAAGGTTCCTCCCCGGCTACCGCTTGCTCGTGGTGCAGGCAGAGTATTAGCCGTATCAGCTGTGAATATTCCTCCATTGTTAGTATAGATCCGTGCTCTTCCATCAATCTGCGAACCGGGATTGTATGTACCTGCAAGCAGGATATCCATATCACCATCTGAATCATAATCAGCCCATGTTGCTGCAGTTAAATCATACCAGCCTTCGCAAGGAATACATTGTATAACTTCAAAGGGCGTGTAAGTTTCATTATCGTTTTGATAAATGCGAAGTGTCATATGTGTATAGGTGCTGTCTAACTCTTTAACGTTTCCGACGATGAGAATATCCAGATCACCATCTTCATCATAATCGCCCCATTGGCCTTCACCATGTTCAATGCTCAATGAACCAAGAATTTCTTCTTCAACAAAAACACCATTACCTTCATTTCTGTAACGGCGAATGAAACCTTCATCCGTGAGTGGAGCAACGTTTATAAGAAGAAGATCGAGGTCCTGGTCACCATCATAATCAGCCCACGATGTTTGAGCATGACTTGTAGGAGGGAAAACAGAATCGACTTCCGTAAAAATCCAGCCGCCGCTTCCGTTCGGTCCATCATTTCTCATTAGTGAAGTTTTATATGAGAACGTATTATTATCGTATACAGATGGGATTAACAAATCCTGATCACTATCATTATCAAAATCAGCCCAAGTAATTGAACGAAGATCGAAATCGGCCTGATCATTATCTTCCCAGTATCCGGGAAGTTCTGTATCAGTGAGTACCAATGTCCCTGCATCGTTTCTAAAAATAACTGTCTCTCCGTCTGAACCAACAGCCAAATCGAGATCAATATCACCATCAACATCTCCCCATGCTAAGTCTGAAGCTCCCGTGCTCAATGTGCCGAGAGGAACATCGATATAAGTAAAATCCCATTCGGTTGAATCAACTGGTCCATCATTGCGAATTAAAACTAATTTATCTTCAACACTTTCATTGTAAACAACATAATAACCTAATACGGCAATATCTAGGTCACCATCGTTATCATAGTCAGCGGGTGCTGTTGTAATCACCCAAAAATCTTCGTCTTGTGGAGTGATAAATAATGAATCAAGTGGGGTTACTTCAGTAAAATCTCCAAACGTGCCTCCAGGACCTGGTTGAACTGCAATGAATTGAAGGACACCATCTGTGGCACCGTCATCGTCGGTAACAACCAGGGTAACATGGTAGGTATTCGAAGTATCAAAAGTATGTGATGGATGCTGTTGTGTTGATCCGGTGCCATCTCCAAAGTTCCAATCCCAACTAATTATGAAACCATCAGGATCGATACTGGTATCTGTAAAATCAACAGTAAGTCCTGCAGCAGAAAATTCGAAAGAGGCACTGGGCAGTTGATTTGCAGGTGGCGGGGGTGGTCCAGTGAAATGTTCAATGTAACCCTGGTCACCAACTGTCCATGTATCTCCACCCAGCACTGCCACTATTGAGCGAAAATTACCAAAGCCCGTTGAGCCTATATTCATAACAGACCAACTTTGTCCTCCCGTTGCTGAATAATAGGCAACATTGTTTGTAGTACTAACCCAAAGTTCGTTAGCACTTAATAAGTAGATATCTGTAAATTTATCGTCACTATTTGGTGTTGGTAAAATTTCCCATGTTATGCCACCGTCGATGCTGCGAAACGCTTCACCCCACCAGCCAACTGCATAGCCAATGCTTTCGTCAAGAAATTCAA
>Ga0209536_100013736_pt1 | contig 11664 bp, 8 predicted proteins | sample DeeMarSeWOR28_12_FD_187461 | JGI IMG/M metagenome (GOLD analysis project Ga0209536, IMG submission 187461) | Marine sediment microbial communities from White Oak River estuary, North Carolina - WOR-2-8_12 (SPAdes) (version 2) | ecosystem: Environmental > Aquatic > Marine > Intertidal zone >... | reverse complement strand
GAACCACAATTTGCCTCCCCCCATGCACATCTGATTTGTCCAGGCATACAAGGTGGGGATGTTATCTACCGTGATGCCAAAAAGGATGGCATCGTTCTGATCAAAAAAATCTTTGGCGATGTTGTAGCCTGGCCACTGGTCTGAGCATACCGGCGTCCAGGCAGCAGGAACAAAAGATATGACTACATTTTTCTTGCCGCCATACCGGCTCAAGGAAATCTCACCTCCACCCACCGCAGGGAGGGTAAAATCGGGAGCTCGATCCCCCACCTTCACCTTTAACTTACTATCCCTGGGTTTAAGTTTTCCCACCGGATAGATATTCTCTTTGTAGGCGTCAGATCGACCATCTACGGTTGCGGCCCAGAAAAAGATGGCCACCAATCCCATGAGACAAATAATCGAACCAGATTTTTTGCTTACCATCATACTTCCTCCGGCTAAAGCCCCGATAGCTCAAGAATCCGCTTCAGAAAGCTACTGGTATCCCTGAATTGGCCCAGTTTGGAATAGAAAACCTCGTCACTGCCGTCCCTATTGATTTTGACACCAATGTAATAAGGAGTTCTAAGCTCACCCAAAATCTCGTAAATGGATTCGTCCTCGTCAGAAAAGAGAGGAAAGTTCACTTTATATTTCTCTCGGTAAAAGCCCACTTCAAAGTCCGTATTCCCAGTGCCTATACCAATCAGCTTGATTTTGTCTTTGAGATCTTTTCTTTTCTGGATAGCTTGGAAGAGTTCGTTCACCCGGAATGCCTCTTTCTGACAAACAGGGCAGTACATGCTGAATATCTGGATAATCACGACCCGGGCCTTGATTTGAGGAATGGTGAATCGCCCTGTACCTGAAAGGCCTAAATAACTCTTGGCCTCTGTCTCATGAGGGAAGGGGAGCTCGAATGGTGGTAGCCTCTCGCCTACGGCTGGTGGCTCATTGAAGGCCAGTCCGGTCTGAGTAGCCACCAGCAGGCAGATGGCGAAGGCCACATGAGGGATAAGTGTTTGCTTTACGCCCTTTGTCATAAAAGCTATCCTCCTTGGTTTTCACAAATACCAGGTTCAGAGGTTGGAAACCTTACTGATAATTTAGCGAGGTTACTACTTTCCCAGAATCTTCTCAAGACCCTTGCCGAACTCCTTGATCACATCTTCCGCGCCCTTCCCGTCTTCTTGAGCTCCCCTTTTTCCCCCCTCAGACTCTCCCTTGACAGAGCGGATTCGAATCTTGGGATCTTCTAGATTGCCCTCAATAGTGAGATAAACCTTGGTGAGTTTTTGCCCAGTTTTCCCCATTATTGGTATTATCCCCAAAACCTTGTCCAGAGTCCCCAGAGCCTCTACGTCTGCATTAATCTTAAGCTCTTTTTTTACAAGATTTATATCGCCATTGGCGTCCAGACTAAGGGCGGGACTTTCCATAAGGAGCTGCTTAAAGTTCACCTCGCCTTTTTGAAAGGATGCTTGGGTCTTTACCGAGTCGAAAGGAACCCCCTCAGCACGTAAGTTACCGACCTTCTTACCGGAAAAAATCTGACTGATGTTGATGAAGTCAAGGACCTTAAAAAAAGCATTTCCAGCGGGCCCGAGCTTATAAATGCGCCCTGGACCCATCTCTGCCTTTAGGTTCCCTCGCAAGCTCTTCATTAAGTTAAAGGTGCTGCCGGTAGTGCCTTGCAGCTCACCCGTCAGCGTCAGGGGCCCATTTACAGAAGGCCGATTAGTGCCCAGTAGAACCGCTAGCGACTCCATCGAAACTGCCTCAATACTTGGTTGCAATGCAAATGGAATCTGCTCCAGGCTGCGTAGATCAGCGGAGCCCCGGGACTGGATATGCCCGCCTCCTACAAAAACTTCAAAATCGTGACTCTTGAGCACACCCCTCTCATATAAAGCTTTCAATTTGAGAGCCTGGAATTCTTGTCCCCGGTACGAGCCACGGTTGGCATCGCCCTGAAGTTCAACGGTAAGCTTTCTCAGAAATGGATGGAGTTCCCTTTTCTGCCCTTTCTTTTCTGAGGGTGTTGGTTTTGCATTAGGCTTGCCTTCTTGTTTCTCAGGGAGTTTTGAGCTGGGCTTCGACGAGGCCGCATCTGGAGCAACTGGCGGCAGCAGACGGTCTAAATTCAAATTTGGCGATTTCACCTGGATTTGTGCCGTGGGTTCCTGCAAGTTGGTGACTCGCCCCGAAGCTGTCATTGCCTGATCATTTACCTTTAAGCTGATCTCATTCAAGTTCACTCTGTTTCCCGCCAATTCAATATGGCCATTGGCCTCCGTTACTTTTAATCTGGCTGACGGCTCCACCGACACATCTGATAGCCGTAGTGACCCTTCGATCTTGGGCAGGAGTGATTCAACCTTTGAGAGTGGTTTTGTGAGAGTCACTTTGGGAAAAACTAACCTATCAATAGTCACCTTACCCCCATCTTCCAGTGCGTGCCGAATGACCTCCTTTTTCTTGCCCACTATTTTCCAGGGGACCAGCGGGAGCAATTCGACCAAGGGAAAATTACCGGAAAACACTCCACTTTCGACAATTGGCTCTTTGCGCCAATCTCGCAACAAGCCCTCACCGCTCAGGGAGATACCACCGAGAGCTAGGTCAAACTTCTTTACTTTGATCTGATCCAAATCAAACACCAGCTCGTAGGTGATCTTTGTTTCTGCGCTTGGAAGCGACTTTTCCCACTTGGAAAGATCGGTGTAGGTGAAGCGAGTGAGGTCTATCTGTCCATCAGCACTGAAGTGCTTGCCAAAATCGCCTTCATAGTTAACCACCAGAGAAATTCTGCCACCCAGCCGTTCTGCCATGGCTTTGTTCTTCACATAGGGCTTGAGGGTCTCCACCTCAAGGTCTGATAGGGTTGCTTTCACCTTCAGCTCTGGGTTCTCGAGGGTAAGAGCTTCTGTGAGTCCCACAAAAGTCCCCTGCCCTTTCAAGGATCCGAAACCGGGTTTGGTTTCATCCAAGAGAGCAAACTGGAAGCCCATTTGCTTGCCAGGGGCCAAGTTTTTCGCTACTATTTGAACGTCACTAAATACCCGCGAAACCAGCAGACCAGGCAAATTCTCCAACCGAATCCGCCCTTTCTCTACATTGAGCTCTCTTATAAAAATTTCCACAGGAAGGGGAAAGCTCCGTTTATCAGCAGAAGCAGCGGTATCTCCTCCAAGGGGTTGTGTCCCACCAGGCTTGGTCTTTACCTTTTTTCCCTCATCAAGGGCGGGGGCAAGGTTCATTCCCACCACAGGGCTTTGCAGGAGCAATTCATCTACCACGACTTTTTTGGACAGGAGGGGAATAACCGACACTTTGGCATAGACTCGAGACAGGTTCACCTCCCCTGGAAAACGAGTAGCTCCCTTCAGAACAAATCCGTCAGCCTCAAGCCAGACTCCGTTGGTGATGCCCCAGCTTAGATGGCCAAGGGTAACCTTTCCTCCCATGGCCTCCTCGAGTTGTGAGGTGATCAAGCCGTTATAACGATTCAGGTCAATAAACCTGGGAATGATGAGGGCGGCAGCTATGACAATCACCGCAATAACCGCGAGGATGATGCCGACCTTTTTCCATCTCGCTGATTTCACCAACCTATCCTTTAATTTGGAGGGTGAGAGAGGACAAGGACTACAATCAAAAAAATATCCATGCTTACATGAATATCGGCGGGAAATTAAGAATCGGGAATCAGCAAGTCAACAGTAGCCAGGACTTTTGATTTTTAAATTCGAAATAATCTGGCCCTATGCCCACCGGCTCCTCATTCCTTCAGGTCATACTTGTCCAAATAGCCTCGCGGGGTAACCATGAGAGAATCATAGATAAATGTCTGGGAGTTGCCCACAATAATTACTGTTTGCATGTCTATTGAGTAGGAGTGCATATTTTCCAGATCGGTAATGGTAACTTTTTCGCCATCCCGGGTTGCCCTGCTGACGATCCCCACCGGGGTACTGCCCGGTCTAAATTCCAGCAATATCTCTCGCGCCCGGTTGATCTGCCAGTCCCTTTTCTTACTCTTGGGGTTGTAAATTGCCACAACAAAGTCTGCTTCCCCAACCATCCTGAGGCGCTTTTCGATTAATTCCCAGGGAGTCAGAAGATCACTAAGTGATATGGTGGCAAAGTCGTGCATGAGGGGCGCTCCGAGAAGACAACCGGCTGCGGCAAAGGCCGGAACACCCGGGATGAAAGTAAGCTCCAGACCTTCTGGTTCTGGTGCCAGAGGGATCTCCTTGGCCCGGCAAACCTCCAGTACCAGACCTGCCATGCCGTAGATTCCTGCATCACCGCTTGAGACTATAGACACGGTCTTCCCACTTAGTGCCTCATCCAGTGCCAGGTTTACCCTCTCGAGTTCCTGGCGCATACCTGTGGCCACGGTCTTTTGATTAGCGAGGATAGGTCGGATGAGTTCCACATAGGTCCGGTAACCCACCACCAGGTCAGAATTCTTCAGGGCTTCTTCTGCCGCGGGAGTTAGGTGATCAGTGTCTCCCGGCCCCAGACTCACCACGAAGAGGCGACCCTGGCCACTGCCACGGTCACCTTCCCCAGAATTTGCTTTGGCACCAGCAGTTCCTCGCTGCAGGCGCTTAGTATTGCCGCTTTCTCGCATACACTTTCTACTCCCAGATGTTCTCTCACCTTCTCAGAGGGGCTTGGCACCGGTACCGGAGTTTGGAGGTCGGAGACAGAGTAGTAGACCACAGGCCAATCGTGCAGCTTTAACAACTCTTTCAAGCCCTCCTCGTCTTCTTTGAGTTCAACAGTGGCGAGATTGCGGACCGCCAAGAGACTGAGATTATGATCCTCAAAGACCTTATCCACAGCCGCGCCAATTTCAGCCGCCCCGGTGCCCCGTTTACATCCCACCCCCACGACTAGGCTCCTTGGTCTCAGAACCAGACACGGAGGGGGTTCAAAGGAACCAAGCATATCATCTACGTATATCCAACCAGATATTCCCGCTTCCCCAGCTGCTTCCGGTCGTTCCAATATTTCTAGACCCGCAGATTCGGGTATGTGAGGTTGGAGCCATTTTCCAGGGTCATAAAGTCCAATTTGCTCCTCTTTCAACAGGGCCATGTTCAGGGTCTTCACCCTGTGCAAATTTTCGATGACCAGCCCTGCATATTTTGCCAGCTCATCTAAACTAATCTTCCCCTGCACATCTGTGGCTGTGGTAATTACCGCTTGACCGCCGGTAATAGCTGCTACCTCCCGGGCCAACCGGTTGGCTCCGCCAAGGTGCCCGGAAACCAGGCTAATGACATTCCTCCCCATCTCGTCGACAACCACCACAGCTGGATCTTCATCCTTGGACTTCAAAAAGGGGGCAACAAGCCGCACTACAATGCCGGTGGCCATTACGCACACTAGCCCTTCATGTTTCTTTATACAGTTGGCAAAGGTTTCTTTGAAATCAGCAAAAGGGTGAGCCCCGGCAAAACTGCTGGCTTCCTTCTCTGGTACATAGAGGGTGCTCTCTTCAAGATTAGCGGCAATCTCGCCTCCAACCTTGCTCCCTCCGGGAGTCAGAGCCAGCACGGCCACCCCTTGCCGCCCAGTTCCTTCCTCATGCTGAGAGTCCCGAAAACTATGAGCAAAGGCGGGATCGTAGAGTTTACTCCTGGTTTTCAGCTCCCCTTTCAGAGCCTGACCCACCAGAATAACCGCCTGTTTTCTTACCCCACTTTTCTCTACCCTTTCAGCAATATCTGTAAGCGTACCGGCAATGAACTTTTCATCCGGCCATCCCACCCTGTAGGCAACCACCACTGGCGTGTCGGCAGGGTAACCCTGCTTCAGTTCAGCCACCACTTCACCTATCTTGGACACGCTTAGATATACCACCAGGCTTGCCTGATGCTGAGAGAGCCCGGCAAGATTTTCACTCTCAGGCACCTCTGTTCGCCCGGCCAATCTGGTGAAGATGAGAGTCTGGCTTCCCCCCGCTTGGGTGAGTTGCCGCCCGAGAGTTGCGGCTGCGGCGAAGGCCACCGTCACCCCCGGTACCACCTCGTAGGGAATTTTTTCTTTTTCCAGGAGGTGGATCTGCTCTTGGATGGCACCGTACAATGTTGGATCACCTGTGTGTACCCGGGCGACAATCTTTCCCTTGTCAACCCCTTTGGATAGGAGGGCGTGGGTCTCCTCTAGGCTGAGACTTGCGCTGTTATGAATTTCCGCCTCTTCCTTTGCCCTAGTCAGCAGGGCTTGCGGTACCAGGGAACCGGTGTAAACTATCAGATCAGCGGCCTCAATAATCTTGGCCCCCCGCAGGGTTATTAGTTCTGGGTCTCCTGGACCTGCCCCGATGAAATAGACTTTGCCCGGCTCTATAGCTTTCAATTCTTGTTCCCCCATAGATGTCTGGTCGTGGGGTGGAAATAAGCCACACAGCACAATACTTAAGGTTTCAGGTTTCAGTTTTGTATTTCTCTTCCCTGACACCTGACACCTTAAAGTCCCCCCTGGAAGCAGCTCTGAGGTGGGTCCTCTGGGACCTATTTGCTACCCTTTGTGTCCTCTGTGGTTAATCTTACCCTCCCTTATCTCTTAACGCCAAAGGCTTAGCAGGAAGAGGGGTGTTTGAGGTTGAAACCGGCTCATCAAAGCATCTTTATCTGACCTAAGGGGGACAGTACGGCCCACTTGCAGCAGCAGCCATTCGTGGGCCAGCCCTGTTTTATCAGCAATCCCTTGGGCTCGAGCAAGAGTCTCGAGGGTAACCACGCTCACCACCGCCCGCCCCCCTGGTCGAAGCCGTTCTTTTACAATCTCCATAATATGGGCGAGATTGCCACCGCTGCCGCCGACAAAGACTCGATCCGGGTCCGGCAAATCCTGCAGCGCCTCAGGGGCCTCACCCAAAACAGCTTTGACCCCGAAGCCACCCAGTCGGTTTACATTTTTCTGGATCATCTCTAATCTGGCTCTATCTTTTTCAACAGCGTATACTCTCAGGCCGGGTGCCAACCTCACCGCCTCAATGCCCACAGAACCAGAGCCTGCTCCCACATCCCACATGACCCCTTGTGCTTCGATTTGCAGTTCGGCAAGAATCAGCGCTCTTGACTCCCTCTTGGTGATCAGCGATTTCTCCTTGGCAAAAAGTTCGTCCTCGAGACCTAGTCTGGCCGCTGGTTGCTGCTCTTCCTCTGGGTAGAGAACCATCACATTGACAGGTGCAAATTGCATCCCCTCAGCTTCCGCAAGATCAGTCTCCAGGCATCGTTCTTGATCTGAGCCAATCTCTTCCACTACTGCCACTCTGCGATTAGTCATGCCGTATTCGCGAAGAAGTTTGGCCAGTCGGTCCGGGCTATTTTCAAGATCTGTATAGATGGCAATGGCCCCAGGATGTCCAAGTTCTGCGAAAAAGTCCGTTGCCTTCCTACCGTGAACGCTCACGGCTCTGGCCTGATTCCAGGGCAGCTTGAGGCGAGCAAATGTTTTTTGCAGGGCGGTTAAATTCGGCAGGAAGGTGACCTTCTCAGGGCCAAAAACCTCCAAAGCCCTCTCGCCTATGCCGAAGAACAGGGGATCACCCGAAGCCAGAATAACCACCCTTTTTCCCCCTGCCTTCTCTTTAACTTCCTCCAGGGTAGCTTTAGGGTTGGCACCCAGAGTCCAGGTGGCCTCGGTCTGTCCGGCAAACATGGCGAGCTGTTTTTTGCCTCCCACCAGAATCTCGGCTGTCTGGATCGCATCACGATGCGCTTCGCTCAGGTCTTCCGAACCAAAGCCGATTCCTACCACTATAACGTTACCCATAGGTTTCTTTCCTCGTCCTCATGTTTCTCCTTGGTTTAATTCTTACGAGCGACGGACAGTTCCAGAAACGGCGACTCGGAGACGGGGTGACGCGGCGAACCTGACAAAATCTCCGCGTCTCCGTCTCTCCGTATCTCCGTGTCGGTCCACTAGCCGGCGCCTGCAACTAAAATTAAGATGGTGGGCTCTAACTCCCTTCACGACTTGAAAATAAGTTGTCCACTATAGTCGAACAAAAGCAGATGAATGTCCAGTTTACCTTTTGAATGCTTTTTGCTCACCTCAATGGCTTTCTCTGTAAGTTTAGGAATTATCTTACTTGTTGTATTCGTCTCATCCATGATCTCTAGAGAGTGCCTGGCAGTGTTTGCCCTCGCCAGTCTCTCACTTAACTCCTCGGACTCTCCGGTCTCAAGGGCTATTTTCCCTATGATTCCGAGATCCATGTTCCCGCTGCTGGCGTGGGTATAATGCAGCCCCATGGCCATTTTCACCAGTTTGCCGATAAAAACAGCGTGGGTGACCTTGTTGAAGCCGGATTTTGCAGCTGCCTTCAGACTGAAACCATAGAAGTCGGCAATCTGGACAAAGCTCTCCTCGGGTAGATGGGTGAGCAACCTCCTGGCAAACCTTTCACTTTTACCTCCGGTACTCAAAACCAGCTCATCCCTAGCAGCCTGGGCCACCGACAGAGCCGCCTTTATGGTTTCTTTGTAGGCTCGGTGCGAGAGAGGCCTGACAATTCCGGTAGTGCCAAGGATAGAAAGTCCACCTACAATACCCAGACGAGCATTAAGAGTTTTTTTGGCCAGGGCTTCTCCGTCGGTAACGAAGAGCTCAACCTCAATTTTTTGGGCCTTATCAGCCCCATAAGCATCGAGGACCTCCTCCACTGCCCATTGTATCATCTGCCGAGGCACCGGATTGATGGCGGGCTCACCCACTTTGACCGGGAGTCCGGGCTTGGTAACTATACCCACGCCTTCGCCAGCCTTAAAAACGATTTCAGTCTCACCATCTGTTGCCTCTAGGATCCTCACCCTTGCACCAATTTCTGCCCCGTGAGTAACATCGGGGTCATCTCCGCCATCTTTGACCACTGAACATAGAAAACTATTGCCGTCATGGGAGTATCTATGCAGGGGAAGTTCTAACACCCTGGCTTCTGGAAGGGTAACCGAAATTGGAGTCAGAGGAGAGCCAGTGAAGAGAAGCTGGAGTGCACCCTTTGTCGCCGCAGCGGCCGCAGTTCCGGTGGTGAAACCTTCCCTCAGTTTTCCTCTGCGTCTACCTTTGGCCCGAGTTCGTTTAGCTGGCATTGCAGTCCATGCCCAATCGTGAAAAGATATTGTCCGTCGTCCGTGGTGGCTCAGTGCTTTCGCCGCAGAGCGCTAAGCGCATGGCGTGTGGCCTTGATTTATTGATTCGCTTTGCTCTATGCGCTATGCGTTTTGCTCTTTTTCGCGGCGAGATCGGCTAGAGCATTGATAGTGGCTGCGGCCACAGCACTTCCTCCCTTCCTACCGGCCACTGTTATGAAGACAAGACCAGAATCCATCAACAACTCTTTGGCCTCCGCCGCATTGACAAAACCCACCACCATACCAACAACCAAAGCAGGTCGAACTTCCCCCAGTTGGAAGCGTCTAACCAGTTCAATGAGGGCGGTGGGTGCATTTCCGATGACTGCTATGCCGCCCTCCAGAAGCTCCTTCGCTTTTGAGACCGCTGCAGCGGCTCGGGTAGTGTTTTCAGCCCTGGCAGCAGCGATCACCTCGGTATCGTTTATAAAGCAGTGGACCTCACTGCCAAATGGAGCCAGATGGGTCTTGGTGATTCCGGCCTGGGCCATACGAGTATCAGTAACAATGGCCGCGCCCTTGCTTATTGCGGCGATACCAGCCTCAACCGCCTGATGGTGGAAGCGGGTTTGCTTTATGAAATCAAAGTCGGCCGTTGTATGTATCAGCCTGCGGACAATTGCCCATTGTTCAGCTGCCAGACCATGCTCTCCCGCCTCCTCTTCGATGATTTTGAAACTCAACGATTCGATTTCAGCCGGATCAACTTTGGTGATTTTAACCATTATCTATCCTCGCACATTGTGATCTCAGTAGTCCCGCCGAAGGCGGATCCGTTTTCCGTTGCAACTCACTTGCTTCGCGACCTGGAGGTCGCTCCTACAGAGACCTGTTCGTTATAACTAGCTCTTTTCTTGATATTCCTTGCAACTTTCAACAAAATTACCTGCCATCTCCGGATTACTACCGAAATGAAAATGAATATAGCCCGCCAGAGTATTGTAGACCATGAAACCATCCGGTCCCACTTCTATTCCCTTCCTGTTAATAACTTGGTATAGGTTAGCAATCTCCAAACTTCCATTGATCAATTCCGAGTAATGAAACTCATGCCCCCTGGCCCTGAGCCCCTTTGACCCCAGCAAGCTATCCTCATTGAGAACTACCTCGCGGTAACCAAGAGCCTTCCGGCGAGAGAGCATCCGGGTTCTAAATGGGTAAAGACCAACCATGGGATAATCTCTATTCTCTACCTCAATCGAACGGGTGAGGTACATGAAACCACCACATTCTGCGAATATGGGCATTCCTCCCTTCGCTGCCGCCAGAATTTCGATTTTCAGATTCTGATTCTCCGCAAGCTTAGGGGCAAAAAGCTCAGGGTAGCCCCCCCCCAGATACAGACCCGCCAGATTAGGGGGTAGTTGCGAATCCCGAACCGGCGAAAAGAAACAAAGTTCCGCACCGAAATGAGTCAGCAGGTCCAGATTATCCTGGTAGTAGAAACAGAAGGCCTCATCCCGTGCCACTCCAAGCCGTATCCCAGATTGGCTTGCTTTGGCTAGTGGTATGTCATTACTTTTCACCCCACTGGTCGCCAGGGAAGATAGCTTGTCTAGCTCAAGATGTTCTTCCATCATGGAAGCTAATTTATCAAAAATTTCAAAACTATATGGATCTTCATCCGAAGTTACCAACCCGAGATGTCGTTCTGGAATGGTTATTTCTTTCGAACGCGGCAGCCCCCCTAGAAAGGCAACATTTGGAATCGACTCCATTGCCTCAGCCAGAAATCGAGCGTGATTCTGACTTCCCACCCTGTTCGCTATGACCCCCTGGAGTTGCAATTCTGGGTCGAAGGTCTCGAAACCGTGGACCACGGCAGCTATACTCCTCGCCATACTACTGGCATCTACAACCAATATTACCGGACTATTAAGCCATTTTGCCATTTGGGCAGTGGATCCTGCTTCAGAACGTCCATCATAGCCATCAAACAGCCCCATCACCCCTTCCACTATCCCTAAATCCTTGCCGTACATGGATTTGGACAAGGTTGTCAGGTTGTATCGCTTGGAGAGCATCCAGCCATCCAGGTTACGGCTTGGCGTGCCTAGCAATCTGGTGTGGTGACCTGGGTCAATAAAGTCAGGCCCCACCTTGAAGCCCTGTACCTTTAGTCCTCTTTTCTTAAATGCGGCCATCAAACCCAGGGAAATGGTGGTTTTGCCCACTCCCGAGTGGCTTCCGCCAATTACCAGACACCTGGGAATCGACTTGTTTTCAGGACTTTTCTTGGCTCCAACCATTTTGGCTTCCGGGAAAAATGTTTCCTGCTTAATGTCTTAGAAAGTCTACAATGTATTTAGTTAAAAGGGTTAAATCAAGTTTTACTTTTTGAATCATTCCTTCTTTTACCCTAGGCTCAACTCGCTCGGCGGTTTAATCAGGTTGCAACCTAGCATGACTTTTGCTAAAAAGGTTTAAACTGTGAGGCGGAAGTGCAGCTCCCTATTTTAGGATGTTCTAGCTCATGACGAACTTATTTAGTTTTGTTGGGCCACGCCGAATTGCAGTCCTG
>Ga0209536_100013735_pt1 | contig 11665 bp, 9 predicted proteins | sample DeeMarSeWOR28_12_FD_187461 | JGI IMG/M metagenome (GOLD analysis project Ga0209536, IMG submission 187461) | Marine sediment microbial communities from White Oak River estuary, North Carolina - WOR-2-8_12 (SPAdes) (version 2) | ecosystem: Environmental > Aquatic > Marine > Intertidal zone >... | reverse complement strand
CGGCGGATCCTTTCTTTGCCCAGAAATAGGTGACATATAAATAAATCGCGAGAAGTATCAGAAAGAAGATTCCCACGCCCCTCGGCAGTAGGGGTTGTTCAGGCAAACGCACACGGGCTAGCATGACCAGAGATATGATAACCAGAAGAGTGGCGGCACCCACCTGCACCCATCCTGTCCGGTTCAGGATGAAGCGGTTGACCGGCACTGCGGCAATGATGACGGTCAAACCAAAAATCAGGCCGGTATCGCAAATGATCGAACCTACGCCGTTACCCAGAGCCAGGCCGGGTTTCCCTCCCCATGCCGCCATAACCGACACGAAAGCCTCCGGCGTCGTCGTTCCAAGGGATATTATGGTTGCCCCGATAACAATCCGGGGCAGACCGGTACGGCGTGCGAGGTGTACCACACCGTCAATCATCCAGTCTGCGCTTTTGGACAGCACGGCGATACTGACCGCAATTACCAACAGCAGTCCCCAGGAAGGCAGTCCCGAGGCGAGACACTCAAGTGATTGCTTGTCCCATACCCACTGAAATATCTGCGGATTCATAACTCCCCCGGGGATACAAGGATGCTCGAAATGGTATGGGTTGGCAAGGAGAATAAACAGAACACCATTTACAAACCATACCGATTTAGAATAGTTTTTCACCTGTTATAGGATAAACGTTTCAACGTGAAGGACAAATGGAACAGATAAAAAAACATCACCCCAGCGGATTGTATGTCCTTTTTTTCTCTGAAGCATGGGAGCGATTTTCCTTCTACGGCATGCGCGCCCTGCTGGTTCTTTACCTGGTCAATCATCTGAAGTACGAACGCTCGGATGCGCTCGCAGTTTATGCAACCTATCTGGGGCTGGTTTATCTGACGCCCGTGCTGGGTGGGTACCTTGCAGATGTATTGCTGGGCGCCCGGAAAGCCATCATCATTGGAGGCATCCTTATGGCGATGGGGCACCTGATGATGGCCTTCCCGGACCTGATATTTGTCGGGATGGGATTGATTATCGCCGGGAATGGATTTTTCAAGCCGAATATCTCAACAATTGTCGGTAGCCTTTATGAGGAAAACGACCCGCGGCGGGACGGCGGATTCACTATTTTCTACATGGGTATCAACCTGGGCGCGATGTTTTCACCTCTTGTTTGCGGATATCTCGGTGAGAATATTGGATGGGAGTACGGCTTTTCAGCCGCCTCTATTGGGATGATATGCGGCCTGTTAGTGTTTTTTGCCGGTCAGAGGTTCCTGGGGTCCGCAGGATTTCCTCCAAATATCCGGGCAACGGCTGAGACTCATCTACAGAAAAACGACTGGAGAGACATCCTGTTTTTTGTCGCCGGGTCCGTACTGGCTGTTGTACTAATACTTCAAATATGGAAAGTTCTGGGACCTGCCTGGTCCCACCTTCACTGGGCAGTCAAACTTTTAAGCGGCGTAATCTTGATCGGTATAGGTTTTGGCTGGAAGGTAGTAAGAAATGCCGACGACGCAGAAAAGGAAAAGCCCCTCACAGCCGAAGAATGGCAGCGACTGACTGTTGTGGTTATTATCTGCATCTTTGTTATTTTCTTCTGGATGGGCTTCGAGCAGGCAGGCGGTACAATGAACCTGTTTGCCGACCAACAGACCGATCGACACATCGGCAATTGGGAAATGCCCGCGAGCTGGTTTCAATCGGTCAACCCGATTTACATTCTTATCCTGGCACCAATTTTCTCATGGATATGGGGCAAAAACGATCAGGCGAAACGCGGCCTTTCCACTCCCGCAAAGATGGGTATAGGTATGATTTTTCTCGGTATAGGATTTATCGTCATGTTCTTTGGCCAACAGGTGGCGGAGGGGAGCGGAAAAGCCGGCATCGGGTGGCTTCTGTCCGTTTATCTGTTGCACACACTGGGAGAACTTTGCCTTTCGCCGATCGGGCTGTCGCTAGTTACCAAGCTCTCGCCGAAACGAACAGTCTCTTTGATGATGGGACTGTGGTTCGCAGCTTCCGCCCTGGCTGACTACCTTGCCGGACGGCTTGAGGAGATTGTGCACCACTACGACCTGAACCTCTGGATCTTTTTAATCGGCTCCTCGATCTGTGCAGGAACACTTCTGCTTCTACTCACACCGCTGCTTAAAAAATGGATGCATGGTAAAACATAAAGCGTCGTGCGAACGTGTGAACGTTTAAAAGCAGCGCTCTATCAATACAAATTAAGTATCCCTATACAACTGCAGAGATTGGCAGTGACAAAATTTATTATTTTCCTTTGCGTCTTGGCGCCTTTGCGTCTTTGCGTTAAGCAGTTCGCAGCTTTATATTGCGTCCTTGCGTTGAGTTTGTATGCTCCCCTCTTCGATCAGATTTTTTCTGAAACCGTCTTCGCCTGCGTAAACAGCAAAAGGTAATCCCGGCCTCCGGCCTTGGAGTCCGTCCCGCTCATGTTGAATCCGCCGAAGGGATGCACGCCGACCAACGCACCGGTGCACTTCTTATTAACGTAGAAATTCCCAACGTGACATTCCTCTTTAGCCCGATCGATATGCTTCCTGTTCTTGCCGTACATGGACCCGGTAAGACCGTATTCACTGTCGTTGGCTATATGGACTGCATCGTCGAAATTCTTTGCCTTAATCACAGCCAGGACCGGGCCGAATATCTCCTCCTTTGCAATAGCGGCAGCGGGATCCACATCGGCGATGATAGTCGGCCTAATAAAATATCCGTTTTCAGAAAAAGAACGACCGCCGGCTACCAGCCGTCCTTCCTTTTTGCCGATATCTATATACCGGAGAATGCTCTGCATTGCTTTTTCATTGATAACAGGCCCCATGTAGTTTGAGGGATCCATTGCCGGCCCTACCTTGATACCCTCGGCCGCTTCCGCTAATTTGGGAATAAATGCATCGTACACTTTCTCATGCAAAATCAATCTCGAGCACGCCGAGCATTTCTGCCCCTGGTACCCGAAAGCACTCACGATGACCCCCTGAAGGGCGTCCTCCAGGTCGGCATCTTCGTCAACGATAATGAAATCCTTCCCTCCCATTTCGGCCACAACCCGTTTAATCCAGATCTGACCCGGTTGGGTACGCGCAGCAGTTTCATTTATATGCAATCCGACCTCTTTCGAGCCTGTAAATGCAATGAACCGAGTCTTTGGATGTTCAACCAGAAGATTTCCTACCGTAGCTCCGCTGCCGGTAACATAGTTGACGATTCCGGGGGGCATGCCGGATTCCTGCAGAATGTTCATAAAAAATGCTCCGGTTGCAGGGGTATCTGAAGACGGTTTCAGTACAACAGTATTACCTGCGACCAAAGACGCTGTCGTCATCCCTACAAGGATGGCACAGGGAAAATTCCAGGGAGGAATGACGGCGCCCACTCCTAAAGGGATGTAATGGAGGTCATTATCTTCGCTTTCTATACGTGTCAGTTGTTGGCGCTTCGCGTAACGGAGGGCTTCACGGCCGTAAAACTCGCAGAAATCTATCGCTTCAGCCGTATCGGCATCCGCTTCCACCCAGGTCTTGCCCGCCTCCAGAATCATCCATGCATTGCATTCAAAACGCCGGGTGCGCAAACGTTCAGCAGCTCGAAACAGGACATTGGCCCTCTCCTGGACCGGAGCCCGTTTCCATGTTTCAAATGAAGCGGCAGCAGTATCGATTGCATGAATAGCCTGTTCCGGATCGGCACTTTGAAAATTTCCTATAATTTCCGATTTTTTGCTCGGATTGTAAGACTTGAATTTTCCACTCGACTTGAGGCGCTCTGTACCGATTATCAGATCCTGCTCGCGGCCGAGTTGGGACTGGACAAGCGCCAGAGCCTCCAATTGTTCCTGTCGGTTCTTTTCATCATTGAAGTCCATTAAAGGTTCATTTTTAAATTCAGCCGGCATATTGATTTCCTCCGTCGAAAGAATGTTCTGTTTCCAATGCCCCTACTGTGCGACAGGAAGTCACGAACAGGGGAAAACCCCTATCTTGACCTCCCCAGTGCAGTGCATATATTCTAACCACATGGCATCCGAAAACACCCAATGCACTACACCGGGTCGGCGCTGCAATCCGCAGCAGATTGTCGGGGATATAGAATGAAAGAAATCCCCGATTCTGTCTCAAATCCGCCCACCCCGTTGCTATGGGCCAGAACTTCTGATTTTCTCATTCTCACAAAGCCTAAAATTACTTCTCTTATCCTGTTTACCACATTTGTAGGATTTTACACAGCGATTGATGGCCCCATCCCGGTCTGGCTGCTGTGCCATACGTTGATAGGTACGGCACTTGCAGCTGGGGGCGCCGGGGCATTTAATATGTACATTGAACGCCAACTGGATTTTTTAATGAAACGCACGGCGTTACGGCCTTTAGCTGCAGGACGATTACAGCCCGGTCCCGCACTGATCTTTGCCCTGGCAATTTCCATAGCCGGTTTCGTATACCTGTACGTTCTGGTAAATCATTTGACGAGCATGTTATCGGCTGTTACTTTTGCCGGCTACCTTTTCCTGTACACACCTCTAAAAACCAGAACATGGTTCAGTACCTTCCTGGGAGCTGTACCTGGAGCACTCCCGGTCGTACTCGGCTGGACAGCGGCAAGCAACGAACTGTCTTCATCCGCCTGGAGCCTGTTTGCCATAGTGTTTCTCTGGCAGATGCCGCATTTCTATGCCATAGGCTGGATGCACCGGGAGGATTACGAACGCGCAGGATTCTCCCTGTTGCCGGTCATAGATGGCGGCGGACGAAGGATAAGCCGCCAGGCGCTGCTCTTCATCACACTATTGAGTATTGCTTCTTTACTCCCATATTTTTCGGGGATAGCCGATACTTTCTACATGGTGGGAGCCCTCATTCTGGGTATTTCATTCCTCGCTTTCGGATTTTATTTTGCAGGATCCCTGACTCGCATGTCCGCCCAAATTCTCTTTGTTGTTTCGGCCCTGTATCTTCCCATGCTGCTCCTACTCCTTATCATTGGCAAAACTTCCTGATCAGCGAATTGAGATGGAATTGATACAAATCGGAACTCCTGATATCCTTAATAGAATTGAATTTCCAAAGGAGATAAAACAGATGAACTCTATGAAAGCGCTGGGATTGATTGCTTGTATTCTTCTATTAGGTTTGACGCCTATCTTCGCCCAGGGGAACCGTGGAAAAGCGGAACTGGAAGCGGGGGACGGCAGCATCACTATCGAATACGGACGCCCGTCTCTCAAGGGTCGGGATATGCTGTCGATGCTGGAAGTGGGAAGTTTCTGGAGAATGGGCTCCAATTTTGCAAGCGTTTTGAAAACACCTGTTGACCTGACCTTTGGATCCGTAAAGGTTCCTGCGGGCGACTACAGCATATGGCTGAAACGCACCGGGTCGGAAACTTTTGAACTGGTGTTTAACTCCCAAACAGGTCAATGGGGTTTGCAGCACGATACTTCAAAGGACCTGTATGCAGCTTCCATGAAAAAAGAAACCCAGTCGGATTCCACCGAAACATTTACGATCGAGCTGAAACCTGCAGCCAACGGTGGAACGCTCATTCTGGATTGGGGGAACACTCTGTTATCTACAGATTTTCAGTTTTGAGAATCGAGAAATTGTTGGGATCTTCGAGGCTTAGATATTAAACTCAAAAGGCTCGAAGCACGTAGTAAACAAAGAGACATATTCCCGTAGAAAGCGGCCACACAAGGTGGGTTGTGGATTACAGTGGGCTTTATATCTGATGCATACTCTGAAGGCGCAGCCGTTCTCTTTAATGCCGCTGGACTGATTGAATCCAGGGCAGAAATATACCGACGGGGTACGCATGAAGCCAGCCTCATAATCCGCCTAACAGGATCAACAGAGGTAACTTAAATGTACCCCAAAGACAATCAGTACAGTAAGGACCATGAATGGATTTCAGTGCAGGGAGATGTTGCGACGATTGGAATTACCGACTATGCCCAACATGAGTTGGGGGATGTTGTTTTCGTCGACCTTCCTGAGGTCGGGGACAGTTTCGAGGCAAATGAGCCTTTCGGCTCGGTCGAATCTGTAAAGGCAGTTTCAGAAATCTTCTGCCCTGTGAGCGGCGAAGTGATTGAAGTCAATAACAAGCTGGTGGCGAATCCGGAGCTGATTAATGAATCACCGCACGAAAGAGCCTGGATGATCAAGATTCGCGTTGCAAATCCTGAAGAACTCAAAGAACTTATGAGTGCCGAATTGTACGAGGAATACCTTCAGGAACAGTAAAATAGAACTTGGTTATTCATTCCCCGAACAGAAGCGAGTCGGGCTAATGCTTCAGTGCTTCTGAAAATCCGGCAATGAAATCTTTCCCCGGGAGAATGCTCTCGAATAATCCCGGAACGATACGCATCGTCTCTTCATAAGTCAGGCAGTATTCCATTCTAGAATAATTGTTGCGGAATTCGGATAACTCACCTGCAATATCTTTTTTGCGCAGGACCACATCGGCAATAAGACGGGACAGTTGCTCGAAATCCTTCTCTTTCATTCCGAACCTGGTGATTTCCTGGACGCCCATCCGGATGCCGCTGGGATGATAAAATGTTGCATCACCGGGTAGCGCCTGATAGTTCGTGATGATATTGTTCGACTCCAGGCGCGACGCAATTTCTTTGGCATCGCCGAAATCCGCAACCCTGATTACAACTTGGTGCGTGTGGGTGTATCCGTCCTCCTCCCCGCCCTCTACAGGGATTCCCTGCTCGGCACAATACTTTGCAAAAGCACGGGCATTCGAAAGCACCTGAGACTGATACTCGTTTTTAAAGACATTCATTTCAATGGTAGCGGCGAGCATCGCCAGCTGGGTTCCCAAATGGTGATTACTGGTCATTCCGGGGAATGTGCGCGCAGTAATTTCAGTCCAGAGTTTGCGGAGCGGAGTATCCGCATTCATATTGGAAGCTATAATTCCTCTCTGAGGTCCAAAGAAGGTTTTATGCGTGGAACCTGTAACGACATCCGCTCCCTCAGCCAGTGGATCCTGAAACATAGGACCAAGAATGCCTAAAACATGCGCTGCATCGTACATGATCAGCGGGCGATAATCCGGAACGGATTGGACGAAGTCTCGAAGCTGTTTCACCGGCTCGGGATATAAAAACATGCTTTTCCCAAACACAACCAGTGTCGGCCTATGTTCGTCAACGAGAGATACCATCGCATCCAAATCCACCTTATAAGGATTCTTTTCATATGTTGGGAAATGGATAATGTTATCTTCGGCCAGGTTGTACAGAGCGCCATAAGGCTGTGCGGAGAGATGTCCCCCGTAGTTGAGATCGTTATTCATCACACAGGATATCCGGCCGCTGGGACCGAGAGCGGGAAAGCCTTCAGGGTTGGCGGCTAAAAACTTAACAAGGCCTTTAAATACGATTTCGTTGGCCATCTGCCCGCTTACGGGCCTCGACTCAACTTTGCTGCCCCCGATAAAAGCGGCAAATTCGGATTTCAGGTAGCGTTCTATTTCATAGATGAAATCGGCCCCCTGATAATAGTAAACCTGGTCACCCTTTAAGGCGCCGGTTCCGGACAGAGATTCGATTTCTTTCTTCAGAGCCGTCTTGTGCTCTGCATACCTGCCGGAGGGATCGCTTATTTCGCACAACTTTACAAATAATGACGGAGTATTTTCAGAAGGTATAAGATTAAAACAATTTCTCTGACGCCATCGATTGTTATGAATAATTCTTTCCGCCAACTCACTCAATTTTCCCGCCAATGTATTCATTTCACCCTCAAAATCATCAAAAAAATTTTATGGATTGGACCCATTACGGATTGGGTTGTGTTCCCCGAAGTTTTTCTGCTACGGCCGCTATATCCGAACGGCTGGACAGATCTAAAACCGGAGCATGAAATTTTAAAACCCGGAACCTCACATTTAATTCATCGATAGCATATTGTATTGCATCCGACAGTTCCAGTTCACCTCTCTTGGATGGACGAGTTTTGCTGCACGCAGTATAAATTTCAGGAGAAAAAACCCAGCTGTTCATACTGACAAACACAGGATTTCCAAGCTTTCGAACCGTATCCTCAGACGGTTTTTCGTAAATGCGTTCCAGGCACCCGTCATCGCTGACCTTTGCAACCGCAAATTTCAGTATCCGTTCCTCAGGCACATTGCTCATCGCCACAAGGCTCTCACGGTCGAAAAGTGCCACGCCGGGACCTTCAAGCTTCTGCAATTCGCTCAGTGCTTCAACGGGATAGTAATTATCAGAATTTATCACAAGAAAATTTTCTTCCCCCGTATATTCCCTTGCGGAAGAAACCGCATCGGCAGTTCCAAGAGGCTTTTCCTGTATTGCGAAACTGATCCTGACACGCTTGGGCGGTGTTGTAATCAGGTAATATTCCCTGATCAATTCATGTTCCGGACCGACAACCAAGCACACATCGGAAAATCCGGCATTTGCGAGTTCACTAAGAACATAGTCAAGGAAAGGGCGCACTATCGGAACCATTGCTTTAACGCCCATACTGGCGACCTCTATCTGTTTGCCGTCCAGTATGGCCGATTCATCTGATTTGCGCATGCGCGTACCCAGACCGCGTGCCATAATTACAGCTTTTTTAACCTGAGCCATATTCCTCTATTCCCAAGAAGATCGTTCAACGGACATACAAAACGTTGAGATATTAACTCAATCCGCTTGTCCTTTACAGTGTTCATATCCGAATATTATGCATTCCGCAATCCGGCAGAGATAAATCCTTTTATGACATGGTCCTTTTTTTATTTCAGGCCGGAAAGCATCCCTTTTACCCTATTGTATGGGATCTCGGATGTCGATATCATGTGGGCGGGTACACGCGCACTCCCGACTGGCCGGCATTCATTCAATACATCAAAGTTCTTCGATAAATTAACGGCTTCGATTCAGAATCAGGCGAATTCCAGCTCGATCTTTTTCCAATGGCTTAGCGCCAGCCTGAATAAAATCAAATCCACCGGAATGCAAGCGAGGATGAGTGTCCAGGAATGCGAAAAGAGTGCTGCGATCGGAATCAGTAGAATAGAAAGGAGAAAATTCCCCAGCAGCCACACGGCGCCGACCCAAGGGGATTGAATCTTCTCAGAGGCCAATAGTGTGATGGCGATCTGGATAAATCCAAAGACAATTCCCATAGCGCAGAGCTGGGGAAAGTGCGTCCAGGATGTCCAGGGGAAAGCCGCATGAACTATAACAGCCATTAAGGTCAGGATGAGCATTATCTGACCGAATACCCGAAGGAGGCTGAGAAAAACGGTCCGTATAAAAATCTCTCTCGATGACACGGGAGCATAAAGATAGATTGCCGGCATTCTGTTTCTGTGGGATAGAAAATCCATCGTTATAGTGAATGTAATCCAGTAATCCGTGGAAGGCAGCATTACATTCAACAACAGATTCAAGTCCCCGGCAATAACATGAAATGACAGGGCCGTCATGCCGGTCATAATAAGAAAATATATGACCGCACCTGTCCAGTTAAAAAATATCGGGTAAATTGGAGAAAACAGACCGAACTGAAAGAGGCGGGAGCATCGCAGCATAGACATTCTCCGGGCCGATTTATTTTCAAAAAAACTGGTGATGACTTTTGCGGCGCTCCTGGCGGCAAGCGAATCGGAATAATCCCCGGAATCGGATTTCATCCTAAAAATGTTCAACTTATTTGAAAAACAGGCACTGGATACCTGCCGATAGTACAGAACAAAAGCCAGGAATCCGAGTGTGGATACAACGATCGCGTAAACGGGCCAATGGTTTCCGATGAAATCACCTGCCTGTTCTATAAGAGAGAATTTAGATTGATCTTTGAAAATTTTCAGTGAATCAAAAATTAAAAACCCACCTGTCAGCGTACCAAGGGCAAATATTAAACCATTATCCATGAAAAACCCGATCCACAGGAACAGGCAACCCGTAATCGCATATCCAGCCAGCGCAGAAAAATGTGAAACGCCGCAATAACCCGAGAACAATACCGGCCATATCAGAAATGCCGTTAAGACAATTCCGACGGCCATTAATTGCCTTGAATGATATTTTGGAATTAGATCAATCGTACTGGCCATGACCATTTGCTTCAGATTCGCTCCTGTCATTGCCGTCCAAACGAAAAATGCACACAGGAGAAACCACCATGATATTTCGGGAAACCCACGCAACGATATAGCGGCCAGGATGAGGAAATAGGCCGTAGGGAGAATACAAAACAGTAAATTGCTGCGCCGGAGAAGCCATACTCGTAGTATGGCACTAATGGCCCTCATCGGTTTACCTCCAGAAATATGTCTTCGAGATTGAGCGGCTCGATTGAAATGTCGGCAGACAGATCGTTTCGAAGCTTCGCCACATAGTCATCCGGAAGGCCGTCCACAGTAACCGTCGCGCTGTTTCGGTTCACAATACTGTGAATAACTCCGGGGATTGGAAGCGACTCAGGAAGCTCACGGCCCGACCGGATATGCAATCGGCGAATTCGTTCCTGGAGGGTGGCCAGATTACATTTGTAGGCGATCACGCCGTTTTTAAGAACTGCGATATCGGCGGCGACGCGCTCCAGATCGGAAGCGATATGGGTCGAAAACAGCATGGACCTGTTTTCATTCATATTGAGATCAATCAGCTCTTTGAGAAATTGGCGCCGTGACGAAGGATCCAGGGCGGCAACCGGCTCATCGAAGATGAAAAGATCCGGCTCATGGCCCAGGGCTTGAATTATGGAAAGTTTTTGCCGTTCCCCTTCCGATAAGTGGCTTATCCGTGCCTGAGGATTGAGATCCCATTCCAGAAGAAGAGATTTCACCTTCTCTTTATTCCAGACATCGTAAAATGAGCCGGTATATTCCAGCAGTGTCTCGACCTTCATCCAGGTAAATCCCGTCATTATCTGCGGAACGTATCCAATTCGCTGCTTGCTATCGGCGGTCAAATCCCAGGAACTGTCGTTGAACACGGTTGATGTGCCGGCATCTGTTTTCAAAAGTCCGAGCAGACACTTGATCATGGTCGATTTCCCCGCCCCGTTCTTGCCCATCAGACCGACAATCGTTCCCACCGTCAGAGAAAGATCGACACCGCGAAGCACATGATTGGATTTGAACCTTTTATGGATTCCAGCCAGTCTCAGTGCATATTCACTCATTTGGATCCCTCCAGATATTCGGCCATCGCCTGCAGAACGGATTCCTTGGGTATCCCAAGCTGGTTGGCCTGGATGGCCGCTTCCCGCAGAATCGGCTCTATCAGTTCCAGGCGTTTCTTGAGGCTTCTTGTGGCCGACTGATCGGACGCTACGACCATGGCTTTTCCCCGAAGGCGCTCCAGGACACCGACAGCTTCGAGCAGACTGTAAGCTTTGGAGACGGTCATCGGATTAATTTCGAAATAACCTGCTACCTGACGGATTGACGGCAGTTCGTCTCCCGCCTTGAGATGTCCGCTCGCTACCAGCCGGGTGACCTGGTCAATGACCTGTTTGTAAATCGGTATACCTGAACTTGTTTTGATCTGAAACAGCAGAATCATTACCAGAATAGCATATCCTAAACGACTAAGCATAGCCACACATCCTTTGGTTACCTCTGCAGAAGAAAAGCATAAAATCAACATGCTTACCCGGAACAGCAGGA
>Ga0209536_100013734_pt1 | contig 11665 bp, 14 predicted proteins | sample DeeMarSeWOR28_12_FD_187461 | JGI IMG/M metagenome (GOLD analysis project Ga0209536, IMG submission 187461) | Marine sediment microbial communities from White Oak River estuary, North Carolina - WOR-2-8_12 (SPAdes) (version 2) | ecosystem: Environmental > Aquatic > Marine > Intertidal zone >... | reverse complement strand
TCTCAGTACCCATCTCGGGGCTCCCGCTCTCACGGCCCCTATCGATTATCGGCTTGGTGAGCCGTTACCTCACCAACAACCATAATCGACCACGATCCTATCCTATGGCAGATAAGAACCATTTTGCTTATCCCATTCATTGAAAAACTTTTCCAAGCCTATTCAACTATGAAACATTATCCTCAGTTTCCCGAGGTTATTTTTCTCCATAGGGTAAGTTGATCATGTGTTACTAAGCAGTTCGCCATGGGAATTTTAGGTATCCCATACAACTCGCATGGTTTATCCTCACCCAAATAGCAGTCGGGTCCGGCAGGATCAACCGGAATTGAATAATTATTGTTTTAATATGTCACAAAGATTTATTAATAACTTAATTTCGGAATTTTTTTTTTTCTGGGATTCTTGATTAAACTTTCTTCGGTTATAATTGTTTAGATTATAACTACATTTTTTATATCGCATCAACGATATTACTCTTCATTTAACGGAATTTACCGTAATCCGAGCTTACGCCGGTAAAGATGCGAATACCGTATTATAATATGTTGTTTCTTCATTATAAATTTTTTTATTTTCTTGAAGGACTAGGTTAAGCTTCTAAATTTTCGGAGTTTAAAAATCTAATTTCTGATTTTAAAAATAAGTATTTTAAAATAATTAAAAGATATGAAATGCACTTACAAGAAAAAATTAAAATTCATTTGGATCAGATAAAGCAAATTAAAGGAGTTGAAAATGCAGTTTTAACTCAAAGAGATGGAAATCCAATTCAATCAAGTGGAGTCTGGTTTTCTAAAGATGAAATTTTCAATGTTTGCTCTGCTGCAAGTGCAATTTTTAATGTAGGAATACATCTGCATCCTAAAGATTTAAAATATATTTTGATTGAAGGAAAGAAGGCAAAAATTTTAATCGCACCATTAAATTCTCCATTACATAGCTCATTAAATAAGATTTTAGAAAAACAAATGATTCTAAATAGTAATCACGAGTTTTTTGTAGCAATTACAGCTCAGCCTAATGTTAATTTAGGAGGAATTTTCTTACAAACGAATGAATGTTTAAAAAAAATTAAAACCTCTCTTATTACCTCTGGAGAATCATTTAAACCGCCATTAATTCAATTTGACAATCAAAAAATTCAAAACATAATCAATGGATTCGATATTAAGGAAAATGAGGAATTTAACTTAAAAATATCATCGTTTTCATTAAGTTTTTCAGAAAATATTTCGATAGAATTAAGAAAAGTTTTACGTGACTTTTCTTTAACAATTCCAGATTTAAAATATGCTTTCATAAGTATAGAAGGAGGTTTCGTCGCTTCAAAAATATTAAAAAATTCTAGAGTAAATACCGATGAGTTAGACAATATTTCCGCAATGAGCTATTCAGTTTTTCAAACAGCAAATAGATGTTCTTGGTTATTAAAAAAAATGCATACAGAAAATATTTTAATTGATTGTGATAATTCTTTTCAATTTATTAATGGATTAGGAAAATCGATATTTAGTTCAGAAATTGGAAAGGCAAGGCAAAAATTAGGGTTATTAAGATTACTTCTTCCCCAATTCTCAAAAAAAATTAATACTCTCATAAAAAAAGCATCAGAAATTCAAGATTATAGAACTTTTGATGTTAAAAAATTATTAGGAGATTTAGTTATTAAATAATATATAATAAAAGTTAGAATGAGCAATGATTTTTGATTACGAAGATAAAATAATACAGATTAAAATCGTATATTATGGCCCTGCTATGTCAGGAAAAACAACTACTTTGAAATATCTTTTTTCTTACTTAGGGAAAGAAAATAAATTAGAATCGATAGAGAGCACTGTTGGACGAACACTATTTTTTGATTTTGGTGTATTACAAATTAAGGGAGCCGAATGGAGTTTGAAATTCTTACTTTACACAGCTACCGGACAGGATTTTTATGCTGGGACTAGACCTGCTACATTAAATGGAGTAGATGGAATTATTTTTGTAGCTGATGCTCAAACTAAATATTTAGATCAAAATTTGAGATCTTGGGGTGAATTAAAGGCTTTATTCGGAATTGAGGTCTATAATCTTCCAATTATTATTGCGTTAAATAAATACGATCTAGAAAATGGGAAAAAGCTGAAGAAAGAAGAATTTATCCAATACATTGATTTTGAAAAATTTAAATACATTTCTATTAATAAAACGATTGCTATTAAAGGAGAAGGGATTTTAAATTCATTTCAACAAATTTTAGGTTTCATTTTTCCACAATTAACTATAACTTTGAATCCCCAAATCTAATAAAGAAGTTTATTAATCAAATAAGTTCAAAGCTATAGTTTTTCATACATATTTTTAGATATCCGCTTTATATAACCTTCTAAATAAAATTGTTTTAATATATTTCTTGCTTTACGGACATCAGAAGCGTTAATTTCTAGAATACTCATTAATTGAAATATTGAAAATTGTTTTGGTAATTTGTCTTTAATATTGCTATAAAGTCCCATGTTTATTACAGTTTTCATTTTACTTTTAAATTATGTTATAATAGAAGTTTCCAAAATTTTTAAAATGTGTGAATTATATTTGAAAAAAGGTTTTTATAATTCTCAAAGTAACTATAAGTTTTCATTCCCATTTAAAATAGGTCATCCTTGTCTAGTTTCAATCATTGAAATTTTCACAACCTTAGGAAATTCCTATTAAAAATAATTTTGGATAAATTAAAAAGAATCGTATGATTTAAAATTATAATTTTTTACTTTTCATTATAGATATTTACTCCTCGATGGATTAGAAGTTCGTAGGAAAAGGGTTAATTATAACCATATTGAGCCCAAAATTTTAAAGATTTAGTTTGTATGAATTTGAATTAATTTTAATCATTTTTAGTAAGCTATATGAGGATATAGAAAACTTTTAATTTAAGAATTTATTTATATTTAATTAACAACACTATGGGAATTATAATGAATAAGCTTCAAAAAGAAAATCAAAAAGCTGAAGGTATTGTCCTATTGAGGCGATTATTTCCTTTAGGTTTGTTGTTAAATTTATTAACCTTACTTTTATTATTATTATAGCTGCCTCCTTTTGTTTTATAAGAATTGGGGTTGTTCCCTTCTTATTAACAAATGGAGGCGTTGTATAATCAATCAATAAATTAAAGTAGGTTACTAATAAAAAGAAAAAAAGACTGAAAAAAAAAATGGAAAATAAAGAAATATTTGTTTCACAAATGATGGAGAAAATCCGAGAATCGCTGATTCTACCAGAAACAGCCTATTTTTTTGACACTACTCTGAGAGATGGGGAACAAACGCCAGGAATTAGTTTCACTCACGATGAAAAATTATCTATTGCTCAAGCTTTAAACGAATTGGGAATAGATATAATAGAAGCAGGTTTTCCCGTTATATCTCAAGGAGATTTTAATGCATGCCGTGATATTGCCAAATTGGGTTTAGATTCGGAAGTGATAGGGTTAGCCCGAATAAAAAAATTAGATATCGATAAAGTTATAGAAGCGGACATGGATAGCATTCACGTATTTATTGCAACTTCAGATCTACATCTGAAAGATAAACTCCAAATGACCCGAGAAGAAGTTATAAACGATATTGCAGAATTGGTTGCGTATGCGAAAGAGCACTACTCCAAAATATTGTTTTCGGCAGAAGATGCCACTCGATCGGATCTAGATTTTTTAATAAAAGCCAACAAAACTGCGATTAAAAGTGGAGCTTCCAGAATAAATATTCCTGATACTGTTGGAACCATTACACCGCAAGCGTTTGGTCATATTGTCAGAAAAAATTACGAGGCTTTACCCAAAAATGTTCGTATAGCGGTTCATTGTCATAATGATTTTGGCTTAGCTGTCGCAAACACAATCGCAGGTTTTGAAAACGGAGCTTCCGAAGCTCAAACGACTATTATGGGATTAGGTGAGCGAGCGGGCAACGCCTCTTTCGAAGAAACCGCAATGTCTCTTTACGCTTTATATCAGATACCTATGAAGATTAATACCAAGATGATTTTTCCTACAGCCAAATTGATGGAAAGCTATTGTGGCGGAAAGATTAAGATAGGACGATTGCAACCTTTAATCGGTCAAAATGCCTTTGCTCATGAATCGGGAATACATGCACATGCAATGATTAAAAATCCTCGCGCTTACGAACCAATTACCCCTGAATTAATCGGGATTCAGCGTTCTGATAATGTTGAGGAGATAATTCGACAATCAATTAAACTCGGAAAACACACGGGAGGTCACGCTCTTAGGGCAAAAATAAATGATATGGGATTAACTACGACTACCGATCAATACAACAAAATTATGAATGATATCAAACGCTTCGGAGATAAAGGTCACGAGGTTACAGAAGAAGATTTCATTGCTATTTTGAAAGATGTTATGGGAGAGCTTCCAGAAGAAGAACAATATGTGAAGCTCGAGGAATTAACCGTATTGACAGGATCTATCACCCCCACTTCTACTGTTCGCTTAAAAATCCGCGATAACGGAAACTATGTTGTTAAATTAGCATCTTCAATAGGAGTTGGGCCTGTAGATGCCTCCGTTAAGGCAATTGTAAAATGCTTTCAGCCTATGAGCCGAATTAAGCTTTTAGAATATAATATTGACGCTGTAACCGGAGGAACAGAAGCATTAGGACATGTATCCATTGAGTTAATGGACCTCGACAGTAATCACATCGTAAGTGCCAGTGCTACACATGAAGACATCGTGATGAGCTCCGTCCTAGCGTTGCTAAAGGGACTCAATCGTATCATGAAGCATAAAAATGCATAAATTAACTTATTTTATTTTTATTTTATTTATTTATTTTTTCCAACTATTATAATAATAAATTTTATTCACCAAAAAACTATTTGGAAATGTTTCATTATCAAACTTTAGTTATTATGAGACACTCAAGTTAGTTTTTAGTCCTTCGCTCCCTCGCAAGAGACTTTGAAATAAAATTGAAAAGATGGCGATGAGGTGCCAACTTATTATAGGGTTTTTATGTTTTATTTATGAAAAATCAAATAAATAAAAAAGGGCAAAAATTTCTATAGATCTGGGCTCTCTTTTGAGATTTTTAAAAAATTATCTCCAACTGGAGCCTTTCCATTTCCATATATTTGGTATAAGCCTGTTCTTCTCGCACATTCGGAAAAACTGCGATATATATCTTTTCGTAAATCGTATAATGCACAGGTTTTATATATGATTGGATTCCATATATAATATTCATCGTCAGGTTCAAACCAAAGTTTTTCATCTTTTAAAATTTGTTTAAAATCCTCCTCTCCAATAACTTCTGTAAGATCCTGTTTATTTAGCATAAGAATAAGAGGTATTTCTTTGATTAATTTATCTGCTGTTATACTTTTTAGTTCCTTTAATGCTTCAATGTTATCTTCAAAAAAATGAGTTTGCGAATCAACCACAAAAATAACACCATCAGTTCCCTTAAATATCTTTTTTCTTAAAGGAGAAAATCTGCTTTGGCCAGCAACGGTATAAACATGATAAAATACTTTTCTTTGTTTTGTTGATTGAAATATACCCCTATCAAAATATAATGTTGAGCCACTAGCCATTGCAATTTTTGTTAAATTTCCTGTAGGTTCAATATCTTTTTTCTGTTCTTTTGTTAATCTATAAAGTGTATCAACTACTGTTGTTTTTCCGCCACCACCCATTCCCCAATAGAGAATTTTTATATACACCTTATGATCAGCTGTAAATCGAACCATTAAAAAATCTACCCTAGATCTAAAATTGTTGGGAAATAAAATTGTTACTTTGAATAATATTCTTAAAAATTATGAAATTTTTTAAAAAATCCTTTAATGTTATTTATATAATATTATAATTAAGTATTTAATAGTCGTTTTTGATATTTTAACTTTTTCTTCAAATAGAATCTTTAAAATAAATAAGATGTTTTTTTTTTCAAAAAAGATCATTAAAATTCTACAAAGAATTCTCCAATTCTGATTTTATAATTGCACCAAATAATTAAATTATTATAAGATTCGCCATTAAGTCCTTCTCTAAGTATTAAATTAATAATATCAGAATACATGATTCTCCTTTTTCCTTTTATAATTCTATTTAATTTATCTAAGATTTCTTTTAATATTGTTGAATTTTTTTCTGGAATATTCTTAAATTTTTGATTTAATGACATTTTATTTCGGTTATAAAATCCTTTTCTTTTTATACTATTTAAATGGGCTTTTGTGTATCTAAGGGCATAAATTATTTTTAATTTAAATGTTATAAATTACTCTTTTTTTTTTATTTTTAATTAACTCCCCCTCTTTCTCTAAAGGTGTTTATTTCATTTCATAGAATTTATCTTATAATCAAATAGACAATTGTTCTTAAAAATCAAAATAAAATACTCTTGAAATCATATATTTAAATTTAAAATATTTTGGTGTTTTTCATAGAACAAAAAAGATCTTATTTTCAAAATAATGAATTATGCCCTGAATGTAGAGGAAATTTAATTTTATCTAGTTATGAAAGAATCTGTAAAGAATGTGGATTGGTAATTGATGAAATTTTTGGAGAAACTTCGTATATTTTTAATGATAAAAGTCTTAAATCAAACTTAAATAAACAATATGTAGCTGTAGGAAAACGGACCGATTTCATAGGAGGATTAGGTACTTTTATAGATTATGAAAATTCAAAATATTTAAAAGATAAATCTGGAAAGCTTTTATCTCCAAATGACCAAAAATTATTTAGGAGATTAAAAAAGAATTATGCGCAATTCATAAGAATTAAAAATCACGAAACTGAATATCGAATATTTAATATTTTAAATAAAATATCTATTTACTTAAATCTAAATAAAAATATTCGTAATACAGCTGCTTATTATTACAAAAAAATTTTAAAATATGAGAAGAAGGTAATTAACAATATATCATTAATAGCATTTTGCATTTTTTATGCTGCAAGAAAAGAATGCCATAATGCACCATTTACAATTAACGAAATTTCTAATGCCTTTCAAAGTTTTGGTCATAGAGTTAATCCTAGGCTTATTTTAAGAGATGGGATTAGATATAAAAGACATTTATCAATAGAATCTACGCCTCACAGAAGTGAAGATTATCTCATAAGATTAATAGATAATGTTGTTAAACACGACGATTTAGAAACAAGATTAATAAAAAAGGGAAGCTTTTGGTCAAAAAAAGAATTCCAAATTAAAATTACAATAAAATGTCGTGAGATATTAAAATATTTGACTTTAAAACATCGAGGAGGAAGAAATCCATTTATTTTAACAGGAGCAATTATTTATTTAGCAGATAAATTATTAGCTAAACAATATAAACAAAAGGCTATTTTAACTCAAAAAATGATATCAGAAGCGACTAAAATTGCAGAATATTCAATAAGAGATCATTATGTTAACTTATTAAAACCATTATTCATGAACAATTAAAACTTAAAAAGATTGAGTTCAAATATAAAGATTAAAATCAAATAGACACTTTTCTTTATGAAGAAAAATAGCTTTTAAGATTTTTTCTAATAAAAAAGGATTCTCTATACAGATAAAATCTTAAATAAAAAGTAAAAAAAAATAAAAGCATTGAAATGTTAATTTTTCAAATATATTAAATAGTGGCAGTTACTTTAATTAATATTTCAAAAAAATAAAAGAATTCTATGCTTCTGTAGTGTAGTGCGGTCAATCTTCTCCCTAAATTAAGAATAAGGATCACGCATGCGAGGCTCTCACCCTCGCGACCCGGGTTCAAATCCCGGCAGAAGCATTATCATCTATTTTATTCAATAAATCATATATATCTGTTAAAATCTTTATATAGCGTTCAATTAAATCTATTTGTGTCTCATCTTTTAATTTTTGAGAAATGTAATCAATCTTTTCTCTGATAATATTTTTTAAAAGATTTCTATTAGTTTTTATAAGTTTTTCATCATTTATCATTCTTTTTTCTAATGATGTGTTTGATTTTTGTTGAATGTTATCATTTTTTTGAATTAAAACCCTTTTATTACAGATTGGACAAAAAACCTCTTTATCTTTATTTCGAAAAAGAGGATTGTTACAGACTGGGCATGCTAAATTTAACATTGTATGGCCAGATCGAAGAAGTTCCGCCATCTTCTCAGCTTCTACTCTAATAATAATCACTAATAGTTTATATTATTTAATTAAATTAAAGATTTTCAAAATAAAAGCATTTTAAGTTGATAATTCTCTATTTTTAATTTTAAGCAAATTTACAATGTATCCTGAAATTCTATTTCTTAAATGTTTTGAATCAATTTCAAGATATACATCCAATAATTTCTTATTTGTTTCAAAATCGGTAGTAAATACATTTGGATACTTACTTATCAATTCTTTTGATACATTTTTGATTAAAACTGTTCGTACCTTTCCCATTTTTTTTTTCCAAATTTAAACATTTTTTAAATAACTATTTTGAAATAAATAATCAATAAAATAAATTTTTTTTGTAAATGTTTGAGTTTTTATATTTTTAAATTGAGATTTGATATGTGAAAAAAAAAATTATTTTAATTATTTGTATCTTTTTTATTAGTTTTTTAATTGCAATTCGTAGTGTTAGAGCCTTACACAGTTGTAATGTTCAAGAGTTTAATACAAATAATTATATATATTTTAATGATGAGCAGATTCAAATAAATGCAACATGGGATTTACAATATGATATGGGAGATAAATGTTATAACCAAATTCAGATATATAATGAAACGAATAACATTGTTTGGAGATCATATATTATCGATGAGTTAGGGCAACATAGTTATAATTGGACAATATGGATTCAAGATTTGAATACCTCTTTTAACATTGATCACAATATATTTTACATAAAAATTTATCATTATTGGGAATATGGTCAATCTACTCAAGAATCATTTTTAGATACAATTCAAATTAAAACGAGAAAAAGAAATACATCCTGTGAGTTAATTGAATTCCCAAGCAAGATTATATTTGGAGACTCGTTAGAAATTAAGGCTGTATTTTACGATGTATCATCAGAAAATACCACTTATTTAGCCAACCATTTAATTTCTTTAAAAATTTTTTCAAATGGAATTATAACATATAGGAACAATTTTACTACAAATTCATCTGGAATGATTAAAATTATTATACCTTCTATAAATTTAACTAAAGGAATAAACATTCTAGTCTTCGAGATAAGAAGTGATAAATTTTATAATAAATTAATTTATGAGGAGAAGATTAGGATTATTTTTAATTCAGAAATACAGCAAGAGGAAATTTCTAAGGAAAAAGATGCTAAGGACAATAATTTATTACAAATAAGTGTTTTTTCATTTATATCTGTTTTTAGTATTTCAATTCTAATTCTCACATTAATTTATTACAATAATATTAAAAAAGCAAGACAACAATATCTAGGAGAGATAACAATTAAATACTAATTTTGCTCAGGAATAAAAAAAGAAAGAGTAATCTCTCCAGAGAATAGATCCGACAAAAATTTTAGATTTTTGAGCTTAAAATTATTAAATAAATGACATATTTTATTAAAAAAAAGAAAGATTCTCTTCTTTTTTTTGTTAATCCTTTCATAATGAAAGAATAAAAAACATTATCATGAAAAATTATTACTCCGTATTTTCTTAAAAGCGATAATTTTCTTGTAATTATATAAATTTCTATTGGTTATTTCTTATGGATACTGATTTGTTTGAAGAACTATTAAAGAAGCCTTCAAATTTCAAAGATGAAAGTACACTTGATATAAATTTTGTTCCAGACAGATTACCACACAGAAGAAAAGAATTATCTTTACTATCTCAACTTTTCTTAACACTATTAACAAATCCAAATGTAATTTCAAGAAAAATTTTGATAACTGGGAAAACTGGTATAGGTAAAACTGTTACTGTTAAGTTGTTTGGAATGATATTAAGTGAAGCATCAAAAAAAAGAAATATTTCTCTAAAATATATCCATGTAAATTGTAGAAAAGAACGTACGAGTTATAAAGTATTAATAAAGATTATACAATCAATAAATAATAATTTTCCAAAAAGGGGATATTCTTCACAGGATCTTTTAGAGAGTATAAATAATTATCTTAATATTCAAAATCAACACCTTTTAATCGTGCTTGATGAATTAAATTATCTTATAAAAAAAGATAAGGATGTAATTTATTCGTTAACTCGTTTAAACGACGATTCTTTTAATGTCCCCCAGAGATTATCAATCATTGGAATTGTAAGAGATATTTCTTGTATAAACAATTTAGATGCAAGCACATTAAGTACACTTCAAAGAAATATTATAAATTTTGATGTATATACTAAACAACAAATCTTCGATATTTTAAAATTTAGAGCAGAGCTTAGTTTAAAAAAAAACGTGATATCGGATGAATTGATTAAAATGATATCAAATATAGTTTTTGTGGAAGGAGATATAAGATATGGTTTAAATTTATTATGGAAGGCTTGCAAAATTGCTGAGAGTAAGAATTTAAGATTTATTACTTCCGAATGTGTTAGGCTAGCGAATCAGGATTTGGTTCCATTCTCAACTTTAGATGTCTTAAAGGACATGCCAGAGCAAAAACTTATATTTTTACTTTCAATTGTAATCCTTTTGAAAAAGAAAAAAACTTCACAAATATCATTCATGGAAATTTTAAAATCATATCTTGTGTTATGCGAAAATACTGGTATGACGCCTCGCTCTTATTCCCAACTATGGAACTATCTACAAGAACATAAAAGAGAAAACTTAATAACAATAAATTTGCAGAGTAAAGAGATTAGAGGAAGGAGAGCTTTAGTTGAAATTCATGATATACCTTTACCAAAATATGAAGAAATAATCATAGATATTTTGAATACAAAAGGTATAAAAATATGATTATTAATGAGGAAAGTAGAAAGCATCTTATTGAGGAATTATTAGGTTCCAAAGCAAGATTGAAAATATTAAAAACTCTGGCACTAAATGAAGAATTAAATATTTCATTAATTATTTCTAAAACGAAATTAAACCATGCTAGTGTTTTAAAACATTTAAATTTTTTAAAATCATTTAATTTAATTCAAGAAAAGAAATTTGGCCGGATTAGAATATATCGATATAAATCTGAAAATATTAAAGCAAGAAGTTTAAAAAATTTCATTGAAATTTGGGAAAGCGATGTTTAATTTCATTTTATCAATAATATTTGGTATAGATTTTATGTTTATTGCTATAATTTTATTTTTTTCTCTTTATTTTGATTTAAAATTTAGAAGGATTTCGAATAAACATCTTAAAATTTTTTATTTAATTAGTCTAATTCTAAATTTTTTAGAATTTTGGATTTTCTATGAGTCCTTTTTATTGTTCATTATTTTAAAATTTCTTATTTTTATTTTAACATTTCTTATATCTTTACTATTATTTTCTCTTAAAATTATAGGAGGAGGTGATGGAAAATTAATTATATTAATATTTTTAACTCATCCAATTGAATATTTAGAATTCAGTTTAGTTCTTTTATTCTTTTTATTATTTTCACTACTTTTTTTTATATTATTTTTTTCAAACTTCTTAATCAATCATATTGTGAAAAATTCCTATTCATT